>Ga0255053_10000742_pt1 | contig 17827 bp, 9 predicted proteins | sample JV7_2_22_MG_FD_188635 | JGI IMG/M metagenome (GOLD analysis project Ga0255053, IMG submission 188635) | Seawater microbial communities from Jervis Inlet, British Columbia, Canada - JV7_2_22 | ecosystem: Environmental > Aquatic > Marine > Inlet | place: Canada: British Columbia | collected...
GCTCGTGAGGCCGCACCGTCGAGATGTAGGTATCCAGAATCCAGGCCATGATCTGCGCATTGGTATTCATGTCGGGGGCCGGGATGTCAAATTCAGGCCCGATATTGTTGCCAAGGGCAAATGTGAACCGCCGAGTGATCTTTTCAATTTCTGTTTTCGAGTAATGCTTTGGATCAAATTGGATGCCACCCTTAGCGCCGCCAAGTGGGAGGTCGGCGATCGCCGTTTTCCACGTCATCCAAGTGGCGAGTGCCCGCACTTCGTTGATATCCACCGATTGGTGGAATCGGAGGCCGCCTTTGAACGGTCCGAGAACGTTATTGTGCTGAATACGGTAGGCAGTAAACATCTCCACCCGACCGTCATCCATGATGGCTGGAAAATTCACCTCGATCTCGTTCATCGGTTTTTCAAGAATCTTGCGTACGTCCGGATCGAGATTCATGAGGTCGGCAGCCTTATCGAACTGCCGGCCGACGTTCTCATAGATACTGGAGCCGTTTGTCATTTCGTTCTCTCCTCGCCAAGTTGCTCTATGCGGGTTGCCATTCGTTCCGCATAGATTGGCGCGCCAAGCTCTTCGAATTCCATGCGTGCTTCTTCGAGCAGCTCTTGGGCTTTGACCGAGCCCTCGCCGCCATCCTCGATCAGAAGCTCTGCCCAGGACCACAACGCCCTGGCTCGGTGCCAGCGCAGTCCGGACTTCGCCGCGGCCTCAGCGGTTTGCTTGTACGCTTGGATTGCACCGTTAGTATCTCCGTCACTCAGCGCCAGCTCGGCTTCAGCAGGATCAAGCCATATCGACGAGAGACCGTATGGAGGATCGCCAGCTTCATCCTGTGCAAGTTTGAGCGTCTTCTGCGCCTCACCGAGCTGACCAAGCGCCGCATGCAGCCGAACCTGCTGTGCGAGCGTCCAAACCGGACCGCCAAACTGGGTCGTTTGGCGTGCAGCGTCAACCATCTCCAGTGCCTGATCCAAATGCATGCCGGTCTCAAGTGCTGCATCGGCGAAGTAAATCGCCGTGGAAAAGATGGTATTCGACTCTCCCGCCTCTAGCACTTCCGAGTGCAGTTGACGCAAGTACTCAAGCGCCTCATCGATTTCGCCGGCCTGGCGAAGCAGCATCCCTCGCGCGGACCGCACATTGAACCTTGCGGTCACTGCCGAGGCAAGCTCATCGCTTGTCTCCAACAAGTGAGGCATTCGCTCCCTGACCCAATTCAAGTCCCCTTGAAGTAGGGCATAAAAGCATGCGGCACCAGCGTAGAAGAGCTCGATCCCTACTGATCCGGTGGTGCGGGCAAGTTCTTCTGCTCTCACCATTCGATCACGACAGTTAGACAAGTCCCCCAACACGTGGGTCTCGATTACAGAGAGATTGTTCTGGGCCCGCGCCTCCTGGGATGCGAAGCTATTCTCTTCAGCTAGGCGAACAGCTTCCACCAGCTTTTGTACGCCTGCATCTGCATCCCCGCCTTCCGAGGACTGGAACGTACCTAGAGTGATGAGCGCTTCGATGCGTACGTCGAGGGCGCCGGTGGTTTCAGCCATTTCGAGCGCCTTCGTAAGGTTGGGTTCCGCCTCAGCCCCCTGTCCGTTAAAGTAATAGGCTCTGCCTGTTTCAGCGTAGAGCTCGGCCAATCCTTGGCTCTCAGGCGCTCCTTCTAACGATTCCAATCCTAGTATCCCCAACTCAAGACCACGCGGAATATCTCCAGCCTGCCAGGCAACCCGCGCGGAGCGTGCGAAGTATTTGGCTACCATCTCCTGCTCGCCTAACGCCTGGTACAGCTCGATTCCTTCCATCCACTTCTCAATTGGCAGATCGAACCGACCTTGCTGCGCGACGACCGTGGCAAGCTGACCAAGCAATCTAGCCCGCTCTGTATCGTTTTCAACGAGATCCAATGCGGCTAAAAAGTGATCCTCTGCCTCCGCGTTCGCATAAGCGGCAAGTGCTCGTTCTCCCGCCTTAGTGAAGAATTCCAACGCTTGCTCGTCAGCGCCCGCCTCAAAGTAGTGGTGGGCGAGCGCTTCATAGTCGTTGGGGCGCAGCGATTCGATAGCCTTTGCCGCTCGCTTGTGCAGTTTTCGCCGCCGGAGTTTCCGGACTCCATCTAGCAGTGCAACTGGGATGAGCGCATGAACAAATACAAACCGGTCCTCATCCGCCTCCCCGGTCTCTTCGATGAGTTGGGCGTCTTCTGCGGCTTCAAGGGCGTCGATCACGGAATCTTCGTCGGCCTCGCTCGCCTCGGAGAGCACCTCGAATTCGAATTCCCTTCCTAGGATCGCCGCAATACTCAGCACACCTTGATAGCTGTCGGGAAGCCGGGCGACTCGGGTCTGGATGGCGACCCGCACACTCTGGGGAATTTCGATCTCTTCCATGCTCGGACGGTGCCACTCGCCATCCTCGTAATACAGCTTGCCTTCCTCGACCAGCGTCTTGCATACCTCTTCGATGAAGAAGGGATTTCCCTCGGTTTCACGGTAGATCCCGTCCAGGAATTCGGGAGAGATCTCGTCCTCAAAGATCGCCGAGAGCAAAGCGCCAGTCTGATCTTTATCGAGCCGCTCCAACTTCAGGCGCGTTGCCAGACGAGCCTTATTGATGTCGAGCAACACCTCATTAAAGGGTCTGGCAACGTCCAAATCGACCTCGCGATACGTCGCGACCAATAGGATCCGTTGGTTTCTCGTGCGACGTGCGAGATGGCGCAGCAGCGACAGCGTTCCACTGTCACCCCAGTGGGCGTCATCGATCACGATCATCAGGGGAGAGTGCTCGGCAATCTCATCACAAAAGGAGACGATATTTTCGAAAAGCCGCTGTTGCTCGGCGTCGGGCTCCAGCGAAGGATTCTCGGGGATGTCCGCGTAATAAGGCTTGAGTTCAGGCGCCAACGAGATGAGATCCGCCATTACAAATTCGGGGACCTCGAATCCATTCTGAGACGTGCCTCGCAGCCCCTGACGTACGACCTGGGCAAAGGGTGCGTAAGGTGCCCCGCCTTCTGCATAACATTCTCCGATCAAGACCCGGCCTCCTGATACTTCGACATGGGTTGAAAGCTCACGCACCAGCCGCGTCTTTCCAATACCGGGTTCGCCGCTGATCAGCAGCGTCTGGCCCTGCCCGCCCAGCGCCTTGCTCCAAACCGCCTTGGCCTGCTCCAGTTCGCCCTGGCGCGCGACGAAACGACCTCGTGCGATGCGTGCAATTACCGAGAGTTCTTTCTCTGTCTCAGCGTCTGGATCGAGCAGATCCGGGTTGTCTAGCAGTTTGATCAGCGTTGCGGCCGACTCTGGTCGATCATCCGGGTCCTTGCTCAGCAATTGAAGGATGAGCTCCTCCAGAACTGGCGGAATCTCAGGGTTCTTTGCTCTGGGAGGAAGAACGGTAGCGTGCAGATGCTGCGATACGACTGCCAGCGGATCTTCGTGAACGAACGGCAGCTCGTGTGCCGCCAGCTCATACAGGACCACGCCCAACGAATATAGGTCAGCGCGACCGTCCAGATCCTGTCCCATGGCGACTTCAGGCGCAATGTAAAAGACCGTTCCCACGATCTCGCCTTCCACGCTCACGCGAGTGGCCATCGAGCGTGCCAGCCCGAAATCCATGAGCTTGGCCGTGCCATCGGGAGCGATGATGATGTTTTCTGGCTTTAGATCACGGTGGATGATTTCGTTCGCGTGGGCATGCTCCAGCGCGGCCGAAACTTCTTTGGCCATTGCGATCATTCCATCGAAGCCGTCCGCCGGATGCTGGTAGAGGCTCTCACCCTCGATCAGTTCCATGACGATGTACGGAGTCCCGTCGATCTCGCCCGCGTCGTGTACAGTCACGATATTGGGGTGATTCAGCTTGGCCACTGCCTGTGCTTCGCTAAGCAAGCGGGCGCGGCCCTCAGTGCCGAGGCCGGTCTGATTCAGGAGTTTGACCGCCACATCCCGATCCAGCACCGTGTCGTGAGCGCGATACACCACGCCCATGCCACCGCGGCCGAGTTCTTCGCCGAGCTGGTACCGATCGTTGAGTACGGTTACCTGGTTGGTTTCGGCCATGGAGGTGTCAGCTGAGAATCGGCGGGCTCGTTGTGTGGGAGTACCGAGGCTGTAGGATCAATCGTCGAGCTCACTCAGGCGAATCTGAACCCGCTCGACCCATCCTGTGGCACTCATATCTTCGTATTCAGCCAGTGCTTCGCTGAAGAGTTCTATAGCTCGCTCGGCGTCACCGGGCTCGCCGCGCGCAAGGTGAGCTTCCGCCCAATCGCGCAATTCCCCTGCGTGAAAGGTTCGAATTCCAACCTCAACAAGTTTTGTGGCGGTCTCGTTGAACGCTTCAAAAGCCTCCTCCCAGCGACCCTCAGCCGCCAGGACATTCGCCTCGCTCCAGCCCAAGATCAGCGCTGCGAAGGCTCTTGGTTGCTCTGCGTGAATCACCTGCGCCTCATCAAGCAGATTCCTTGCACGCGCAACCAGCCCCTGCCTGGCGAGCACGACCGCCATCAATGCTCGAATGCCATCTCGGAACCAGTCCAGCTCGTCTGAAGATGTGATGGCCTTGCCAAGAAGGTCAGCTGCCTCCTCGTACTTGGCAAGATCGGACAAAATGAGACTAAGGAAGAATCTATGCCGGAGCACCTCAAATGCAGATCCCGATTCAGTGGCCTTCTCGAGCATGGCTCGCCGCTCGCTGGCGGCCTGCTCAAGTTGTCCCATCTCGCGCTGGAGACTATTGACTTCGGAGAGATAATTTGCGCCTGCTGCCCCCGGATCTTCAAGCTGTTCATAGAGCTCTCGGCCGTGCGTAAGCATCTCTTCCGCTTCTTCAAGATTGCCCAATGAGAGCGTATCACTGATCGCATTGTTGTACGCGAACAGCTCTCCACCCAGATCTCCCATCTCTCGTGCGATCTCTGCCGCTCTCAGGTAATGATCGCGGCCGCTCCGAAAATCTGCCTTGTTGATATCGAGGATGGTGGCAAGATTGTTATGGGCCCTGCTTTCCTCCCTCAGCAGCTTCTCTTTTTGACAAATCTCAATCGCCTGCTCCAGCGCCGAGATCGCCTCATCTGTGGATAGACTCGGAAGGATTCCCAGAGTTATCAGCGCATCGGCCTCCACCTGTGTGTTTGAGGTGCTTCTGGCCATTTCGAGCGCCTGATTGCATAGAGGCAGCGCTTCCTCCGTGGAACCAAGAAAATAGTGAGCACGCGCGGTTTCGTGAACGAGGCCTGCAAGCTCGCCACTCTCCGGGGCACCCTCCGTCAATCCGAGGCCGCTCACGCATATCTCGAGAGCACCTGCGAAGTCTCCAGCATGCCAACGATCACGAGCCATGCGTTCGTAGCTAGTAGCGACCTGTTCGACATTTTCGAGCTCCTGGTGGAGATCAGCCGCTTCTTGCCGAGTGGAGATTGCCTCCGCCAGGCGACCCTGGCGACCAATTACGTCTGCGAGCATCGAGAGCAGATCGGCGCGCTGTCCATCGGCTGGCTCAAGCTCTAGCGCGGCTCGGAAGTGATTCTCGGCCTCTTGATTGGCGAACGCGGCGGCGGCACGCTCCCCGGCCTTGGTGTAATAGGTTCGAGCCTGGTCTTCGTCGCCGGCCTCCTCATGGTGATATGCCAGATCCTCGAAGTCGTCAGGGCGTGTGACTTCGATGGCTGCCGCGGCACGCTTGTGCAGACGGCGTCGACGAAGGGTGCGCACTCCTTCGGCCAATGTGCTGGGTATGAGCGCGTGCATAAAGGAGAAAGTGGCGCCGCCTTTCCCGCTAATCTCCTCGATTAGCTGCGCATCTTCGGCGGTTTCAAGCGCATCAATTAGCGTGTCCTCATCTAAATCGCTGGCTTCTGCCAACGTGTCAAAATCAAACTCGCGACCCAGCACTGCAGCCAAATTCAACGTGTCTTGATACTCCTCCGGGAATTTGGAGACACGCGATTGAATCGCCACTCGCACGCTCTGCGGGATCTCGATTTCGTCCATGCTGAGTCGATCCCAATCGCCGTCCTTGTAGAAGACCTGTCCGCTCTCTACCAATGCTTTGCAGACCTCTTCAATAAAGAATGGATTGCCCTCGGTCTCACTGAAGATTCCTTCCAGAAAATCACCTGTGATCTCATCCGATTCGAATATCGCAGCCAACATATCCTGGGTTTGAGTTGAGTCCAATCGCCTCAGCTTGATGCGCGTACCGAGCCGCTTGCGGTTGAGTTCGAGCAGCGCCTCGTGAAACGGCTGCGCCTCGTCCAACTCGACTTCTCGATAGGTGGCCGTCAGGAGCGTTCGCTGGCTTTGAGTTCTGCTGGCAAGGTGCCGAAGCAGCGACAGCGTTCCGCTGTCCGCCCAATGTGCGTCGTCAATAACGAGCATTAGCGGCTCGTACTCACTCAACGCCTGGCAGAAGGCCACCACGTTCTCGAAAAGACGCTGCTGTTCGGCCTCGGGCTCAAGCTTCGGATTAGGAGGTATGTCAGGGTAATAAGGTTTCAGCTCAGGCGCCAATTCCAGAAGGTCGCCGAGCACAAAATCCGGCAGCTTGAAACCGTTCTCAGCGCCCTGTCGGAGCGACTTACGAACGATCTGGGCGAACGGAGCGTATGGGGCGCCGCCTTCGGATTCGCATTCACCTATGAGCGATCTGCCCCCGGTGACCTCAACATGGGTAGAGAGCTCGCGAATCAAGCGGGTCTTTCCGATGCCCGGCTCGCCGCTGACGAGCAGCAGCTGTCCCTCGCCGGCCAGAGCCCTGTTCCACAATCCGGTGGCATCCATCAACTCCTGGTCCCGCCCCACAAAGCGGCCGCGCGCGATGCGACGAATGACTGCAATCTCCTTCACTCCCTCTGCTTCAGGATCCAGCAGGTCCGAGCGCTCGAGAATCTTCTGGGTTTCGCCGGCGGAAGCCGGGCGATCTTCTGGCGATTTCTCCATGAGCTGGAGGATCAGGTTGTCCAGCCTGGGCGGAACTTCCTCGTTTTTCGCCCGTGGAGGCACGACCGAAGCGTGGATGTGTTGAGAGATCACGGCCAGCGGGTCGCCCTGGGCAAAGGGAAGCTCGCCGGTGGTGAGTTCGTAAAGCATGACTCCCAGCGAATAGAGATCGGCGCGTCCGTCGAAGTCCTGGCCGAGCGCGATCTCAGGCGCTAGATAGAAGACGGTCCCGACGATCTCGCCTTCGGTGGTCATGCGAGAGGCCACCGAACGTGCGATGCCAAAATCCATCAACTTGGCCGTTCCGTCTTCGGCGATAAGCACGTTTTCGGGCTTGAGATCGCGGTGAACGACGCCGTGTGTATGGGCGTGTTCCAGCGCAGCGCACACCTGAGCCGCCACGCGAGCGATTCCTTCCATGTCTTCCGGCGGACGATCGTGCAGGCTGGCACCTTCGATCACCTCCATCACAATGTAGGGCGTGCTGTCTTCCTCACCAGCATCGAAGACGGAGACGATGTTGGGATGGCTGAGCTTGGCGATCGCCTGGGCTTCATTTAAAAGGCGATCGCGCCCCTCGGTGCCGAGGCCGGAGCTGGTCAGCACCTTGACCGCAACATCGCGATCCAGCGTGTCGTCATGGGCTCGGTACACCGTACCCATGCCGCCGCTGCCGAGCTGTTCGTCCAGTCGGTAGCGGTCGTTAAGTACGGATTTTTCTGAAATGGAGGTCAGGAAGCACTCTCCGTGGCCAGTTCAGAAAGAGCTTCTCGAGTCCGCTTTACCCAGTACTCAGCTTTCGCAGTATCAAAGATTTCCATTGCCCGCTCAAGCTTGCTCGCCGCCGAATCCTGAGCGCCGCGGCTGTTTTGTAACGATGCCCAATCCAACAAAATCCGTCCCGCGATCAAATGAGTGTTCCATTCTTCGCAGAGTTTCAATGCCTCGGCGAATGCTTCGGATGCCGACTCGAGCTCTCCCCGATATTCGTGAATGCGGCCCTGCACCCTTAATGCTCGAGCCGCCGGGATTGGGTACTTAGCTCTTTCTGTAATCTGCAGGGCCTCCTGAACAAGTTGCTCCGCTTTGTCGTCTTGCTCAGCCTCCAGCAATGCCTCCGCAAGGCCCGGACCAGTGATCATGAGTACCAGAAGATTGTCCGATCCACGCGCGGCATCAACAGCAACGTTGCGGACTGCAAGCGCCTGCTCCCACTCACCGTTCAGCTCATGCAGATAGGCCAGCGCGTCCTGAGCGGTGGCGATCATGTAGGTTTGCTCCAGCTCCAGAGCGCGTTCGGCAGCGACCGCGGCCAGTTGCCTGGCCTGATCAAAGTCGCCTAGATCGGCGTACGCATTTGCCAACTCCGCACCGGCAAGCACAGCGAGGCGTCGCTCACCAGAGGTTTCGGCCTGTTCTAATGATAGTGTGCCCTCTTCGATGGCTTGCTCAAGCTGCCCCAAGCCGCGCAAAGCCCACAGCTTGACCAGCTTGGCCCAACGTACGCGGTCGGTCAGACCTTTCTCTCGGCCGAGCTCCTCATCTCGATCCGCGTACTTCAATGCCTCCTCCCACTGACCTGTGAAGCCGTTGTTCTCGGCCAGATACTCATTCCCAACCGCTTCCGCAAGGGCGTAATTGGCTTTTCTTCCCATCTCAATTTCGACTCGTGCCCATTCGTTGCTGCGTTCGACCTCGGCCAAATGCTGATAGGCACCTGCAAGGAATACATAAACAATAAAAAGGGTCTCAACGTCCTCCAATGGTTCCGCGATCTTGCGAGCCTTTTCCAGTTGCTCTAAGGCTTGTCTATGCTGGCCGCGATTGTGATAGTAGCGACCGATGGATCCGATTGCCTGTGCAACTTCATTACCATGAGTCTTGGGGTCCAGCGTTTCCACTGCTTCCTCAAGCAGGGACAAACCCTCTTCGTAGCCAGTGAATGTTTTTAGCCTTCCAATCTTCCCTTTGATGATTGCTCGGTCAGTGCGATCCTGAGTGAGTGCCAGGGCCTGCTCGTACAATTCGATTGAGCGATAGAAATCGGCCTGGCCCTCGATGTCGCCCAAAGCGAGATAGATTATCCGAAGCTCTTCCGACCGCCCTTCTACTTCCGCGATCTCAAGCGCCCGGCTGAAGTGCCGGCGTGCCTCGTTGTTAGCCGAGCGCCCCAGAGCGCGCTCTCCCGCTTTTAGCGAGTACTCCAGCGCTTTATCAACATCGCCGCTCTCATAGTAGTGATTGGCCAGGCTCTCATAATCATCCGAGCGCATTTCCTCAATTACGGCCGCCGCCTGGTGATGCATGCGCCGGCGCCGCATTCCACTCAGCCCTTCCTCTAATGTCGTCCCAATCAGCGCGTGTGCAAAGCGGAAAGTGCCGCCTGACTCACCGCTGATCTCATCAATCAACTGGGCGTGCTCGGCATGTTCGAGGGCGTCGATGAGCGTCTCCTCCTCTAGCTCCGCCGCTGCGACCAAGGTATTGAAATCAAATTCGCGACCCAGGACGGCGGCCATGCGCAGGGTGTTCAAGATCTCATCTGGCAGCTTCGAAAGGCGGGATTGGATCGCTACCCGCACGCTTTGCGGTATATCAAGGTCGGACATATCGTCAGGTCGATGCCACTCGCCGTCCTCGAAGTAAAGCTTGCCTTCTTCTACTAGAGACTTGCACACTTCTTCTATGAAGAACGGGTTGCCCTCAGTCTCGTTGTAGATTCCTTCGGTGAACTCTGTGGAAACTTCCTCTTGAAAAATAGTAGCCAGCAGCTTTTGGGTCTCATCTTTTCCGAAGCGGGTCAGCTTCAATCGGCTGGCAATCCGCTCTCGATTCAGCTCGACGAGCATCTCCTGGAGCGGAAGAGTGTCATCCAATTCCACTTCACGATAGGTAGCCACCAGCATGATGGGCTGACCTTTGGTTCGTCGGGCAAGATAACGCAGCATGGCCAGGGAGCCGCTATCTGCCCAATGCACATCTTCGAGCACGAGCAAAATCGGCGACAGTTCACTGAGACTCGTGAGCAAGGCCACCATGCTTTCGAACAATCGCCGTTGTTCTGAATCAGGATCTAATGCTGGAATGTCCGGCAAGTCTGGATAGTTCGGACGAAGCTCCGGCGTAAGGCTAATCAAGTCCGCAATGACAAATTCGGACATCTGGGACCCATTCTTACCGGCTTCAGGCAGCGCTCGGCGCAGGATTTGGGAGAATGGCGAATAAGGCGCGCCGCCCTCCGCGTAGGACTCCCCAATGAGCGCATTGCCTCCGGAGATTTCAGCTTGAGTAACCAATTCCCGGGTAAGGCTCGACTTGCCGATCCCCGGCTCGCCGCTGATCAACAACGTCTGACCCGCGCCCACCATGGCTTGCATCCAGATCGTGCGCGCTTGTTTGAGCTCTTTCTCGCGACCGACGAAGCGGCCTCTGGCAATGCGTCCCAGAACTGCCATCTCCTGATCTGTGACCGCAGCTACGTCAAGAAGATCCGGATCGTCGAGTGCCTCAACTACAGCCGCGGCGGATGCCGGACGCTCGTTCTGATCTTTGCTCATCAACTGCAGGATCAATCCTTCAAGACGGGGTGAAATTTCTGGGTTGCGAGCGCGGGGTGGAATTGGCGGGGCGTTGATGTGCTGAGAAACAATCGTCAGCGGGTCCCCCTGGTCGAAAGGCAACGAGCCCGCCGAGAGCTCATACAGCATTACTCCCAATGCATATAGGTCGGCGCGGCCGTCGAAGTTCTGGCCAAGGGCTAGCTCGGGAGCAAGGTAATAAACCGTGCCCGCGATCTGGCCCTCAGAAGTCATGCGGGAGGCGACTGAGCGAGCAATACCGAAATCCACCAACTTGGCCGTGCCATCCGATTGGAGCAGTACGTTCTCAGGTTTAAGATCGCGGTGGATGACCCCAGATTCGTGAGCATGCTGAAGAGCCAATGAAACTTGCCGTGCCACGCTCACAATCTCGGAAAAGCCGTCTGGCGGCTTTCGGTGCAGGTCCCAGCCCTCCACATACTCCATCACGATGAAGGGCACCTCGTCGAGTCCGCCCACGTCGTACACCGCAACGATGTTGGGGTGGTTTAGCTTGGCGATCGACTTCGCTTCTTGCTCCAAGCGTGCTCGGCCATCTGTTCCGAGCCCGAGGTTGGTCAGGACTTTGATTGCTACATCTCGATCCAATTCAGGATCGTGGGCGCGGAACACCGTTCCGGTTCCGCCTTTGCCCAGCTCTTCGTCGAGCCGGTAGCGGTCGTTGAGCACCTCACCTGGGGAGAACTCGGTCATTCGCGCTTGGCTACAAGGAGCGTGATGTCGTCGAAGGGGTCGGCACCGCCGATAAATTCTTGTAGTGCCTGTAGGAGACTATGAGCAATCTCTTGCGCGGAGTTGGACGCGGATGAAACGATGGTCTCCCGCATGCGATCCTCGCCAAAGCCTTGCTCGGCGGAGTTCAGTGCGTCGGGGACGCCGTCGGTATACATGACCAGGAAGTCGCCTGGCTCGAGATTCGCCGTACCTTGTTCTAATTCGAGAGATTCGTCAACGCCAAGCACGATGCCGGTGCGCGTTAGCTCCTCAAATTCGCCTGAATCAGCCCGATAGATCAGTGGTGGGTTGTGCCCGGCATTGACATAGACCATTTCACCGTTGTCGGGGCCTACCCGCCCGTAGAAAAGCGTCACCGGCATGGCGGAGCTTGAATTCGCGCACACCAGGCGGTTGGCCTTTGTGATGGCTTCTGCTGGCGACGCGGCTTCCTCCAGGCTAGCCCGGACCATGCTGCGCGTCAGCGCCATGAACAGCGCCGCGCCCATGCCTTTGTCGGTGACATCCGCGATCACCAGTCCTATGTCGTCGTTCTCGGTGGCGATGAAGTCGTAGAAGTCGCCCGCCACTTCGCGCGCCGGGAGCCAGCTGGCGGCAAATTGCCAGCCCTTCAATTCGGGTATCTCTTCCGGAATCAAACCGGTCTGGACCGTGCGGGCCATCGAGAGTTCGCGCTCCATACGTCCTTTATCGACCGCCACCTGGTAAAGCCGGGCATTCTCAATAGCAGTGGCAGCGCTCGAGGCGATAGCGTTTAGAAGCTCGAGGTCGTCGTTCATGAAGATGCCGGCGTGCAATCGGTTGTCCACATAAATAGCACCCAGTACTTGACCCTTGACCTGTAGAGGGGAGCAAAGAATGGAACGCAAACCGAGGCTCATTACGCTTTGTCGTCCCATGAATCGCTCGTCGTGCTGGGCATCGCTGGTAAGCACTCCCTGCCCGTCATTAATCACTTCGCCAACTACCCCGCGAGAGATCTCAAACTCTGGATCTTCGAGGGTCTCCTTCTCCATGCCGCGTGCGGCCCGAAATACCAGGCTGTCATCCGGTTCTTTCAACACTACGAACCCGCGCTCGGCGTTCACGGCGGAAATCACCTCGTCCATGACGGTGTTCAACACGTCATCCAGATCGAGCGACGAATTAAAGGTTTTTGAGAGTTGGTAGACTAACTCGAGACGATCGGATTTCGACTCTGATTGTGCTTCAGTCATGCGTTCTCCCGATTACAAAATGATGCTTGGACCCCAAGCATCATTGTTGCCGGCAACTTTGTTAACACCAGAATGGGTATAGGGTGTTTATAACCGCCATCTTCATGGTTGTCTAGCATCCAAAAAGGGGGTTTATGCGCTGGGAAGCTGACCGAATTTGTCCTCTTCTCCAGTGCTCTTCTTTACTACACACATTCCGCCTGAGGAAGCATCCTTGTCGTAGCACCAGCGGTCTGCGGTTTTCCGTGCATTCTCAGAGAGGGAATTCTATTGGCGCGCCTGCACGAATATCAAGGAAAGGAACTGCTCAAAGCGCTCGAGATCAGTATTCCGGAGGGTGGACCCGCCCGGAGCCCTGGGCAGGCGCGGGAAATCACGGAGGAATTGGCATGCCCAGTAGTGGTCAAGGGCCAGGCGTGGGTGACCGGCCGGGCCGCCCTGGGCGCGATTCGCTTTGCCAACACACCCCAAGAAGCAGGTGAGGCCACCACCGCGATCCTGGGACTGCACATCGATGGTTTCCAGATCGATACAGTGCTGGTCGAGGAAAAACTTGATGTAGATAAGGAATTCTATGCCGGGTTGATCATCGACGACCGTACGCAAGCGCCGGTGATGATCTTCAGCAGCCAGGGCGGGAGCGGGATCGAGCAGATCGCACGCGAGCACCCTGAATCAATCGCCCGGGAAGCGATCGATGTACGCCGCGGTCTGCCAGAATATCAGGCACGCAACATCGTTCGTCAAGTCGATCTGCACGGCAAACTTCAGGCCGGCTTGGGCCGCATGGTGAGCCAGCTTTACCAGGTCGCCCGCCGCTACGATGCGCGTGCGGCAGAGATCAATCCAATCGTTCTAACCCGGAGCGGGTCGCTCTACGCGGCAGACTGCCGTATCACCGTTGACGACAACGCGGTTTACCGTCAACCAGATCTCGGAATTGAGGTGGCGCGCGAATTCGATAGACCACCCTCGCATCTCGAAACCGTCGCATGGCAGGTGGAAAAAGACGACTATCGTGGGACCTTCTATTTCATCCAGCTCGAGCACGCTTTTGAACGGGGGGAGGGTGTGATTGGTTTCCATGGAGCCGGCGGCGGAGGCTCGATGATGAGCATGGATGCTGTGCTGAACCGTGGCTACCGGCTGGCCGATTTCGTGGATACCAGCGGAAACCCGCCAGCCTCCAAGGTCTACCGCGCGGCGCGTATTGTGCTGGCTCAAGATGGTATCGACGGCTATTTTGCATCCGGTTCGGGGGTGGCTTCCCAGGAGCAGTTCCACAGCGCACGCGGCCTGGTTAAAGCATTCATGGAAGTTCCGTTAGCAGTGCCGGCCGTGATCCGACTGGGCGGAAATGCTGAAGACCGAGCGATCGCCATCTTGGAGCGAGCGAGGGACGAGATCCGTGCACCGGTCGAGGGCTATGGCAAGGATGACTCACCCGAATACTGTGCCGAGCGGCTCGACCACCTCATACGAAACTTCGAGCCGCTTTCCGTAGTGCCGACCGGATGGAGCCGACCTGATCCCCAGCGGCCATACAGCTTTGCCACCGTGACCGGCGGAGAAGTGATTCTCGACCACGAAGCCTGCCTGGATTGCGCTTCCAAGATCTGCGTTGAAACCTGCGTGCCTGGCATCCTCAAGCTGCAAGATGAGGTTCCGGTCCTGAACATCACAATAGAGCAAGCCAAGAAGGGTGGCTGTAACGAGTGCCTGGCCTGTGAGATCGAATGTAGTTTCGAAGGAAATCGCGGCGGGTACGTCAATCTGCCGATTGCAGGGCTCGATTGAGCAGGGGTGTGAATGTCTGTTCTGATTGACGAGAGCCAGCGAGTTTTGGTGCAAGGCATTACCGGCCGTGAGGGCCGTGCGCGCGCCCAATTAATGGTGGGGTACGGGACGCAAGTAGTAGCGGGTGTAACGCCGGGGAAGGGCGGCCAGGATGTTGACGGCATTCCGGTATTCGATACGGTTTTGGAAGCTTTCGAGCAGGCTGGACCGATCGACGTCAGCGTGCTGTTCATCCCTGCTCCCCTAGTTAAGGGAGCGGCTCTGGAAGCGATCGATGGTGGGGTTAAGTTGCTGGTTATCGTCCCGGACCGTGTGCCGATCTACGACGTGCTGGAAATCGCCGAAGCTGCCAAGCGTATGGGAGCCCGATTCGTAGGCCCAAATACGCTCGGCGTGCTCTCCCCCAATAAGGCGGTGCTTGGAATGATCGGCGGGCGCGCAAGCGCTGCAAGATCCTGGTTCTTCCCTGGTCCGGTCGGCATCGCCTCGCGCTCCGGCGGGATCACCTCCTCGATGGGCTACTACCTGGCCCAGGCCGGGATTGGCGCAACGACGCTTCTGCACGTGGGTGGTGATCCAGTGGTGGGGACGCCGCTACCGGATGCCGTAGAGCTATTCGAGGCGGACACAGATACTCAGGCCATCGTCATGTTCGGCGAGATCGGCGGCAGCCAGGAGGAACGGGTCGCCGATCTAGTGGAATCGGGAGCCGTGACCAAGCCGATTGTGGCGTACATCGGTGGCAAGGCGGCCAAGAGCGGGACGCGATTCAGCCACGCGGGGGCGATTGTCGAGGGTAGCCGCGGTACTTACAAAGGCAAGGTGAGCCGCCTTCGCGAAGCAGGAGTGACGATCGTAGAAGCTTTTGGGGAACTGCCGCAGATGACGGCCAATGTACTGAAAGAGCATGGGATTCATCATGAGCAAAACTAGTTGGAAAACATCGATCACTGAGATCAAGCCCAACGAAGTGAGATTGCGTGGCTACCGGATCGATGACCTGATGGGTCAGGTGACCTTCGGCCAAGCGGTCTACCTGGCGCTGAAAGGCGAGCTCCCGACATTGGAAGTCGGGAAATTGATAGACGCGATCTTGGTGTGCTCGATCGACCACGGCGCTTCGCCCCCCTCCACCCTAGCGGCCCGAACCGCGGCCTCCACCGGGGCGCCGCTGAATGCTGCGGTTGCCGCCGGCTTGCTCTCGATCAACCGCTTCCATGGAGGAGCGATCGAGGATTGCATGGCGGTGCTCGAGACAGGTATTGAGCGTGTTGGCGAGACCGGTAAGGAACCCCCCGAGGTTGCTGAAGAGATCGTGCAAGAGTATCGCGCGGCCAAGAAACGCATCGCCGGGCTGGGCCATCGCATCCATACCGAGGACCCGCGTACTGGCAAGCTCTTTGTGCTGGCCGGCGAAGCTGGAGCTGCAGGTCGGGGCATTGAAATGATCCAGGCTCTCCGGGAAGCGATGGCAGCTGGGGGGAAGGAGCTGCCGATCAATGTGGATGGCGCGATCGCGGCCTTGCTCCTTGACATGGGCATACCGCGTGAGCTTGCCAACGCATTCTTTATAATGGCACGTGTCCCGGGCCTGGTGGCACAGGTTCATGAGGAACAGAGTCGCGAACGGCCGATGCGCCGGATCCATCCCACCGACCATACCTATGACGGCCCCGAGGCCCGATCGCTCCCAGAGTGAGGCAACTATGCTAAAGGAACTGATGGAACTGATCCCCGAATTTCGTTTGATCCAAGACGGCGACCTCCGCCAAAAGACTCTGGCCGTCTGGCAGGAAGCGACGGAGACCGGCGGATGGTCTGTGGAGGACTTGCGCAAGATGCCCTACACGCTGCTGGTTGAAGGGGTTGACATCACGTTCCCGCAGCACGTCCGCACAGTCTGTCGTCTATGCGTCGCGATGCTCGACATTCTTATTGAAGACTACGGCGATCGCTATGAGATCGAGCGCGACACTCTGATCGCCGGTGCATTACTTGCGGATGTCGGCAAGCTGATCGAATTCCGTGAGAAAGACGGCGAATACCAGTGGGCCAGTACGTACAAATACTTAAGACACCCTTTCACCGGCGTGGGGCTGTGCTTCAAGCACAAAATCCCGGAAGCTGTAATGCATGTGATCGCCACTCACTCATGGGAGGGAGACAAGTTCAAACGGCGACCGGAATCCATCATTTTTCATCATGCCGACTTTACCGATTTCGACCTCACTAAGTTCGCCAGCAGCTGATGGGGCAGACATTCGCCGAAACCGTACTAGCTAACAAGGCGGGACTGGAGTCGACCTCCCCAGGTGAGATCGTCGAGATCACGCCAGACGTTGCTCTCTCCCACGACAATACTGCGCCCATCTTCGGAATCTTCGAGGAGATGGGTGGGGAGAAGGTGCATGACCCGGGGATGCATGCGATCTTCCTGGACCACGCCTCGCCCGCGCCGACCACGCTGCACGCCGAGAACCATCGCATTATTCGTGAGTTCGTGCGCGAGCAAGGAATCCCACATTTCTTTGACGTGGGCCGCGGCATTTGCCACCAGGTCCTGGTTGAAGAGGGATTGGCGCTGCCGGGGGAAGTGGTGCTCGGTTCCGACTCGCACACGCCGCATGCGGGCGTGATGGGGGCCTTCGGCGCAGGAATCGGTCGCAGCGAGATGGCATCCGTATGGGCGTTGGGGAGCCTGTGGTTGCGAGTCCCAGAAAGCCTGCAGATCATCGTCCATGGGGAGCTTCCGCCTGGAGTCACAGCCAAAGATCTTGCGCTTCATGTCATCGGTGATTTGGGCGCAGATGGTGCGCTCTACATGTCGGTCGAGTGGCATGGAGACGCGATCCGCAGGCTCAGTTTGAGCGAACGCGCCGTGCTGCCCAACATCTCGGCTGAGATGGGCGCCAAGAACAGCTACATCCCTCCGGACGACCTGGTGTTCGACTACCTCGACGGGCGGGCTCAAAGGGCATATGAGGCGATCTTCCCAGATTCTGATGCGGAGTATGCCAGGGTGGTTGAATATCAGGCTGAAATGCTGGAGCCTATGGTCGCCTGCCCACACACGGTGGATAACGTGAAGCCACTGTCGGAAGTTGCAGGGAAGCGCGTGGATCAGGCGTTTATCGGTACCTGTACCAACGGCCGTCTGGAGGACCTGGCGTCTGCGGCCGAGATATTGACAGATCGACGGGTAGCAGACGGCACTCGCTTGATCGTGATCCCGGCCTCCTCTGAAGTGTTCAAGCAGGCCCTGGACGCCGGCTATATCGATGTCTTCCTTCAGGCCGGCGCTCTGCTTGAGAGCCCCGGTTGCGGGCCCTGCATGGGGAACCACCTTGGCGTTCCAGCCATCGGCGAGGTAACGATCAGCACTGCCAATCGCAATTTTAAAGGGCGAATGGGCACCAAGGAGAGTGAGATCTATCTGGCCAATCCCTCGGTTGTGGCCGCCTCAGCGGTAACGGGAGAGATTCGGGCCGCGGGCGATTTGAATTAGGACTGGAGCGAGATGAGCAC
>Ga0255053_10000744_pt1 | contig 17821 bp, 13 predicted proteins | sample JV7_2_22_MG_FD_188635 | JGI IMG/M metagenome (GOLD analysis project Ga0255053, IMG submission 188635) | Seawater microbial communities from Jervis Inlet, British Columbia, Canada - JV7_2_22 | ecosystem: Environmental > Aquatic > Marine > Inlet | place: Canada: British Columbia | collected...
TGGCTTTGACGATGTTGCCGAGATCGGTGTCGATCACCAACCCGCGGATTACCAGGTCCGGGTCGAATTCGAGGTCCTCGATCGGCCACCCATCGGCGACGAACATTTCCTTGAGCCGGTCGTAGACCCGTTGTTCCCAGACATCGGCGCGGTAGTGGACCAGGGTGTAGTCCATGTCGTAGCCGACGGCCCGGATCGTCCGCAGATTGAGGGTGCGGTTCGAGTAGATCTGCCGCCCGGGCGGCACCTGTTCGAGACCCAGTGTCGATTCGTTCATCGCCGAGAGTGTAGCAGTGACCCGTGCCCGTTTCCGTCTCCGTCTCCGTGTCCGGCGAAGCGAAGAGACGTCGAACGTTGGGTTCAATCCGTTCTTTTGTGACGGTGCTCACGGCGCCGGGGCCGCTCCGGACGTACATTGATATTGGACGCACCGGACAATCTCCTCCTTCACAAGCCCGTTCGCGGGCTTGCTTTTTTTTGGAGAAAGTCACGCAGGGCATGAAGGACTGACGGCCCGCACGCTGAAAAACGATTGGCTGGGCGTAGTTTTCCATTTCGGGCACGGAGACGGAGACGGGCACGGAGACGGGTCCTACTCCTCCGGATTCACCACCCCGATATACGGCAGGGTCCGGTATTTCTCCGCCCAGTCGAGACCGCAGCCGACAACCCAGGCGTCGGGGATCTCGAAACCGAGGTAGTCGATCTGGGCATAGACCTCTCGCCGATCCGGCTTGTGGACCAGAACACAGGTTTTGAGTGATGCCGGCTGCCGGGCGGCCAGGGTGCGGACCAGGTAGGCGAGAGTATAGCCGGTGTCGACGATATCCTCGACGATGAGCACGTGTTGGCCGGCGATATTACGGCGAAGGTCCATGATCATTCGCACCGCACCGTCGGTGTCGGTGGCGTTGCCATAGGTCGAGAGGGCCATGAAGTCGACGCTGCGCGGGATTGTCAGATGGCGGGAGAGGTCAGCCAGGAAGATGAACGAGCCCTTGAGGACCCCGATCAGGATCAGGTCATCCACATCGCGGTAGTCGGCCGAGATTCGGCGCGCGAGCTCCTCCACCTTGGCGTGGATCTCCTCTTCGCTGATCAGCACCTCGGGCATGGTTTCGGACATCGCAATCTCCTATTCTGGTCGAGCGAAGCCTACCTTGGACAGCTCTGCCGGTCCATATATTCGTTTGGATACAGGATGCAGGGAACAGGATTCACTTTCCTTCTCCCTGAAGAGCTTTCTTCTTCGTTGCATCCTGCATCCTGAACCCTGCATCCTGAACCCTGCATCCGGTTGGGTGCGCGGCCGGAAACATGCGAGGATAGATGGCGGTTACAGGAGCGTGGTGTTGAACGAGTCAAGCGACCAAAATCAGGGTGCCACCGGCCGGCCGGTGCTCCGGCTGCTCCGGGATTATGCCTGGCGCTACCGGTGGAGCTATCTCACCGGTGCGGTCTTCCTGTGGATCACCAACTACCTGGCGGTGAGCATCCCGGGCCAGATCGGCCACGCCATCGACGCCCTGCGCGCGGAGCAGCCCTTGGGCCGCTACGTCGCCGCCATCGCCGTCATGGGAGTGATGGTGATTGTGGTCCGCAGTCTATCGAGGGTCCTGATTTTCAACCCCGGACGCCATCTGGAGTACAACCTTCGGCGGGATCTCTTCGCCCGCCTCCTGCGGCTCCAGCCGTCCTTCTACGCGACCCAGAAGCGCGGCGACATCGTCAGCCGTGCATCCAACGACATCACCTGGGTCCGAACCCTGGTCGGCTTCGGCGGCCTGCAGGTTGTCAACGTGACTCTAGCTGTGGTCCTGACCGGCTGGAAAATGGTGTCCCTTTCACCGCGCTTGACCCTGATGGTATTGCTGCCGATCGTGCTCGGTGCCGGACTCGTCCAGTGGGGAATCCGGCGTCTGTTCTACCTCGCTCGGCGCAACCAGGAGCAGCTCGGTGAGATCTCCGAGCACGTCCTCGGCAGCCTCCAGGGGATGGCCGCGATCCAGGGATTCGTGGCCGAGGAGGCGTTTGTCGAACGATTCGAGGCGCGGAACCTCGACTGGTTTCGCACCGGCATGCGGCTCGCGCTCATTCGCTCAATCGCGTTACCGCTGTTGGTACTTTCAGGCGGCGTCGCCATGTTCGCCCTGATCGCCGTCGGCGGCCCGATGGTGTTGGGGGGCTCTTTGACCGTGGGTGAGCTGGCGGCCTTCACCGCTCTGCTGACAGTCTTCCTGCCGCCGCTGCGTTCGATGGGGTGGATGATGTCCGTGATCCAGCGCGGGCGCGCAGCCCTCGAACGCATTTTCGAGCTCATGGATGCACCGATCGAGCGTCCGGAGGGCGCGGCCGGTGTCGTCCTGGAGAGCGGTCATGGCCCGGCCGTCGAGCTGCGCGACCTCCACTTCGCCTACCCGGACGAAGTCGATCGCGAAGTGCTTACGGGGCTGACTGCGACGATTCCAGCCGGCGGTGTGGTGGGTCTGTTCGGACGCACCGGGAGCGGCAAAAGCACCCTGTTGCGGCTGCTGGCGCGCCTCTACAACCCGCCCGAAGGATCGATTCTGGTCGATGGTGTCGACCTGGTCACTCTCGACCTCGAGACCTGGCGGCGTCGGATGGCGGTCGTGCCGCAGCGACCCTTCCTCTTCTCAGATGCCATCGCCTCCAATGTCGGCCTCGAGAAGACGCCCGATGAAGCGCATATTCAGAGCGCTGTCGAAATGGCGGCACTGAGGTCCGATCTCGAATCGCTCCCGGACGGCCTCGAGACGGTGGTCGGTGAACGCGGCATCATGCTCTCCGGCGGACAGAGGCAACGGGTGGCGCTCGCGCGCGGTCTCTACCGGGGCGGCGATCTCCTGATCCTCGACGATGTTCTGTCCGCGGTCGACCATCAGACCGAGGCGCAGCTCGTGGAGACGGTAGCCGATCTGGCACGGCGGCCGGAGGCGCCGACGGTCCTGATCTCGAGCCATCGCCTGTCGGCCCTGCGCCACTGCGACACCGTGTTGGTGCTCGATGGTGGTCGATTGGTCGACAGCGGCCCCCACGCCGAGCTGATCCAACGGCCGGGAATATACCGTGACACCTGGTTGGTGCAAAGCCAGCGCGCGGCAACTGAGGAAGAGGTCGCGTCATGAGCGAGGCCTCGATGCTGCGCCGCCTGTGGCCGTACCTCAGGCCCGATTCCTGGGCCTTCGCCCTCGCCCTCGTGCTCACCCCGGCGACCGCCGGCCTCAGCCTCGTCCAGCCCTGGATCCTGAAGAATGTCATCGACGAACACCTCGTGCCGGGCGTGGGCGAGGGGCTGATGGCGCTCGCCTTCCTGTATCTCGCGGCGGTCGTGGCCGGCTATCTGCTCGAGGGCGGCTACGTGATGTCGCTTGCGTGGGGCGGTCAGCGCAGCATCGTCCGTTTGCGTTCCGGCATCTACCGCAAGCTCCTCGGTTTGCGCCAGAGCTACCTCGACCGGCAGCCGGCCGGTCGTCTGATGACCCGCGCCACCTCAGATGTCGACGCGCTCGGCGAGGCCTTCTCCTCCGGCCTCATCAATATCATCCTCGACCTCCTGATTATCGCCGGCACCCTGGTCGTGATGTTCCTGCTCGACGCGAGCCTGACGCTGGTCCTGTTGCTGCTGGCGCCGCCGATCCTGGCCGTGCTCGAAATCATCAGGCGCCGACTGCGGGTCCTGTTCCTCGAGGTCCGAGAGGCGCTGGCCTCGGTCAACGCCTTCCTTGCCGAGCGGGTCGATGGAGTCGAGGTCGTCCAGCTCTTCGGCAACGAAGAGCACTCCGAAGAGCTCTTCAATGTTCGTAACAACCGTTTCCGCCGTGCCACCACCCGTTCCAATGTCTATGACTCCTTCATGTACGCGCTGGTCGATGGCACCGCCTCGATCTGCGTCGCTGTCATGCTCTGGTACGGCTCGGGGCTGGCGTCACGCATGGGGCTGCCGGTGCCGCTGTCGGAGCCTGTGAGCGCCGGTCTCCTGGTCGCCTTCATCGAGTACCTCGACCGCCTTTTCCGGCCGCTGCGAGAGCTCTCCTCCAGGGTCGCCGTGTTGCAGCGGGGTGCGGCGGCGCTCGAAAAGATCCTCGCGCTTCTCGATATCGACGAATCGGTATCCAACGAGGGCGAGGCCAAACCAGAGGTGGAAGGCGAAATCGTAATGCGCGACGTCTGCTTCCGCTACCGGACCGATGCCGAGGACGTCCTCTGCGGGATCGATCTCGAGGTGAAGCCGGGCGAGGTGGTGGCGGTGGTGGGGGCGACGGGCTCCGGCAAGACGACCCTGACCAGGCTCCTCGATGCCTCCTACATTGGCTACCGGGGCAGCATTACGCTCGACGGCACCGAGCTGTCGGAGCTGCGGTCGGAAGATGTCCGCCGCAACATCGCCGGCGTGCGCCAGGATCCACAGCTCTTTTCGGAGGTGGTCCGTTTCAACATCGACCTCGGCAATCCCGACATCAGCAAAGCAGAATGCGAGGCGGCGGCGGTGCTGGTCCACGCCGATAAGGTGGTTGACCGTGTCGGTTGGGACCACGTCCTGCGAGAGAGGGGCGCCGACCTGTCGGTAGGGGAGGGCCAGCTCCTGACCTTCGCCCGGGCGATGGCGCATCACCTGCCGGTGGTTGTCCTCGACGAGGCTACGGCCTCGATCGACTCCATCACCGAGCAGCTCATCCAGGACGCCCTGGCGAGAATCTTCGAACTCAAGACCGTGATCGTGATTGCCCACCGGCTGTCGACGGTCGAGCGGGCGGACCGCATCGTGGTCATGGACCGCGGGCGGATCATCGAGCAGGGGACTCATAACGAACTCCTCGCCGCCGACGGCGCGTACGCCCGTTTGGTTCGAGCTGGAGAAGAGCTGCTGGTCGCTTAATTCCAGCGATAGTGGCCGCGACCTCTTTTCATATCGCTATCGCTATCGCAATCGCTATCGAGAAATTGCGGTGCGAAGTCCATCGATAGCGATTGCGATTCCGATAGCGATAGCGACTATGGACTCGTACCCGGGTGGGTGGGACCTGCATCCTGCATCCTGTATCTGAGCGGGCGGTTGGGTTACCATGAGTTCCCACTTCATACGAGGTGACAGACATGCCGTCTCAAGAGAGTCGAGATTCAGCGCGGGTCCCGGACCCAGTGCCCGTGCGTCCAGTGAGGAAGGAGGATGTGATGCGTGGTGTTCTTCGTTCAGCGGGTTTGATCGTCCTGATGTGTGCCGTGGCCGGTGCGGTGGCGGCCAACGACTATTTCCCCCAATCGGTGGCCTCCGGTGACCCGACCCCGTCGAGCGTCGTGCTGTGGACACGGGCGATCGGGCCTGACGGCGGCGTTCCCACCAGGGTGAGCCTCACGGTGGCGAACGACGAGGCACTGACAGACGTGGTGGTCTTCCGCAATATTGACGTCGACGCAGAGCACGACGGCGTGGTCAAGGTCGAGGTAGATGGCCTGCTGCCGTACCAGGACTACTACTACCAGTTCAGCTTCGGCGAGAACTCGTCGCCGATCGGCCGCACCCGCACCGCCCCGGATCCGGCGGCGGCGCAGCCGGTGCGTTTTGCGGTTGTCTATGGGCAGGACTATATCGGTCGCTACTACAACACCTACCTCAAGATGCTCCTCGACCACGACGAGGACATCGACTTCGTGGTCCATCTCGGCGACTACATGTATGAGACCACCGGTGATCCGGCTTTCCAGGATCCCACCAACGAACGCAAGATCGAATTCGAGGATGTGGAGGGTGCAATCCTTCTCGGCACCGAGGAGAACCCTTTCTATGCGGCGGCCAGTCTCTCCAACTACCGCCAGATCTACCAGACCTACCGAACCGATCCGGTCCTGCAGGAGGTCCACGAGCGGTGGCCGATGATCGTGATCTGGGACGACCACGAGTACTCCAACGATTGCTGGGGCGCCACCGCCACCTACTACAACGGCCGCTCGGACGAGTACGACGAGGGACGTCGGCAAAACGCCGAGCAGGCGTTCTACGAGTGGATTCCGACCGCAAAGGGCCTTGGTGATGACGGTGTGCTCGAGATCGACGCCAGCAACCTCTACCCGAACTCCGGCATCTATCGCGACTTCCTCTACGGCTCGTTGCTCCATCTGGTGCTCAGCGACTACCGGACCTTCCGCCCCGACCACCTGGTGGCCGAAGACGCCTTCCCGGGCGTCATCGCGGTCGATGAGGCTTCTCTCGCCGCGATGCTCGGCGAGGCATGGCCGGCGGTCCGAGGGAGCTTCGACCCTTATGTCAATATGGATCTCCTTGGCAAAAGTCTGCCGATATTCCGGCAGACCCTCAGCATGATCGCCGCCAACCTCTACATGATGGAGAACCCGGACCTCGACTTCTTTTCCGCTGTCGGGTTGGGCGAGGAAGCGATGTCGGGCAACGTCAGCGCGACCTTCATCAACCTCGCCTACGACGCGGCCGGGCTGCCGCCGCCGTTCAGCCCGGAGATGCTGGCGGTGCTCCCGCGAGGAATCTCCTATCTGCTGATCGGCAAGAGCTCGGTCTACTCGTCGACCGGCTCCCGCAATCAGCTCGCCTACGATACCTTCAACCTCTACGCCGCCCACCGCTATCTCGAGACCGGAGGCGCCGCCCAGGAGGCCTTTGGCGGCCAGCAGAACGCGTGGCTGCAGGGCACCCTGCTCGCCAGCCCCGCCACCTGGAAGGTGCTCGCCAACTCAGTGATGATGACCCCGCTGGTGGTCGACTTCACCAATCCAATCATCGCGGCCATGCTGCCGCCGGGTTTCCCGGACTTCCTGCGGATCCGGCTCGGTCTCTCGGCCGAGGACTTCAACGGTTTCCCGCAGAAGCGGACCGAGCTGCTCACCGTGCTCGGCCTGGTGGATAACGCGGTGGTGATCTCGGGCGACATCCACGCCAGCTTTGTCACCGATCACGGCGACGGAGTCTACGAGTTCACCGGTGCCGCGATCTCGTCGTCGTCCTACACCGAGGAGGTGTTGGAGAGGGTCTCCTCGGACCCGATCCTCGGCCAGATCCCGGGCATCGAGGAGCTGGTGGCGAGCCTCGGGCCATTGCTCCAGCTTTCGGTCCTCGATGACAGCGTGTCGACGTCGGACATCGTCTACACCGATACCGAGTCCGACGCCTTCGTGATCATGGATGTGACGGCTGACGCGTTGAGCGCGACGATCTACCAAATCCCGGCTGAGTACGTTTACACGAGCTTCTACGACAACCCGGAGGCCCTCGACGACCTCTTCACACCCGTCATGTTCACCATCCGGGATGGCGTGCTGGCGCCCGGCCCGTAGCGCAACGGAGCAAAGGAGCAGGGGAGCAAGGGGGCAGGGGAGCGGGGGTGCGCGTTCCCTCGCGCAGGCTCCCTTTCTCCCTTTCTCCCTTTCTCCCCTGCGCCCTTTCTTCTTAGGGCTTTTCTCAACCTGCGGGATCGGTGACACTATGGCCATGAACAGCGCCGTCGATCGTCCAATCGAAGTCCGACCCGGTGAGACCCTCGATGTCGACCGGCTCGGACCCTTCCTTCAAAAAGCCCTGAATCTCGAGGGCGAGGTGGAGGTCCTCCAGTATCCGTCGGGCTTTTCGAACCTTACCTATATGCTCCGGGTCGGTGACACCGAGATCGTGCTCCGGCGTCCGCCCTTTGGCAGCAAGCCGAAGAGCGGCCACGACATGAAGAGAGAGCACGACGTCCTTGCCGCCCTCCACGGCTCCTTTCCCTACTGCCCGAAGCCGCTGCTCTACAGCGATGACGAGTCGATTATCGGCAGCCCGTTCTACGTCATGGAACGCATCGAGGGCATCATCGTCAGACGCGACTTCCCGTCAGGGCTGTCGCTCTCCCCCGAAGACGTCAGGACCCTCTTCAACCGTGTGGTCGAAGTCCATGTCGAGCTGCACTCCGTGGACTATCGGGCAGTTGGGCTCGAGGGCTTCGGCAATCCGGAGGGCTATGTCGAGCGCCAGGTCTCCGGGTGGTCCGATCGCTACCGGAGGGCGCGGACCCCGGATGTGCCCGATTGCGAGGGCATCATGGCGTGGCTCGAGCAGAACCGGCCGCCCGACAGCGGCCCCGGCTGCATCGTGCACAACGACTTTCGCCTCGACAACGTCGTCCTCGACCCGGCGGACCCGATGCGCATCGTCGGAGTCCTCGATTGGGAGATGGCCACCCTCGGCGACCCGCTGATGGATCTCGGAGCCTCGCTCGCGTACTGGGTGGAGCAGACCGACCCACCCGGATTCCAGGCGATGCGGATGATGCCGACGAACGCCGACGGCGCTCCTACTCGAGCGGAGGTGGTCGCCCGCTACGCGGCGAAAAGCGGTCTCGAGGTCGGCGATTTCAGCTTCTACTACTGCTATGGCCTCTTCCGTCTCGCGGGGATCGTGCAGCAGATCTACTACCGCTCCTACCACGGCCAGACCGAGGACCCGCGCTTCCGCAATTTGAATCTCTGGGTCGGCGGACTCGCCGCATCTGCGCAGGTGGTGGCGGGAGGTGCGCAATGATTGACGACAACGGTGTTTCGTCGCTCTTTTCGATCCGGGACAAGATTGCCCTGGTCACCGGCGGCTCGCGCGGCATCGGCTTGATGATCGCCCGCGGCTACGTCGAGGCCGGCGCCACCGTCTACATCACCTCGCGTACGGCGGAGGTCTGTGATGCGGTGGCAGAGGAGCTGACGGTGGTGGGACGCTGCATCTCGGTGCCGTCCGATCTCTCGACCATGGAGGGTGTCGAGGGCCTCTGCCGGCAGCTCGCCGAGCGCGAGGAGAAGCTCCATATCCTGGTCAACAACGCAGGCGCCGCGTGGGGCGAGCCAATCGAGACCTTCCCCGAGGAGGGCTTTGACAAGGTCACCGACCTCAATCTGAAGTCGCTCTTTTTCCTGACCCGCGATCTGCTGCCGATGCTCGAGAATGCGGCGAGCCCTGAGGACCCGGCCCGGGTCATCAACATCGGCTCGATCGACGGCCTCCGGGTGCCCTTCGTCGAGAACTTCTCATACGCCGCAGCCAAAGCGGCGGTCCATCACCTGACCCGCATGCTGGCGGTGCATCTGGGCGGGCGGAAGATCACGGTCAACGCGGTGGCCCCTGGGTTCTTTCCGAGCAAGATGACCCAGTTCCTTCTCGAAAACTACCGGGAGAAGTTCGAAGAGGCCTGTCCACTCGGCCGCATCGGAGAACCTGCGGACATGGCGGGCATTGCCGTCTTCCTCGCCTCCCGCGCGGCCTCCTACATCAACGGCGCGGTCATTCCGGTCGATGGGGGCCACAGTCTGAAGACAGAGGCGTAGGGCAGGGGAGCAGGGGAGCAGGGGAGAAGCGCTCCTTATCATGGGCTTCCTTTCCCCCCTGCCACACAGTGCGAGATCGAGCAACCTCGGCGCCATCCTCGTGCCGCATGAGCTGGTGGCGCACTTCGATATCGTCGCCACGTTCGACAAGCTGACTGCGCGACAGCACGGTCTGCCCCTGATGACATTCGGCGACGAACTGGATCTCGAGCTCGGCCAGCTCGGCGGTGCTCCAGACCTCGTCCGGGACGGCCTCGATCGCCCACTCCACATAGCTGGTGTTGTTGACGTGTTCGGCCGAATCGAGGTCTGAGCGGCGGACGGTGAAGTCGAGCTCCCGATCCACCGGGTCCGGCGTGACCAGGTCGCCGAAACGCCTTGGCTCGCTGCCGAGGCCAAGCTCGCCCAACCTTTCGACGACATCTGCCGGGAGGCGTACCGGGCGGCGGCGTTCGAGGTCGAGGATCAACCACAGAGTAGAAGCGGCGCCGATGCGGCGGTTCGACGCATCGAAGACCTCGAACCTGCGCTCGGTGAAGAGGCGGTTCGCGGCTTCGGGCCAGGTTTCGATGATGATCTCTTCGTCGGATGTTGGCCAGCGCTGCATGTCGAGGTGAAGGCGGGAGAGTACCCAAGCGACGCCGCTTTCGATAAGCGTTTCTACCGCGACGCCGAGAATGGCGGCGTGGGCGGTGGCGGCCTCCTGCAGAAGCTTGCACAGGATGGGCACCTGGAGGCGCCCGAGTGGGTCCGTCTCGAAGGATCGGACACGGAAACGATTGCTGTGCTTCGCCTTCATTTCAATATCCGACGGATGCTAGCATGAGCCCGACAATTATCCAGAAAGGGCACACCGTGGATTTTTCAATTTCCGACAAGACCCAGACCATGCTCGCGATGATCGACGAGTTCGTGAACCAGGAGCTCCTGCCGATGGAGGAGGCATTCCTCCGCGAACCCTTCCGCGAGCTCCTGCCGGAGATCGAGAAGAAGCGCGACAAGGTTCGCCAGATGGGCTTGTGGGCGCCCGGCCACCCCGAGGAGTACGGCGGAATGGGATTGGAGCTCGTCGAGCTCGGGCTGGTGTCGGAGGTCCTCGGCCGCACTCCACTGGGTCACTTCGTTTTCAACTGTCACGCACCCGATGCCGGCAACATCGAGATCCTCCACCTCTACGGCACTGACGAACAGAAGAAAGGCTGGCTGCGGCCGCTCGTCGAGGGAAAGATCCGCAGTTGCTTCTCGATGACCGAGGTCGAGATGCCGGGATCGAACCCGGTGATGATGGAGACCACCGCGGTCAAAGAAGGCGACGACTACGTCATCAACGGCCAGAAGTGGTACACCACTTCGGCCGACGGCGCCGCCTTTGCCGTGGTCATGGCGATCACCGACCCCGAGGCGCCGGTCCACCACCGCGCCTCGATGATCATCGTTCCCACCGACACCCCCGGCTTCGACCTCGTCCGCAACATCAATGTCATGGGCCATACCGGCGACGACTGGGCGAGCCACGCCGAGATCCTCTACCACTCATGCCGGGTGCCACAGAGCAATCTGTTGGGACCCGAGGGGCAGGGCTTCGTCATCGCCCAGGAGCGGCTCGGCCCGGGCCGCATCCACCACTGCATGCGCTGGATCGGCATCTGTAACCGCGCCTTCGACCTCATGTGCTCGCGCGCTGCGAGCCGCACCATCGCGCCCGACCGGACGCTGGCCGACAAGGACATCATTCAAACCTGGATCGCCGAGTGCGCGGCAGATATCCAGGCGGCCCGTCTGATGGTCCTGAACACCGCGTGGAAGATCGAAGAGCTCGGCTGGAAGCAAGCGCGTGAAGACATCTCGATGATCAAGTTCGTCACCGCCAACACCATGCAGAAGGTCATCGACGACGCGCTCCAGGTCCACGGCGGCCTCGGAATGACCGACGACACCATGCTCGCCTTCTTCTACCGTCACGAACGGGCCGCCCGCATCTACGACGGCGCCGACGAGGTCCACAAGCTGTCCCTGGCGCGCCGGATCCTCCGTCAGTATCGGTGACAGCAGTGCTCGGTATCATCGCAGCGCTCGAGATGGAGAGGCGGTGGATCGGGATTTCCGAGCCTCTTGTGGAGTTGTCTGGGGTTGGAGATACGAGGGCCGAGAACGCGGCGCGCCGGCTGGTCGAGCGCGGCGCGACGGCGCTGGTGAGTTGGGGCGTTGCCGGCGGTCTCGATCGAGATCTGAGCCCCGGGACCGTGATCCTCCCCGACACCGTCATCGGTGCGGACGGGTCGAGCCACGGAGTCAATCTGGAGTGGCGCGACCGGCTGCTGGAGCGGGTGCGTGGCCGAGTCGTCACATCGACCTCACCGCTTTACCACGCCACGTCAGTGATCACGACGGCGGATGAAAAGCGCGCCATCTACGAGCGATTCGGCGCCGGCGCGGCGGACATGGAAAGCGCCGCGGTGGCTCGAGTGGCCTGTGCCAACCACATACCCTGGATCGCGGTGCGGGTGGTGATCGATGCAGCCGACCAGGACCTGCCGGCGGCGATCTTGACCGCGACCGGTGACGACGGTCGACTGCGGGTGGGATCCGTCGTCGCGCTCATACTTCGCCCACGACTCTGGCGCTCGTTGATTGCACTGGGATGGGCCGGTGCGACTGCGGGGCGGTCCATGCGCCGGTTATGGGTCCTGGCTCAACCCGATCTGGCTCTGTCATGAGACGTCTGACTATCGTTCTCGTGCTCTGTTTGGTGGTGGTTCCGGGTTCGTTATCCGCCCTCGAAACCGACCAGTACTACGCCTGGGGCTTGCCGCTCGCGGACTCCACAGACGCCGTCAACGCCAGATTCAACCTCGAGTTGGAACGGGCCATTGCGACTTTTCCAGCCGACCGCCCGCCGGAGAGCTGCCGCAAGGTCGCGGTCGCCTATCGCAAACGGATGCGCTTTCTGCTGCTGCACGAGATCCAGGTGTGGGCGTGGAACTCGGAGTGGGTCGACCGGATTCCGAACGGCGGCGAGGAGCAACGCGAATATCGCCGGACCAATCTGTATTCAAATCATCCGTTGATCGACACCGGGACCTGGATGCCTTTTACGCCGACGCTCGAGGTGGCCGGGGTCCGCATGGGCACCGACAAGCTGGCCCATCTGGTTTCGTCGGGCTGGACCTATTACAAGGGGTATCACAGGGGCCTCGAGAAGGGGGAGACACCGGAAGAGGCGAAACGGCGCGCGGTGCGCCGCGGGATCATCGAGGAAAGTTTGATCCTCGGGAAATTGGCGTCGGGTGTCCTGTCGATCCCCGACATCGAGGCGAGCTACGCCGGCATACAGTTCTATCGCGACTTGTGCGATGTCGAACATCCGATCCTGAAGCTCGAGGAGGACGGCTGGGTCATCTCACGGCCCGTGGACCTGCGCGACTATGTGACCCCGCGGTGGGACGAGTCGTATCAGCCGCCGGTCTATAGCAAAGGTCGGTGGCGCAAGGTCCGGCCGGTGCTCGAGGGTTACTGCGACCGGCTCGACGACCCGCAGGTGGTGGAGATGCGCCGCCGGTACCGCGAACGGGACACGGGCTCGCTGGTTGGTGAAATGGTGGCCGAGAGGGAGGCCGAGCATAAGATCGAGGACCCCGCCCAGTTCGGCATCGAGGCGGTCTGTGCCGAGCCAGACCCCTCGCGCGAGCCGGCGCCAGAAACCGCTGATCATATCGAGATCGTCAGCTCAAGGGTCGACAATGCCGCGGCAATGGAGAAAGTCGTCGCGGAGGACGAAGATCGCCGCCGTTTTGCCCTGGGTCTCGCCGGTCTCCACATCACCTATCCGCTGGTGGCGTCGGCATCCCTCGCCGTCATGCTCACCTCCCAGCCGTCGACTTTTGATTGCACGACCCCATGTGATTTTCGGGGCCCCTTTATCGAGCTCGAGCCCGGCCTCGGGGGCGGCAAGCTGAGCATCGGGTGGTCTCGGGTCACCGGGGAGACCAACCGCAGCGGCTCTTTCTTGAAGGCCGCCTTCATCGGCGCCGCCTATAAGGTCACTGTGCTGCGGACCTGGGGCGACCTCGGTTGGGTTGAAGGAGGCCGGACGTATGCCGGGCTCGAGTTCGGTCTGCCGGTGGCGCAGGCCAACCTCGGGATCGGCCTGTTGTACCGTGTCGACAGCGGCGCCGGTGGACGGTGGATGGTGATCGGCGGCGCTGGATGGGGGTTTTAGGGTGCACGAGAGGTTGCTGGCGGTGGCGCGAGGCGACGCGGCGGCGGATCTGCTGCTGACTGGCGGCAGGGTGGTGGACGTCTTCACCGGTACGGTGATCGAGGCCGACGTGGCCGTGGCAGGTGGTCTGATCGCTTCCGTGGGCCCGGCGCGTGATGCTAAGGAAATCTTCGACATCGCCGGAAGTTTCCTGCTGCCCGGTCTGATCGACGCTCACGTTCACCTCGAGAGCTCGATGGTGACACCTTACGAGTTTGCACGGGCGGTGGTGCCGCGGGGAACGACCGCAGTTGTGACTGACCCCCACGAGGTTGCCAACGTCGCCGGCCTCGCCGGTGTCCAGTGGTTGCTCGCGGCCTCCGAAGGACTTCCGTTGGCAGTGCTGGTCATGGCGCCCTCCTGCGTACCGGCCACCCATCTGGCGACGGCAGGCGCCGAGCTCGACGCCGACGATCTCGAGATCCTCGCCAAACACCCGAGGGTGATCGGTCTGGCCGAGGTGATGAACGTCCCCGGGGTTGTGCTCGGAGACGCAGCGGTGCACGCCAAGATCGATGCCTTTGCCGGCCGGCCCGTCGACGGCCACGGACCTGGTTTGGTGGGCGACTGGCTGCAGGCGTACACGGCGGCGGGGGTCGGCACCGATCACGAAACCCTGACGCCTGAGGAGGCGCTGGAGAAGCTGCGGCTCGGGATGCGGGTGTGGCTGCGGGAAGGCACCGGCGCCCGCAATCTGGTGGATTTGTTGCCGGTTGTGACTCCCGCCACCAGCCGGCGCTGCGGTTTCTGCACCGATGATCGCCACCCGCACGATCTCCTGGATGACGGTCACATCGACCATCTGCTGCGGTTGGCGGTTGGCAACGGCCTCGACCCCGTTATCGCGATCCAGATGGTGACCCTCAACATCGCGGAAGCCTACGGCCTTGACGACCGCGGTGCGATTGCGCCCGGCCTGCGGGCGGATCTGGTGGTCTGCAATGACCTTGCGGACTTTCGCGCCGAACTGGTCTTCGTGGGTGGGGAGGTGGTGGCTGAGAACGGGCAGCCGGTCGGTTCGTGGCCCGAGCCGACGGCGGATCCGGCGGCGGTGCTGCGACCGCCGGTGGTCGATCTCGAGGCCCTCGATCTGCGGATCAAAGATTCCGGTACCGATGTGCGCGTCATCGGTCTCGTGCCGGGCCAAATCGTGACCGAACACCGTGTCGAGGAGCTTTCCTCGCGCGATGGCGAGCTGGTGGCTGACCCTGCCGATAGCCTCGCCAAGCTGGCGGTGATCGAACGCCACCGTGGAACCGGCAACGTGGGCCTCGGTTTTCTGCGCGGCCTCGGTCCGCTCGATGGTGCCCTGGCCTGTACCGTCGCCCACGATCACCACAACTTGATCGTTGCCGGCGGCGACGACCAGTCCATGCTCACCGCCATCGCCGAGGTCGTGCGGCTCGGTGGCGGTGCAGTGGTCGCGCGCCGGGACGAGGTGCTGGCGGGGCTGCCACTTCGCTATGCCGGACTGATCTCTGACCGCCCGCTGGCCGAAGTCCGCGCACAGCTCGACGGGCTCTCGAACGCTGCGCGCGACTGCGGTTGTTCCCACCCTGACCCCGTGATGGCGTTGTCGTTTGTCGCTCTCGAGGTGATCCCGTCGCTCAAGCTCACCGATCTCGGCCTGGTTGACGTTGAGCGCTTCCAGCTGGTGCCGCTCGCGGTATAAGATCGTGGAGAAATATATGCCTCGTCTGACATCGTATGAGGGACTGAACGTTCTGGTGACCGGAGCATCCAGCGGCATCGGCCGCCTGCTGGCCCTGCGGATGGCCGCGGCCGGCGCGCGGGTCGCGTTGGTCGCCCGCCGCGAACGCGAGCTCGAGGAGCTGGCTGACGAGATCCGGGCCGGCGGTGGCGAGGCGACGGCTCTGGTGTGCGACATCGGCGATCGAGAGCAGGCGTTGAACACCGCGAGTCGGGCCGTCGATTCGCTGGGTTCAATCGACGTGCTTGTCAACAATGCGGGCTACGGCCACCACCGCCGTTTTCTCGATTGGGACCTCGAGGGCATGGAGCGGGTGATGCGGGTCAACTTCCTGGGCAGCCTCTACTTCACCAAGGCTCTGCTGCCGGCGATGGTCGAATGTGGTAGCGGATGGCTGGTCTTTATCGCTTCTGCGGCTGGCCGTATCGCGCCCGCAGACGAGACAGCCTATGCCGCCTCCAAACATGCCATGGTCGGGCTCGCGGGGTCGCTGTCGCTGGAGGTGGAGGGCGCGGGGGTGCACGTCCTCACGGTCTGTCCGGGCGCCATCCGCACGCCGTTCTTCGACGACGAGGCGCTGGCACGGCTGCCGGCGGTCGCACGACGGCAGATGGCCGAGCCCGAGGACCTGGTGGAGGCGATCATCGAAGCGTTGGCTCGTGGCAAGCGCGAGCTCACCTTTCCGCGCTGGATCGCGTCCGGCTATGTCGCCCAGGCGCTGGCGCCGTCCTTCTTTCGTCGCCAGCTGAAGAAGCACACCGTCAAGGATGATTAGGAGCCCATCTGTCGCCGCTCCGCGGCTTTGGTTCTTTTTTCCTGCCGTGATCCTGGGGCTCACGCCCCAGGCGAAATATCTGCCGCGCCTCCGGCGCTCCCAAAGGGGACCCGTTGCTGCTTCACCATCATCTTCTGTTTCGGCACTAACGGTGAGAGCCGCGGAGCGGCGAAAGTTTATAGCCTGGGGCGTGAGCCCCAGGTTTCCCGTGTGTCATTCCCGCCAGCCCCGGAGGGGCGGCAGATTACGGCTGCGGCGTGAGCCGCAGCCATTGGCTCGATCCTGGCGGGATTCAGGAGGAGTCGGGTGCAGAGCTGTAGATCCGGCCGCGCCATGAGGATCGTACACCCCGGTAGTACCGCCATGCGGAGTTCACGGTCATGGCGAGATAGAGGGTACCGGTGAAGGGCAAGGTGAGGGCCCACAGCGGGGACAGACGGTAGAAACGCAGGGTCGGCAGGTAGGTGGCGATCATGGCAGTCATGGCCGTCAACGACGCGATTCGCGCCGCCGGATCGCCTGCCACCAGCCCCAGCACTGGCAGCCAGAAGGCCCACGACAGGGCCGCCACGCAACCGGCGAGCAGCAGCGGCGAGTAACGGAGCTGGGTGTAGGCGGTGCGCGCCACCATCTCCCAGATTTTGGCGAGTCCATCGTACCGCCGGTGGCTAATGGCCGAGTGGCTGAGGCCGGTCCAGATGCGGTGGCCAGCCGCCTTCACCTTGGCTGCCAGGGCGCAGTCGTCGATGAGCTCGTCTTTGAGGGAAGCGAAGGCGCCGACCTCGCGCAGGATTTTGGTTTCAATCAAAACGCAGCCGCCGGCGCCTGCCGCAACCCACCGAAATGAAGAGTTGGAGAGATGAAAGGGGTACAGCAGCTTGAAGAAGTAGACAAAGGCCGGCAGCAAGATCTTCTCCCAGAATCCGCTGGTCTCGAGGGTCGCCATCAGCGACACCATCTGCAGGTCTTTTGTCCTCCGCTGCTCGAGCAGCGCGGCGATGACCCCCGGGCCGAGCTCGATGTCGGCATCGAGGAGCAGCGTGAGCGGCGTCGCCACCTCGGCAAGACCCTGGTCGAGGGCCCACAGCTTGCCGATCCAGCCGTCCACCATCGGTCGCCCGGGGATGACGCGCAGCCTGGGAAGACCCACCGCCAGCGCGACCTCGGCGGTGCCGTCGTCCGAGCGGTCATCCACCACCAACACCTGGAGCTCGGGCGCCTGCACCTTCAGGGCCCCCAGTGTGCGGGCAATCTGTCGGGCCTCGTTGCGGGCTGGAATCAGGACAGTGAGATCGCGGGCTTCAGGTGGTGGTGAGCAACCGTTGCCTTCGAGCCGTTCGCGGGTCGACCACGGCCGCCAGGGGAGGAGCAGGACTATGAGCCAGAGAACGGCTCCCGGAACACACACCAGCAGTAAAAAGGTACTCATTCAGGCTCGATCAACCCGCCTGCTCGACCGGCAGCGTGTTCTTTTCCCGATGATCGTCCAGGTACTGGAGCGGCGGGTCCGGGACCATGGGTTTGTCAGTGTCGGGCCCGCGGAGGGCCACCTTGAGTGCCTTGATGGGATGGGCGACTGTGTCGGCCACGGCCGTTCCCTCATACCCGCAGTGGGCCATGCAGTTGTCGCACTTGGGGTTGCGGCCGGCGCCGTAGTGATTCCAGGGCGTTTCCTCCATCAGCTGCTGGAAGCTCTCGGCGTAGCCTTCATCCACCAGCAGGTAGCAGGGCTTCTGCCATCCCA
>Ga0255053_10000745_pt1 | contig 17797 bp, 16 predicted proteins | sample JV7_2_22_MG_FD_188635 | JGI IMG/M metagenome (GOLD analysis project Ga0255053, IMG submission 188635) | Seawater microbial communities from Jervis Inlet, British Columbia, Canada - JV7_2_22 | ecosystem: Environmental > Aquatic > Marine > Inlet | place: Canada: British Columbia | collected...
CTACCTCTTGAGCCGCAGCCGGCGTGATATGGCAAGCCTCTATGATTTGCTCGACAAGCTCGACCTCGAGGCTTTGCGAGCGCAGCGCAAGCTGACGATTCCGTTCGTAAGAGAAGTGTTGGAGCGCTTCTCGAAGCGCGATTGAGCTATGCAAGCCTGCTGGCGATTGCCGCTACCCGACTGCCGAGCGCCTGTGCAAGCTGTTTTTCGTCATCGGACAGAGCGTCCGACTCGCGGCTCCAGGAAACATGTGAGGCGCCATATGGGCTGCCACCGGTCGTCGTTGACGACAGCTCTTTCTCGCCGTAAGGCAAGCCGACGTAGATCATGCCGTGATGCAGCAGCGGCACGGCCATCGTGAGCAATGTCGCTTCCTGGCCGCCGTGCAACGATGACGACGAAGTGAACACACCAAAAGGTTTGCCGCTCAGTGTGCCTGAGAGCCACTCCGTCACGGTGCCGTCGAAATAGTGTTTGAGCGCAGCCGACATGTTGCCGAAATGCGTCGGGCTACCGAGAATCAGCCCCGAGCATTCATCCAGATCCGCCAGGGACGCGTAGGGTGGCCCAGAGTCGGGAACGGAGTCTGCGCTTGCCTCCGTCACGGTCGAGACGGGTGGCACCGTACGCAGTCGCGATGCCATGCCATCGACCGAATCGATGCCGAGGCACACCTCGCGCGCCAGCTCTTCCGTGGCGCCGTACAAAGAATAATAGAGAACGAGGATATCGCTCATATCTGCAGTAAAATGTGCACGTTTTCGGGTGGTCGGCCGACGATGGCAACGCCAGAATCATCATCGATCACGATCGGGCGCTGCAGTACCTGCGGATTTTTCGCAATCCAGGCAGCGATCGCATCGTCGTCATCCAATGCGGGAAGATCGTCCGCATTTTTAAGCGCGTCCTCGTTGCGGCGTAACAAATCCGCGACCGGTACGCCGACTTTTGCGGCAAGCTCGAGAATTCGTGAAACCGGCGGCGGACTGTCGAGGTAATTGACAATCTCAGGGCTAACGCCCGCTGCCTCAATTAATTCCAGGGTTTTCCGTGACTTGGAGCAACGCGGATTGTGATAAATCGTAATAGTCATGAAGATTGGCGCCAAAATGCCTCGAAACTTCCGGAGCCGAACTCTAGCAGGCCCGAGAACGCTCGTCAGCGCCAAAACGCCACCTTGACGGCGTATGTAAGCGTTGGTAGCTTTTGACGGTTCAGCCTCCGAATAAGAATAAGAATGTACGCTCCGAGATCAATAATCTTCATTTTCAGCACTCTGGTGCTCACGGCGGCAGCCTGCGAGACGGCGCCACCCGTACAGGAAATGAGTGACGCGAGGCAGGCGATCGAGGTCGCAAGGGAAGCGGGTGCGGCGGATCTTGCCGCAGCCGAACTCGCGGAGGCCGAGCAATATCTGGAAAGTGCCGAGAAGAAGCTCAATGATCAGGCGTATCGCGAGGCTCGCCAGGATGCCCTGGAGGCCAAGAGCAAGGCATTGAATGCGCTCGAAATGAGCGAATCCGGCAAGGAGTCGGGCAGCGACTGATCCTGCCATGCCGTCCGCCCGCCTGTTCACAATCAAGGGTCGTGTGCAGGGCGTGTTCTTCCGCGACAGTACCAGACGTGTCTCCGAGTCGCTCGGTTTGACGGGCTACGCAATCAACCTGACCGGCGGAGACGTCGAAGTGCTAGCCTGCGGCGATCGTGAGGCGATCGAGCAATTGGCGGTGTGGCTCGAGGAGGGGCCGCCAATGGCGGTGGTCGATGACGTGTCATCGAGGCTTGTCGACGTCGAGACGCCGGCAGGTTTCAAGACAGGCTAAGCCCTGCCGGGCGCCGTCAGGCCTGAAACCACTTTTTCGTGAGCTTGTCGATGACCTTGTTGGGGTACTTGCGCCTGCCGAGGCTGCCGTTGTAGCGGCCGAGCGCGCGTCGCAGGTCACCGTTTTCCTTGTTGTAGTAAAACTTCAGGATCGTGCAGCCATAACGCAGGTTGGTGTCGATGTGCAGCAGGTTGTCGTTGGGACGGCCGATTTCATCGAGCCAGAACGGCATGATCTGCATCAAACCAATCGCGCCCGCGACGGAAATGGCATAACGGTCAAAATTACTCTCGACTTCGATGACTGCGAGGATCAACTCCGGCGGCAGGCCGACGCGCTTGGCCTCATGGTGTACCAGCGTCAGGATATCGATACGCTCTTGCGGATCACTGACCTGGCGGGCGAGGCGCCGCGACATGTCGGTCAGCCAGACTTCGGCATCGAAGCGATCGGGAAAACTGCTGGATTCGTTGGCGGCGGCGCGCAGAGCCTCGCGCAGCTCGGGATCGGGGCCGTCGCTGGCAAGCGCGATCACCGGCAGCAGCAAGCTGGCCAGCAGGCAGGTGTTTCTGATCCAGGCGCCAATGTTCATGAGCTAGGCTTATTGTAGATGAAACATTAGTTTATGGCGGATTCCTGCAGTAATTTGAGAGCAGCATCACGTTTCAGGTTCTGTGATTCCGAATCTCGCCGGTGGCGATACTCGAGTTCGTCATTTGCCAGGTTGCGTTCGCTGATAACCAGTCTGTGCGGAATTCCGATGAGTTCGGCATCGGCGAATTTGACGCCGGGTCGGGCGTCCCGATCGTCAAGCAGAACCTCCATCCCGAGCTCGCCCAGTTCCTCATAGAGGGCTTCGGCCGCTTCGCGCACCGCGTCGGAGCGATGCATGTTGATCGGCACGAGGACGACATCGAACGGTGCGAGCGGCTCCGGCCAGATAATGCCGCTGTCGTCATTGTTCTGTTCGATTGCGGCGCTGACAATGCGTGTTACGCCGATACCGTAGCAGCCCATTTCAAGGGCGCGATCCTTGCCCTCCTTGTCGAGCACGCTCGCGCCCATCGCCGTGCTGTACTTGGAACCCAGTTGGAAAATGTGCCCGACCTCGATGCCGCGTGCGATGGAGAGTGTGCCATTGCCACCCGGCGTCGGGTCTCCCTCGACCACGTTACGCAGATCGACGGTTTCCGGCGTGGCAAGGTCGCGCTCGAAGTTCGTGCCTGTGTAGTGCATGTCGACTTCGTTGGCGCCGCAAACAAAATCGGCCATACCGGCAGTCGCGTGATCATAATACAAAGGTATGTTGAGCCCGATCGGGCCGGCAAAGCCGGGCTCGCAGCCCGTCACGGCGCGGATCGTCGCCGGGTCGGCCATGGTTAACGGTGACGCGACGCCCGGAATCTTCTGCGCCTTGATGGCGTTGAGTTCGTGATCGCCGCGCAGCGCGAGGGCAACGGGTTGCTCGTCGCCTTCTACAATCAATGTTTTCAGCATCTGCTGTGGCGCAACGCCGAGCATCTCGCCGAGTGCAGCGATCGTCTTAGCGCCTGGTGTCGCGATTTTCTCGAGATCCTTGGAGGGCGCAGGCCGTTCGCCATCTGCAGGCTCGGTTGCGGCCGTCTCGACGTTAGAGGCGTAGCTATCCTCGTCGCAATAGGCGATCGCGTCTTCGCCGGAATCGGCGAGCACATGAAACTCCTGCGATCGGCTACCGCCGATCTCGCCGCTATCCGCGTCCACTACCCTGAATGTGAGCCCGAGGCGCTCGAATATTGCCGAGTACGCGGCATGCATCTTGTCGTAGGCCGTGCGCATGCCATCCTTGTCGAGGTCAAACGAGTAAGCGTCCTTCATGATGAATTCGCGCGCGCGCATAACGCCGAAGCGAGGCCGAATCTCGTCCCGGAACTTGGTCTGGATCTGGTAGAAATTGAGCGGCAGTTGCTTATAGCTACGCAGTTCGCGGCGAGCGATATCGGTGATGACCTCTTCGTGAGTCGGGCCGAAGCAATATTCGCGTTCATTGCGGTCGAACATGCGCAGCAGCAAGGGACCGTATTCGTCCCAGCGGCCCGATTCCTGCCAGAGTTCCGCGGGCTGCACGGCCGGCATCAGGAGTTCGAGCGCACCGGCGCGGTTCATTTCCTCGCGAACGACGTTCTCGACCTTGCGCATCACGCGCAATCCCAACGGCATCCACGTGAACAGGCCGGAGGCCAGCCGGCGAATCAGGCCCGCCCTGAGCATGAGCTGATGACTGACGATTTCCGCTTCCGCGGGCACTTCCTTGAGCGTCGTCAGCCCAAATTCCGAATAACGCATTGTTGTTGGCACCCACCTTGGTAAGGCGCGAATTCTAGCCTGAAACCTGCGCCCGGTGCCGCTTTTGTCGCCGATCGTGGCGAAAACGTATTGACTCATCAAAAAAAGAGGAGGATCGTGCGGCACTTTGATTAGTGCGGGGCCAATCCTTGCAAGGTCGCAGAAACCCGTTTGTCGCCCGTGAAGGCCTCCCGTTCCTGGCTGTAGCCGCACTTTTTGTGTGGCTCTCCTATCGCTTTCTCGATCCCGTTTTCATTGTCGTGCCGGCAATGACCATTGTCGTTTTCTTTCTTGTGTTCAGGGATCCGCGGCGCACGATCCCGGCTGTGCCCTTAGGGGTCGTCAGTCCTGTCGATGGCCGTGTGGAGAATGTGGATCTGGTCGACCGGGGTGTGTTGCACGGTGAGGCGCATCGCGTTTTCATAAGCATCGACGTGCTCGGAACGTACACGGCGCGTTGCCCGGTTGAAGGCACTATCAAGGACCTTAACACGCTGGCGGCGGACACCGTCGTTGACTATCGAACCAATGCCCTGTGGGTCCAGACCGACGAAGGTGACGATGTCGTACTGCAGTTTCGCGGTTATCGCTACGGTATCGGGCCGGCCTCATTCGTGCGCTATGGGGAGCGACTCGGGCAGGGGCAGCGTTGCGCGTTCCTGAGGTTGACGCGGGTCGCCGAAGTCCACCTGCCGATCGAGAGCAAAGTGCTCGTAGAGCCGGGACAGCGGGTTATTGCGGGTCTGGACCTGATCGGCAAGCTGCCGCATCCCTGACGCGCTATCCGGTGTATTGCGATCACCGCCGTGGCAAAATTGCGGTTGGCACTGAGTACCTGACAACCGAAATGATGCAGTCCGAACTTGAGCGCCGCGCGTACCTGCGTGCGATGGGTATCGATGTCTGGGTTCCCCGAAACCAGGTCGATCCCGTGATCGAGGACCTTGTAGCAGAAAACCCTGGAGAAACGCTCGGCTGGGACGAGTTGCGGGCGTCGGTTGCCGCCTGCACGCGGTGCGAATTGCACAAGGGGCGAACGCAGACTGTATTCGGCGTTGGCAGTCCCGACGCGGACTGGATGCTGATCGGTGAGGCGCCAGGCGCCGAAGAGGACAGGCGCGGTGAGCCCTTTGTCGGACGGGCCGGCAAATTGCTGGACGAAATGTTGCGCGCGATCGGCGAGGCGCGCGACAGCGTCTTCATCGCAAATATCCTCAAGTGTCGTCCGCCGAACAATCGTGACCCGAAGCCTGATGAGGCAGCAGCCTGCCGCTCCTACCTGGAGCGCCAGATCGAGCTGGTGCAGCCCAGGATCCTCCTTGCCGTGGGCCGGATCGCCGCACATCAGTTGCTCGAGACCGATGAGCCCGTCGGTCGCCTGCGCGGCAAGGTTCACCGGCTCGGCGAAACGCCGCTGATCGTCACCTATCACCCGGCCTATCTATTGCGCAGCCCCTCGCAAAAACGTAAATCCTGGGATGATCTGTGTCTTGCCCGGCGAGTGGTGTCGGGAGCGATGTCATGATCCGGCCGATCGCCGAGCCACCGGTCACGATCCGGCCGATGAGCCACGATGATCTGCCGCTCGTTTCGGATATCGAGCGGCGCAGCTACGATTTCCCGTGGAGCCATGGCGTATTCCGCGATTGCCTGCTTGCCGGTTACCATTGTGTGGTGCTCGACCGCGAGGGTCGCGCGGCGGGGTACGGCATCCTGTCTATTGCGGCGGGTGAGGCTCACATTCTCAATTTGTGTGTGGATCCGAATTATCGTTCTTATGGTTACGGTGAGCGCATGCTAGACCAAATCCTGTTGCACGCCCGTTCTGCGGATGTTCGTGAAATTTTTCTGGAGGTGCGGCCTTCGAACCAGACCGCGCTCGCGCTATATCGCAAAAAAGGATTTCACCTGGTCGCAAATCGTCCTGCTTATTATCAGGCGCAAGAGGGGCGTGAAGACGCCGCCATTCTTGCAAAGAAGCTGACTGTCGATGATCGCTAGCGAAGTCGGCAGGCGCCGGACTTTCGCGATCATCTCGCACCCGGACGCCGGCAAGACCACATTGACCGAGAAGTTGCTGCTGTACGGCGGGGCGATTCAGCTCGCCGGCACCGTTAAGGGACGCAAGGCAAGCCGCCACGCGACATCCGACTGGATGGCGCTCGAGCAGCAGCGCGGCATCTCCGTAACCTCGTCGGTCATGCAGTTTCCGTATAACGATCACGTCGTCAATCTTCTCGATACGCCCGGCCACGAAGACTTCTCCGAGGACACGTATCGCACGCTGACGGCGGTCGATTCGGCGCTGATGGTGATCGACTGCGCGAAAGGCGTCGAGCAACGCACGATCAAGCTCATGGACGTGTGTCGCCTGCGGGACACGCCGATAATGACGTTTATCAATAAACTCGATCGCGACGGACAGGAGCCGATCGACCTGCTCGACGAGATCGAGTCAGTGCTGAAGATTCATTGCGCGCCGATCACCTGGCCGATCGGCATGGGCCGTTCGTTGAAAGGCGTCTACCATATCGCGCAAGATCGCATCTACCTTTACGAAAGCAGTGGCAGGGAGCGTGCCGCCGAGAGGCGCGTGATTGATGGTCTCGACTCTGATGAGGCCGCCGAAGTGCTCGGCGATGATCTGGCGGCGTTTCGCGACGAAATAGAACTGGTTCGCGGCGCGTGTCCCGAGTTCGACGTCGGTGAGTACCTCGCCGCGCGGCAAACACCTGTGTTCTTCGGCTCGGCGCTGTCGAACTTCGGCGTCAAGGAGTTACTGGACGAGTTTGTCAAACACGCGCCGTCGCCATTGCCGCGAGAGACCGAACATCGTCAGGTTGCGCCCGAGGAAGAGCAGCTCACGGGATTTGTGTTCAAGATTCAGGCGAATATGGACCCGGGTCATCGCGACCGGATCGCATTCATGCGTATTTGCTCCGGCGAATACCGCAAGGGCTTGCGCGTGACCCATGTGCGATCGGGCAAGGAAGTGAAAATTCCCGATGCAATTACGTTTATGGCAGCGGACCGGCAACATGCCGAGACGGCTTATGCCGGCGACATCATCGGACTGCACAATCATGGCACGATTAATATCGGCGACAGCTTTTCGGAGGGCGAGCCGGTTCGCTTTACAGGTATTCCTAATTTCGCGCCGGAGATATTTCGTCGTGCCGTGCTGAAGGATCCTCTGCGCCTGAAAGCGCTGCAAAAAGGTCTGGCGCAGCTTTGCGAGGAAGGTGCGACCCAATTGTTCAGACCGTTCAGAAACAACGACCTGATCCTCGGCGCCGTCGGACCGCTGCAATTCGAGGTCGTCGCACATCGATTGCGAGATGAGTACAAGGTCGAGTGTCAGTTCGAGGCCATCAATGTCGCGACAGCTCGATGGGTCGAGTGCGACGATGCGAAAATGCTGGAGGAATTCAAGCGCAAAGCCGAAGATAACCTCGCGCTGGATCATGGTGAGCGACTGGTCTACATTGCTCCTACCAGAGTCAATCTCAGTCTAACCGAGGAGCGCTGGCCGGACATTGTGTTCCGCAAGACGCGCGAACACTAGCGACCGTTTCAAGCAGAACATCGTGACTCGACATCCCTTGCTCACCAAGAAAGTGCTGGCCTGGGCGTTCTACGACTGGGCGAATTCGGCGTTCGCCTTGTCGGTGCTTGCTGTGCTGTTCCCTCTGTTCCTCGGTAGCTACTGGAGTGCCGGCGATCCCGGCGCCTCAGTGACGGCACGGCTCGCATGGATTACGGCGGCATCGAGCGCCGTCGTGTGCATCATTGCGCCTGTATTCGGGACCATTGCCGATGCGGGTGGGTACCGTAAGCGTTTCCTGCTGCTGTTGGCACTCACGGGAGCGATCGCGACAGCCGCGCTGGCCGCAATCGGCGAAGGCAATTGGCCATGGGCACTGGGGCTGTACATGCTTGCGTCGGTCGGCTTTTACAGTTCTACCGTCTTTTACGATTCACTGATCATGGATTTGACGGAGCCGCGCTACTACAGCTTTGTTTCCTCGTTCGGATTTTCGCTTGGTTACCTGGGCGGAGCGATGTTACTCGCCTTGCATGTGTGGATGTTGCTTGCGCCGGAGTCCTTCGGTTTCGCGACGCCTAATGATGTCATAAGGTTCGCATTTATCACGGTTGGTATCTGGTGGGCAATTTTCATGTTGCCGTTGATGATCTTCGTGCCGGAGCGGCACAGTGACAAAGAAGTACGTCGGCGTGTGGTGCGGGCAGCCTATCGTGAATTGAAATCGACGATACGGAAGATCGGTCAGTACCGAAACGTCGTTATCTTTCTAATCGCCTACTGGCTTTACATCGGCGGTGTCTTCACGGTCATTTTCATGGCCGTGAATTACGGCCAGCGACTGGGCTTCAGTCAGCAGGACCTGGTCACTGCTTTACTGATCACGAACTTCGCCGGCTTCCCGGCGACTTTCCTGTACGGTGTGGCGGCTCACCGTTATGGGCCGAAACGCGGTATTTACTTTGCGCTGTTTGTCTACGTCGCCATGTCCAGTTGGGCCATTTTCATGACCGAAGTAAGAGAGTTTTACATCATGGCGATCATCATTGGCTGTGTGCAGGGTGGCGTGCAGGGACTCAGCCGGTCGCTGTATGCATCGATCATCCCGCCGGACCAGCCCGGTGAGTTCTTCGGTTTTTACAACATGCTGACGAAGTTCGCGCACGTGCTCGGCCCGATACTCGTGGGCATCGCCGCAACTGTCTCGGATGAACCCAAGTGGGTTCTGCTCGCGCTGATGCCGCTCTTCATCGGCGGCGGCATGCTGCTCGCTGTCGTTCGCGACCGGGGACAGTTTACTTAATTGTCAGGAACGGCCCGAAGCCGTTCCTGACAATTAAGTAAACTGTCCCCTTATTTGAGGGAAGCGATCTCGGATTCCAGCTTGCTGAGCAGACCCGGCCCTGGCGGCCCATAGCGTGCGTCGAGGTAAGTATTTGTAATTGACCGCACGGCCTCCGCAGGCAATGTTGAGTCGTGCTGCACGCGCAGCGAGAACAAGCGTGGGGTCTCACCGATCGAGGGCGTCAGTCCGGTCTTGTCGACGAATCGCCGGTAGAGAATGGCAACCCGATCGGGCGGTGGCGGTCGATAGCGCAACATGAGTAATGCGCTGATTATCACGATCAGCCCGATGACGATGGTGATGAGCGACAGCATCATCTTGCGCCAGTCCGGGTTGTCCATGCCCAGCCATTCCATGAAGCGGCTCTGATTATCAGGCCCATAACCAAGGATCCACTCGTTCCACCTGGCGTTCGCCGCGTCCCAGGCGAGGGTCAGATTGTGCAGAAGTGCGGACGGGGCAGTTAGCCCCCAGGCGGCACCCGAGCCGTCAAACATGGCGCCGGAACGACCGGCTTCCACGCGCTCCGGAGCAACCGCTGCGGTCGGATCGACGCGACGCCAGCCTTGCCCGTCGAGCCACACCTCGGTCCAGGCGTGGGCATCCGCCTGGCGCACGATGAGGCGGCCCCCAACGGGATTGAGTTCGCCACCCTGATAACCGAGCACGATGCGAGTGGGAATGCCGGCTGCGCGCATCATGACCGCGAAGGCGGAGGCATAGTGTTCGCAAAATCCCTGGCGTGTCTCGAACAGGAAGCGATCGACCGGATCGCTGCCGAGCGGCGGGGGCTGGAGCGTGTAGTAATACTCTTCACTATTGAATTTCGACAGTACGGCGCGAATGAACTCCTGGTCCGAACCAGCGGTCGCGCGCATCTCGCGTGCAAGTGATGTCGTTCGTCGATTCCGCCCGTCTGGAAGATCCAGATACCACCTCAGTCGTCGTTGGTCGATGTTGACGTCGATGCGATAGTCAAGATACGACACCGCCTCGTAGGCGATGCGTTGATCGATGGGCTGTACTCGGGCGAGCTGGTGTTGCGAGCCCAGAAAGGTCCGTGAAAGATCCGTGAAATACGGTATGTCGAGCGCGAAGACCCAGTGTTGCCGCGTTGGCTCGAGTGTGACCTGGTATTTCACGGCCGCACCGCTAACCTCGAGATTGTCTCGCGCTCTGTTAGTGAACGATGGTTCCTTGATACCGGTCCATGCCCGACCGTCAAAACGATGCAGAATCAGGCCGCGCCAGTACCGGTCTCGCGGCGCCGGTACCCGGCCATCGAATCTTACACGGAATGCTACGGCGTCCGACTGCGACAGTGAACTGATATCACCCGGACTCATCGTGTCGCTGATTCCGGACACGGCCATACTGGTGTCTATCGGAATCGACCAGAACGGTGTCGCGATGCGTGGAAAGAAAACCCACATCGCAATCGCCAGCGGTGCGGCATAGACGAAGAGACGCCCGCTTGTCCGGAAGCTGTGGCGCACGGACTCCGATGTGTCCGCCGACATCCTGAGCCAGGCCGTCATGATCAATACGATGCCGAGCACCAGGTAGGGCAGTGACCACAGGTACTGTTCACGCAACAGTGCGGACATGACCAGGAATATTGCAATAAATAACAGCACGAACTGGTCGCGCCGGTGCCGCGTCTCAAGGAGCTTCAATGCTGCCATGACGGCGAGCAATGCGGATCCCGGGCCCACACCGCTGATAGTCCTGTAAGTACCAAGTACGCCGAGAAAACAAATCAGCGCAAGCGCGGCGCGCAACAATGTCGGCGGCACGGGCTTGCGGCGCACCTCGATCGAATAGCGCCAGAGAGCGCAGGCGATCAGTGCTCCCGTGATCCATATCGGTATGTACGGCACGTGCGGCAACAATGAGAATGCCAGCGCGACCAAGGTCCATGGCAGGCTGGCCAGCAACGACCCGTCCGTTCCACGTGCCTTAGCCATTGTCAGACCCCAGCCCATGAAGCGCCAATGCCTCGAGACAACGGCGCCGGTGCGCTTCGCCGTGGGCGGGCGGGAAAGCGTGCCCGGGCAGGCGCAGTCCGTAGTCCTCGTTCGTGCGGTCTGCATCGACGACCCAGCGTGTCAGGACCGACAGACGCTCTTCAACGTTGTCGTTCGCGACTTCGTCGAAGTCGAACCACTGGCTGCTCATATCGGCACCGGAAAACTGCTTCGACAACAGTTGTCCGCTACGTGCATACGCCTTCCAGGCCACATTTCTCGGTGAATCACCGACATTGAATTTACGCAGTCCCGCGAAGTCTTCCTCACCGCGGGCATCATGTTGCCGGTGGCCCAGCGCAGTCTGCGATGCTGGCGGCTCGGGCGCGTGCTCGACGGGGTTCGGGTAAACGAGTCCCCTGGGCTCCATGTGTAACCAGGCCCAGGAGCGAAACAGTTCGAACGGAAACAGCGTACGGATGCCGAAGCGATCCAGCGATATCCACCCACGGCGCTCGGTTTTGACGGCCAGAACCATGATGCGGCTCTCGCCGGGCTGCAGGTCGTGAATGTCACTTTGCGCCGCGTCGGTGTAGAGGCGAATTCGGTGTCGGGGGCTCTTCGAATGATTGGTCACGGCGATCCGGAATTGTGCGGCCTGCCCGGCGAATACGGGTTCCGTACCCGCGAAGCTCAGCTCGAGCCCGACGAGATTGCGCTGGCACTGGTGCATGGCGACGAATCCGATACCGATCAGGATGAACGTCAGTACGAAAGACAGATTGTTGTTGTAGTTCATCGAGCCTAGCAACATCGCAAACGTCATGAGCGCGAAGACCAGGCCGACGCCGGTTGGCAGAATATAGACGCGCCCGGGACGCAGTTCGGTAACTTGCGAATCTATGCCCTGACGCTTGCGCGCCCAGCGGCGAACGCGCCGACTGGCGGCCGCGTTGACGCCCGGGATCAGTCTTCTAGGGGATGGCCACCGAATCGAGGACATGTTGGCACATCTCTGTCGGGCTGCGGAAGTTGGTGTTCCCCGCCGGTTTCAGCCGATGGCCGGCAATGGCGCCGAACACGGCCTGGACGTCGTCCGGAAAAACACCGGAGTGGCGTTCGACGAATGCATGCGCTTTGGCCGCGGCCGCAAGCGCTTGTGCTCCCCGCGGCGACAGTCCGATTTCGATATCGGGCGATTCGCGTGTTTGCCGGACCAGCGCCTGGATATAGTCGACAAGATGATCACTCATGTGAACTTTCGACGTCGCCACCTGGAGCTCGAGCAACATTTCCGGCGTCATTGCCGGGTCGATGCGTCCGAGCATCGCGCGACGGTCGTCGCCGGTAATCAGTTCGCGTTCGTTCTCGGCGTTCGGATAGCCCAACGCGAGCCGCATCAGGAAACGGTCGAGTTGCGATTCAGGAAGTGGAAACGTGCCGATTTGGTCGGCCGGGTTCTGGGTCGCTACAACAAAGAAAGGCTTCGGCAGTACACGTGTATTGCCGTCGACCGACACCTGCGTCTCTTCCATGGCTTCGAGCAGTGCGCTTTGTGCTTTCGGCGTGGCGCGATTGACTTCATCGGCCAGTATCAACTGCGCGAATATCGGGCCGGGCTGGAATTCGAATTCGCCGGCGTCCTTTTTGAAGACCGACACGCCGACAATATCGGCCGGCAACAAGTCACTGGTGAACTGGATGCGCCGATAACTGAGCCCGAGTACTCGTGCGAGGGCTTGTGCGAGCGTCGTCTTGCCGAGGCCGGGCAGGTCTTCGATCAACAGGTGTCCGCGGGCCAGCAGGCATGCCAGAGCCAGCGCAATTTGCGCATCCTTGTCGAGGATAATGCCGCCCAACGCGGCGCGGGCGCGTTCCAGCGCCTGGCGACCGCCGTCTTTTCCGAGTGGCACTTTTTCGAGCGTACTCCCGCTCTGCATAGGTAGCTCCAGCAATACTGCCGCCGATCGGCTCAGTGGCCCGGCCGATCAGCACCATGGTCGCCAATTGGCCGCGCAAATGCACTTCCCCGCCAGCGAGATTGTGATGCAGTACTCAGAAAGAACGGCGTCAGGCGATTTCGTCGAGCTTGTCCAGTTGCTCGCTGAGTTGGCCGAGCTGCCGCCCAAACTCAATTGCGCGCTGCTTCTCCTGTATGACAACGTCGGCGGGTGCGTTGTTCACGAAATTCGGGTTGTCGAGCTTGCCGCGCGTGCGTGCGAGGTCAGCCTCGATCTTGTCGCGCTGCTTGCCGAGCCGGCGGCGTTCGGCGTCGACATCGATAAGACCTTTCATCGGCACGAGCAAGCGCATGTCGTCGAGCAGGGCAGTCGCGGACGCCGGAGGTTGTTCATCGCCGGCCAATACCGTTACGGACTCGACCCGACCGACGCGAGCGAGCAACGACGCATGCTGCTGCGCACGCCGTTGGTCTTCGGCCGACGAATATTGCAGGATGACCGGCAAGTGCTTGCCCGGAGAAATATCCATCTCACCGCGAATCTGACGGACGCCGAGAATGAACTTCATGAGCCATTCGATATCGGCGACGGCATCGTCATCGTGTGTGTCCGCTGCCGCGCGCGGATACGGCTGCAGCATGATTGTTGCCGCGTCAATGCCGGCTCGCGGTCCGACCTGTTGCCAGATCTCCTCGGTGATGAATGGCATGATCGGGTGCAACAGGCGCAATAGTCTTTCGAGAATCTCGATCAATGTGCGGCGCGTGCCACGTTTCGCCTCGTCGGAAGCGTCGTCGGATTGCAGCACGGGCTTCGACAGTTCGAGATACCAGTCACAAAATTCGCGCCACGTGAATTCGTAGATTGCCTGCGCCACGAGGTCGAGGCGGTAGCCGTCGAAGTTTTCGTGCACCGACGCGACCGTCTGATCGAAGCGAGCGCGAATCCAGCGGTCCGCTGCACTGAGTTCGACGTCGCCATCGTCGAGTTGCTCCGTGTTCATCAGGACGTAACGCGCGGCGTTCCACAGTTTGTTGCAGAAGTGTTTGTAGCCCTCGATACGGCCGAGGTCGAAGCGGATATCGCGTCCAGTCGTCGCGAGGGCGGCAAATGTGAAGCGCAATGCATCGGTGCCGTACTGATCGATACCGTCCGGGAATTGCTTGCGCGTCGTTTGCTCGATTTTCGGTTTGAGGTGATCCTGCATTAAACCCATCGTGCGTTTGGCGAGCAATGTGTCCAGATCGACGCCGTCGATCAGATCCAGCGGATCGAGAACGTTGCCCTTCGACTTCGACATCTTCTGGCCGTCGTGATCGCGAATGAGGCCGTGGATGTAGACCTCGCGGAACGGCACGTCACCCATGAATTTGAGTCCCATCATGATCATGCGGGCGACCCAGAAAAAGATGATGTCGAAGCCTGTGACGAGCACGCTGCCGGGATAAAAGTCGTCCAGTGCCTCGGTTTTCTCCGGCCAGCCCAGTGTGCTAAACGGCCACAGCGCCGATGAAAACCAGGTATCGAGGACGTCCTCGTCCTGAGTCAGGGTGACGTTTTTGCCAATCTCGTGCTTTCGGCGCACCTCGTCTTCGGACTTGCCGACATATACGCTGCCGGTATCGTCGTACCATGCCGGGATGCGGTGTCCCCACCACAACTGGCGACTGATGCACCAATCCTGAATGTTGTACATCCAGTCGAAATAGGTCTTCGACCAATTCTCGGGCACGAATCGAATGTCGCCATTTTCGACGGCCGCGATCGCTGGCTCAGCGAGTGGCTTGATGCTGACGTACCACTGGTCGGTCAGGTATGGCTCGACAATGGCATGGCTCCGGTCGCCGCGCGGGATCTTTACGGTGTAGTTCTCGATTTTTTCGAGCAGGCCGAGTTTTTCAAACTCGACGACGATCGCCGCTCGCGCATTGAACCTGTCCATGCCGCGATAGGCTTGCGGCACCTCGTCGTTCATTGCGGCATCGTCGGTCAATACGTTGTACATCGGCAGGTCATGGCGTTTGCCGATGTCGTAATCGTTGAAATCGTGTGCGGGCGTAATCTTGACGCAACCGGTACCGAATTCGGGATCGACGTAGTCGTCGGCGATGATCGGTATGTGGCGGCCGACGATCGGCAGTACGATCTCCTGCCCGACGAGTTCGCGATAGCGATCGTCGTCGGGGTGAACCGCAACGGCGCTGTCCCCGAGCATGGTTTCGGGCCGCGTCGTGGCGACGACCAGATGGCCATCGCCGGATGCGAGCGGATAGCGAAAATGCCACAAGTGGCCGTCTTCGTCGGCAGAAAGCACTTCGAGGTCGGATAACGCCGTATGCAATACCGGGTCCCAATTGACGAGGCGCTTGCCGCGATAGATCAGGTCTTCCTCGTACAGGCTGACGAATACCTCGGTGACGGCTTGCGACAGACCTTCGTCCATTGTGAAGCGGTCACGGCTCCAGTCGACCGATCCGCCGAGGCGTCGCAACTGGTTTGCGATCTGCCCACCCGACTGTTCTTTCCACTGCCAGACGCGTTCGACAAACTTTTTGCGCCCGAGATCGCGCCGCGACGTACCTTCGGTATTCAGCAGGCGCTCAACGACCATTTGTGTTGCGATGCCGGCGTGGTCCATACCGGGCTGCCAGAGCGCGCGGCAGCCCTGCATACGCTTGTAACGTGTCAGCGCGTCCATGATCGTGTCCTGGAACGCGTGACCCATGTGCAGCGTTCCTGTGACGTTGGGCGGCGGGATCATGATGCAATAACGTTCGCCATCGCCCTGAGGCGCAAAATAGCCCTCGTCTTCCCAACGCTCGTAAACGCGTTGCTCGATATCTTGTGGCTGGTAGGACTTATCCATTCGTCGTCAGGCTGGGTGGTCGGTCTGGGAGAGATCAGACGTTGTGTGTTTGCAGTTCGTGTCCCTGGTCACGGTAAGCAGCAAAACGTCTGCGGCTGTGTCGCTTGCTTTCCTCGTCCGAGGTTACAAGCTCCGCAACGCGTGGGAAAGTATCGGCGCCGGCCGGAATATCGTTACCGAGATTGATCAGCAGGTCACGCGGACCCAGCGCCGCTGTATCGCAACCGACCGCCACTGCCACGTCACTTTCGTCGGCGCCCGGTCGCGTGACACTGTGAGGCACAAAACTGCCGTCACGAAAGGTCCACAACAGTTCGTCGATGCGTTCCGCAGTGGCTTGATCCTGCGCGTGTATGTAGACCGTATTGTCGAGTCGATAGGCTTTCTCGGCAAGACGGCAGGCAAAAATTTGCCGTGCCTTTTCGCCAGACTGACCCAGGACGTAGAAATCGATTCGCGCCATCGTGCGTGTCAGGGTAGGGCGCCGCAGCGCGCTAGCAAGAACTCGGACAACATCGGAACGGGCCTGCCCGTAGCGCCTTTTTTCTGACCCGAGTGCCACGCGGTACCGGCGATGTCGAGATGCGCCCAGTTCAATCCGTCCGTGAATTTGCCGAGGAAGCATCCGGCGGTGATCGCGCCAGCATCGCGTCCGCCGACGTTTGCGAAGTCGGCGAAATTGCTCTTGAGTTGCTGGGCGTAGTCTTCACCTAGCGGCAACGGCCATCCACGGTCGTTCGTGCTGACGCCAGCGGCGATGATTTCCGCCGTGAGATCGTCGTCGTTGCTCATGACACCGGTGTGGTGATGACCGAGTGCGATAACGCACGCACCGGTAAGCGTCGCGACATCGATGATGGCTGCCGGCTTGAATCGGCGCGAGTAGGTCAGTGCGTCGCACAGAATCAGGCGTCCTTCGGCATCGGTATTGAGAATTTCGATCGTTTTTCCGGACATGCTCTTGACGATGTCACCAGGAACCGTCGCCTTGCTGCCGGGCAGGTTTTCGACGGTCGGTACTACGACGTTCACGTTGATGGGCAGCTTCAGCGCCGCGACGGTCGCCATCGTGCCGATGACACCCGCTGCGCCACACATGTCGAACTTCATTTCATCCATGCCGGGCCCGGGCTTCAATGAGATGCCGCCCGAATCGAATGTCACGCCCTTGCCAACGAGAACGACCGGCTTGTCGCGACCACCACCTTTGTATTGCATGACAATCAGTTTCGCCGGTTCACTCGTGCCCGCCGTGACCGACAGGAGCGAGTGCATGCCGAGCCGTTTCATCTCATTCTCATTCAGAACGCGCGTCGTCAGTTTGCTATTACCCGTGGCAAGTTTTTGCGCCGTGCGGGCGAGGTACGATGGCGTGCAAACATTCGGTGGCAGATTACCGAGATTCTTCGCCACTGACATGCCTGTGACAATTGCGTCTGCGTGCTGTGCCCCCTGCATTGATTTCGCTGCATCACCGCGTTTCGAAATCGCCAGTCCGATTTTTTTCAGAGGCATGCCGGCCTCTTTGCGACCACTTTTCATTTCGGTGAAACGGTACAACACGTCACCGATCGACTGTACGGTGTGCCTCGCCAGGTAGTAGGCATTGGCATTGCTGACTTTTTCCAGCGTCAATGTGTTCAATACTTCGCGACACTTGCTCGAGGAAATTGATTGAATGGCTGCCGCCACCGAACGGCGGTACTGGCGTACGTCGAACTTGCTGATTTTTCCGAGCCCAACGACGGCGATACGCTGGGCACGCACACCGGCGACACTCGTAAGGACGACGCAACGGCCCGGTCGCGACGAAACATCGCCGCTTTTGATCAGCCGACGAAGCTCACCGTGGCTTGCTGCATCGATATCGGCGGCGCCGACACCGAGTTTTCCACTCTCATAAATACCGACAATGACGCAGTCCACGGCACGCCGTGCCGCGTTGCTCGTAGTTGTGAAATATTCC
>Ga0255053_10000746_pt1 | contig 17788 bp, 10 predicted proteins | sample JV7_2_22_MG_FD_188635 | JGI IMG/M metagenome (GOLD analysis project Ga0255053, IMG submission 188635) | Seawater microbial communities from Jervis Inlet, British Columbia, Canada - JV7_2_22 | ecosystem: Environmental > Aquatic > Marine > Inlet | place: Canada: British Columbia | collected...
ATTTATTTCTTCGCACCCTGGTGCGCGTATTGTTCTGCAAGTGCCGACAATATCGTTCGTTTACGAAAGACACGCGACGAGTCGAAACTGGCTATCGTCACGGTCGCCCTTGATTGGAAGAGCCGCGACGAAGTAAGCGAGTACGCGAGAGGGCATGCACTGAACGTCCCCGTGCTTCTGGGTGACGCCACCGTCGCGGAGGCATGGCATGTTTATGCGTTTCCCACCTACTACGTTCTCGATAGCGAGCACCGGATCGTTGCTCGAGACATCGGGTACAGCACGCAGCTCGGCTTGTGGTGGAGGAGTTGGGTCACCGAGTGACGTGACCGTATAGCGGAGTATCGGCAACGGAGTATGTCGCATTCCTGTTGCTCGAATTTGCCTCTGCTGCTCGGACGGCAGTTCGTGTAATCGGCGTCGATTTGAGGGGCAGTTCACAGATTGAGGCGCTGATTTCCTCAACACTAGCCGATATCCGCGTTTGTGCCGCGATTGCGCGCAATGCTGACAATTACATATGGATTATGTAATACGCAAAGGGATTTACATGATGTCGAGACTTATCCGTACATTGATATTACTCGTGCTCGCCGGTGGTCCAATGGCCATGAGTACGGCACAGGACATTTCCGGGGACGATATGCGCAGCCTGGACGGGCAAGTCCAGGAAATTAAATCCGACGTACTGGGCATCGCCTCGGACCTCAGTAACCTCGAAGAACGACTTCTGTATCCGTCAAACACACAGGTCGCCGTATTCGTTTCCGTCGCGGCCGATGACAAATTTCGCCTCGACGCTGTAAAGATCGAGATCGATGGTGAACTTGCGACGCATCACATTTACAGCTTCAAGGAGCTCGAGGCGTTACAGAAAGGCGGCGTGCAGCGCGTCTATACGGGCAACCTGCCGACCGGTGACCACCAACTCAGTATCACGATGATCGGCAAACTCAAAAATGGCTCGGAATTCAACGAGACGGGGAGTTTCTCGTTCGCCAAGGGTGTCGAGCCCAAGGCGCTTGGAATCACATTGGCAGGTCCGGGCCTCGGCAAGAGCGGTATACAAGTCGGGGACTGGTAAGCCATGAGTCGAGCACCGCTCTCAGGGATCGGGCTCCTGCTGTTCGCCAGTCTGGCAATGAGTCCAAGTCGAAGCGATGAGCTGAAGGATCTTTACTTCGGCGAAGCGCTCTATTACGCGCATCAGGGTTATTTCTTCGAGGCGCTGGAACGACTGGACACCGAAGTAAAGCAGCACGATGAGCTTGACGAACCGGAGCTCGACACACTTTATTATCATATTGACGCTGCTGAGTTCTCTCTGGGCGACTTCGAGTTGCGCTACCGGATGCATCATCGAGCGGGCCGCGCGATTACGGCGGTACTCGAAGGCGCCGTCGATGAAATCGTGCGTAACGATGCGGCCTACAGGCTGGCGCGAATCCACTTTCAAAAGGGCCAGATGGCCGATGCGATGCGGGCGCTCGAACGCATCGACGGCAAAATTCCCGAATCGATTCGCGACGATATCAACTTCCTGCGGGCGAATATCTATCTCGCCGAAGGCAAGCCGGCCGCATCGGTTGACGTTCTGAAGCGACTGCAAGACTCGAAGAATTTCGGAGGATTCGCCTCCTACAATCTCGGTATCGCCTATCTGCAGGACGGACAACGTCAGTCCGCACTGCAACAGCTGGACCGCGCCGGACTAATTGCGACCGATGATCCGGCCGAACTGGCCATCCGGGACAAGTCCAACCTGGTGCTTGGCACGATATTGCTCGAGGACGGTGAATTCGACAATGCGATGCCGTTCCTGAACCGGGTACGTCTCGACGGTCCATTTTCCAACCAGGCATTGTTAAGTGCCGGCTGGGCAAGCCTGTCCACCGAGAATTATGAAAGAGCCGTAGTTCCCTGGGGAATTCTCGCCAAGCGCGAGGTGACGGATGGCGCGACGCAGGAGGCCATGCTCGCGTTGCCCTATGCCTACGGCAAGCTGGACGTGCACGGGCGCGCTGCAGTCCATTATGGTCGAGCGCTGGATGCATTCGGCGCAGAAGTCGACAAGCTTGATCAGTCCATCGAGAGCATCCGGGAAGGCCAATTCCTGCAGGCGCTGATTCGCGAGGAGATTCACAAGGACAAGGATTGGGTGATCCGCCTGCGCTCGCTGCCGGAGACGCCCGAAACCTATTATTTGATGGAGCTGCTCGCTACGCACGATTTCCAGACAGGCCTGCAGAATTACCTGGATCTCGCCGATCTGCGAAGAAAGCTGCTCAGCTGGCAGGCAAGTTTCGACTCTTTCGATGACATGGTGGGCATCCGCCACGACCATTACGAACCATTGCTGCCTGCTGTGGATACTCAGTTCCGCGAACTCGACTCGCGGATGCGGTTGCGGATCGAGCAACACAAAATGCTCGTGAAGCGTCGTGATGACCTGTTGACCACGCCACGGCCTGAATTTCTCGCGACTCGCGAAGAGCAGGCAATTCTCGCACAGATCGAGCATATCGAAGCCCAACTGCAGGACGCGCCCTCACTTGACGAGGTGTTCCTTGTCGAGCGCGTACAGCGCCTCAAAGGCCTGCTGACCTGGACGCTCGAAACTGAATATCACGGACGCCTGACCAGGTTCGATGAAAACTTGCGCGGGCTGGACGATGCCATGGCCGTTTTGCAAAAACAGTACGACCAGTACGTCAGGGTGCGGCAGGCCGCAACCCACAGTTTCGAGGGATACGAAACGCCGATCAGTCGTTTGCGAGCACGCGTCAGCGAATCGGTGCAGAAAGTCGAGTTGCTCATGGCTCGCCAGGGACACGTGCTTGAGGTCGTGGCAATCAATGAGTTGATGGCGCGCCGCGGCAGACTCGAAAATTACCGGGACAAGGCGCGATTCGCCCTGGCCGACAGCTACGATCGGGCCACGCAGGCACAGGCAAGGAGTGATGACCCGTGACAAGACGGCATATCATCGTCTTCTCGCTGGCCTCAATGGGACTTGTTGCCTGCGCGACTACCAGCGAGCACGGCACACTCGCGGAACTCGACAGTGTTGAGGCCGACATCGACGAGGTATATCTCGAGGATGGCCTGGAACGTGCAGCCCAAAGTTACCGTCGCTACCTTGACGAAACGTCGGAGAGCGCGCGAACGCCGGAAGCGATGCGTCGGCTTGCCGATCTACAGATCGAGCAGGAATACGGTGTCATCGACAACAGCAAGGCCGTTGAAATGGCGACGCCGGAGGCCGCAGCGTCGACGCAGCAGGCTGCCGCTCCAAAACCTGCAGTGAATCTCGCCGAGCCCGGAGAGTCAGAGCAGGACTTCGAGCGGCGGGCATCGCAACGCCAGGAGCTGTTGTCTGCAGGGGCGACGTTTGAGGCGTTACCCATCGGCGATGAGCCGGTACCAGCCGGACCGCGTGAAGCCATCGAGACCTACCGCGAGATCCTCGAGACCTACCCGAACTACGAGCGCAACGATCAGGTGCTGTACCAAATGTCACGGGCCTACGACGAGATCGGCCAACCCGATGATGCGATGGTGGTGATGGACAAACTCGTCGCCCGGTACCCGTACTCGAAGTACGTGGACGAGGTGTACTTCCGGCGTGGTGAGTACTACTTCGTCAGGAAGAAGTACCTCGACGCCGAAGAGTCCTATGGCGCAGTCATCAAGATCGGCAATACCTCGTCCTACTTTGAGCTAGCCCTGTACAAGCTGGGATGGGCTTTGTACAAGCAGGAGCTCTACGAAGAGGCGCTGCACAACTACATCGCGATGCTCGACAATCGACTGGCGATCGGCTACGACTTCGACGAAGTCGACGAAGAGAACGGTGAACACAGGGTGACCGACACATTTCGCGTCATCAGCCTCAGCTTCTCCAATCTGGGCGGGCCCAAGATTATCGACGAGTACTTCTCGGAACATGGTCAGCGTAGCTACGCAGATAAAATTTACGGCAATTTGGGCGAATTCTATTTCAGCAAGCTCCGTTATGACGATGCCGCGTCAGTCTACAAGTCATTTATCAACCTGAATCCATATCACAGGGTATCGCCGAATTTCAGCATGCGCGCCGTCGAGATCTATGGCGAGGCCAACTTCCCGCGACTCGTGGTGGAATCGAAGAAGGAATTCGCTACCCGGTATGCGCTGGATGCCGAGTACTGGCACCGTTTCGATGTCGAGGACAGGCCGGAGGTCGTCGGTTTTCTCAAGACGAATCTGATGGACCTGGCCAATCACTATCACGCGCTGTACCAGGAGCCAGTGTTGGTCGACGAGCAGCCTGCGAGTTTCGCAGAGGCTTCGCGCTGGTACCGGCAGTTCCTGTACTCGTTCCCGACGGATGGACAATCGCCGCAAATCAACTACCAGCTTGCCGACCTGCTGCTCGAGAACGAGGACTTCAGCGAGGCGGCCACAGAATACGAGCGCACAGCCTATGAGTACGCACAGCACGAGCAAGCGTCGGCGGCTGGATATGCCGCTATCTTCGCGCATCGTGAGGACCTAAGGGTTGCCACCGGCGCGCGCACGCTCGAAGTCAAGAAAGTAACGGTAACGAGTTCGCTGAAATTCGCAGAGACGTTTCCCGGGCACGAGCAGGCACCTGTTGTGCTTGGCGCGGCCGCGGACGATCTGTACGAGATGAAGGATTTTCACGTTGCGATCGAGTCGGCGCAAAAGCTGATCGATCGTTACCCGGCCACGGATCCGGATTTGCTGCGTGGCGTGTGGGCGGTTATCGCACATTCGTCCATTGATCTGGCCGAGTACCAGAATGCCGAGCACGCCTACATGAGCGTGCTCGAGCTGACGCCCGATGACGACGAGTCGAGACCAGCCGTGGTCGACGGTCTGGCAGCTGCGATCTACAAGCAGGGCGAGCAAGCCAATCTGCTGGAGGACTATCGTGCTGCCGCAGATCACTTCCTGCGAATCAAGGTGCTTGCGCCAACGTCGGACATTCGCACCGCGGCGGAGTATGACGCGGCGGCAGCCCTGATGAAGGTCTCGGATTGGACATTGGCGTCCGGCGTGCTGGAAGAATTTCGAACCAGTCATCCCGAGCATGAGTTGCGCGCCGAGGCAACCAAGCAGCTCGCATTCATCTATCGTGAGGACGGCCAGACACAGCGCTCCGCTGCCGAGCACGAGAGAATTGCAGTCGAGGCAACGGATCCTGAGCTGAGTCGTGAAGCGTTACTGACCGCCGCCGAACTCTACGATGAAGTCGACGTGACTGACGACGCGGTCCGTGTGTATCAACAATATGTGGTCGAATTTCCGCGACCGCTCGACATCGCGATGGAAACGCGCACCCGGCTTGCCGATATCTTCAAGACAGGTCTCGACTACGAGCGTTACTACGCGCAGCTGAACGAGATCATTGACACCGATCGCGGCGCGGGCCCGGACCGGACGGACCGCAGCAGGTATCTCGCGGCAAAGGCGGCACTGGTACTTGCCGAGCAGAGTTATGAGCGATTCGCAGACCTGAGGCTGGTACAGCCGTTCGAGGAGAGCCTTGCCGAGAAGCAGCTGCGCATGGACCTGACGATGGCGGCATTCGAAAACCTTGTCGGTTACGAAGTCGCCGAGGTGACGGCAGCAGCCACATTTTATATTGCCGAGATCTACTTTGAATTCAGTGCCGCGCTGTTGGATTCCGAGCGCCCGGCCGGGCTGACCGAGGCGGAGAAGGTCGATTACGAACTCGTCATCGAGGAAGAGGCTTATCCGTTCGAGGAACGCGCCATCGATGTGCACCAGGAAAACTTCGAATTGCTTGCGGTGGGAGTCTACAACCCGTGGGTACAGCAAAGTCTCGACAAACTGTCCGTGCTGATGCCCGGACGTTACGCGAAGAACGAGATCAGCGGCGGATTCGTGGGATCGATCGATACCTATGCCTATCGCATGCCGATAGCGCCGAAGATTGGCGTCGAGGGTGAAAGCGACGTCGAAATATCAGGGGCGGGTGACGATGCGAAGTCGATCGAAGCGGCTGCGCAGATCGCCAGTAATCCCGGCCTTGACCCGAACTAGATTGTGAGCAGAACAGATATGCATAGCTCCAAAGCAGATTGGATACTGGCCACCTGGCGCAACGCGGCGTTACTCGCGGTGGTTGCGTACCTGGTATCTGCGTGCGCGACAACGGAGACGACGCGTCCACCTGCACGCATCGAAATCCAGGAAGAGGTCGGATTTACGATAACCGAGGATGCACGCATCGGTGGCGATGTCCGAGCCGACTACGAGGAGGCGCTGACCTACCTGGAGCAGGGCCGTCACGACGAGGGCATTGCGTTGCTCGAAGCAGTCGCAGAGACCGCGCCGGAACTGAGCGCGCCGCGCATCGATCTGGGCATTGCCTATCATCGCGCCGGTGACCTCGATGCGGCGGAGAGCAATTTACTGCTCGCGCTGCAGTCGAATCCGGATCAACCGGTCGCACACAATGAACTCGGTATCGTTTATCGCAAGACGGGACGATTCAATGAGGCGCGACAGAGTTACGAAGCTGCCCTCGCAATATATCCGGGTTTTCATTTCGCGCGGCGCAACCTGGCAATACTTTGCGACCTCTACCTTGCCGACCTCAACTGCGCGCTCGAAAATTACGAGGCGTACATGACAACAGTCCCGAGCGATGATGAAGCCTCGATGTGGATCGCCGACATCCGCTATCGACTGGGGCAATAGGAGGCAGCATGTCGAAATTACTGTTACTCAGCGCAGCGTTGATTTTCGCAAGCCCCCTTGCTCTCAGCGAAGAATCCGCGGAAGAAGCCGAAGAGGAAGCGCAGTCGACGGAAGATAATGGCGACGGTATCGAGCGACCCAAGACGATGTCCGGAATGTCAATTCTCGGTAACGAGGAAGCGCCCAAGTCACTCGTGATTATTCCCTGGAAATCGTCCGAACTCGGTGACGATATCAACCTGTCTGACACTCTCGATGACCGTGCGCGCCCGGTTGACAAGGAAGTTTTCCTGCGCGAACTGAATTTCTACGAGATTCGTGCCGGAAAACCGGCGGAATAGCCGCCAGGGCAGGCGTGCTCTGCGCTGCGCCTTTATGCCCCCACAGTGTGAGGCACATCATAGATTGCCAGATGCAAGCCGACATAACGCGTGAACGTGCGCTGCGTCACATTCATACGGGTGATCGAAATCTATTCTTGGGCCTGTGCTGGGAGGACCAGCACATTTAGTCAAATGAGGGTTTGGAAATGGACTTTTTCTATTCGATTGTAGGGTTCTTCGCATCGGGTGGTCTGTTCATGTATCCGATACTGCTGGTATTTGCCATCGGCGTCGCGATTTCAGTTGAACGGTACATCACGCTATCGATGGTGACGAATAAGAATCAAGTGGTATGGGACAAGGTGCAGCCGTTGCTCGCGAATGGCGAGTTCGACGAAGCGCGCAGAATGACAGGCAAAGACGAGTCGACAATCTCGCAGGTTCTCAATATGGGACTGTCGCTGCAAGGTGCTGTCCGGCGTCGCGAAGACATAGAAATCGCGATGGAGGAGAGCATGATGGAAATCGTGCCGCGTCTCGAAAAGCGGACGCCATACGTGGCTCTGGCCTCGAGCATCGCAACACTGCTCGGACTGCTAGGTACCATTATGGGCCTGATCCAGGCGTTCACCGCGGTCGCTAACGCGAATCCCGCGGAGAAGGCGGATCTGCTTTCCGCCAGCATCTCGGTTGCGATGAACACGACCGCGTTCGGCCTCATGGTCGCGATTCCGCTGCTCGTCGTACACGCGCTGTTGACCAGCAAGACCGGCGATATCGTGGACAGCCTCGAGATGGCGACGGTCAAAGCCTTGAATGTGTTCTCGAGACGGGCGAAGCGGACGGCAGAGGCCTAGCCGGCATGGCAAGGCGGCATCACTACAAGCGGCGGACCAAGGGGCCCGCCCACGAAATCGACGTCACCACCTTTTTGAATCTCATGGTGGTACTCGTGCCGTTCCTGTTGATAACAGCGGTGTTTTCGAGACTCACGATCGTCGAACTCAACCTGCCCAGCGCGGCGGGCGGAGCATCGAGTAATGAGGAGAGCTTCCGGGTCGAAGTAGTCGTCCGGGAGAACGGCATCGAAATTACCAATGGCAGCGCAACGATTGCGTCGATCCCGAAAAAGGACGACGAATTCGACTTCCAAACCCTGTCGGATTTCATGATCGCACTGAAACAGGAATACCCGGAACACGATGCCGCATCTGTGCTCATGGAGGCGCATATCCCTTACGACTATCTGATCCAGACGATGGATGTCGTCAGGAGCGTAGAAATACCAATCGAGGGTGACGACGAGAGCGAGGTCGAGGGCGTAGAGGAGTTTCAGCTCTACGCGCTGTTCTCCGAAATTTCAGTGGGAGATGCCCCATGAGAAACTCCCGCCGCATCAAGCGCATGTCGCGCAACCGGCTCAAGATTACGAAGATGAACCTAACGTCGCTGATGGACGTGTTCACGATCCTCGTATTCTTTCTGCTCGTTAACTCCGGCTCTGTCGAAGTACTCGATGCGCCCAAGGAAGTAACGCTGCCCGAATCGCGAGTCCAGATGAAACCGCGTGAAACGGTAGTGATTTTTGTGAGTCCCGAAGAAGTGCTCGTGCAGGGCCAGTCCGTCGCGATGGTGACCGACATCCTGGACGGCGTATCGGGATCGACGGACCCAATTACATCACGTCTCGCGGAACTGAAACAAAACGTCGTCGGCCCCAGCACGCTCGTAGTCGCCGGGAGTCTCGAAGTTACGATACTCGCCGACAAATCGGTGCCGTTCATCGTGATAAAAAGAATCATGTCGACCTGTACGGGCGAGGGTTACGAAAATGTTTCCCTCGCCGTGATCCAGAAAGCATCGCAGGTAGCGGTGCTTTAACACCTTATGGACGAGAGTGGCACAGTGAGTTCAGACCCTTCATTTGAAGAAGAACAGGCGCTGAAGCAGACAGTCTCTTCTCTTGAAGAGGTGTCGCTGCGAGAACAAGTCAATCGCTCCGAACGTGCGATGGACGACCTCGAGCGGGAACTACATGCGATCGACGGCGAAGTCGAGGGGCTGATAGAGAAAGGCGAACGCTTCGAAGTTCTGGCACGCGTTTGCCAGTCGATGGAAGAACTCGACGAGATCGGTGCCTCCTACCTGTTCTGGGATGAGCTTACAAGACCTGAAAGTACTGCGAAGCATCTCGAGAATGTGCGCGGCAAGATCGATGACTTCGCCGATGAGATCGCGCGTGCCGAGGATCGCCGTGACGTTGTCATTGAGAAAATGGGGGATCAGAACGATATTCTGGATCGCCTGCATTACGACCTGCGCGATGCGACGGAACGCGAGGAAAGCCGCAAGGCCGAGTGGTCTGTCGAACGCGATGTCGACGGTCGGCCATACCGCGCCCTGGTCATGCCATGGGCAAGGGGCTTCGAGGAAGATCAGCGTTACCGCAAGGCTGTCGCTGCATCGCTGCTGATAAGCATTGCGCTCGGCTGGTTGTTCAGCGTTATCGTTTTGCCGATTCCGGAACGCTCACAACTCATCGAAGTGCCGGAGCGTGTCGCCAAGCTCGTGCGGGAAGAGATGCTTCCACCGCCGGAACCGGAACCTGTCGAACAAGCGTTGCCAGACGAAGATATTCCCGAACCCGATCCGGAACTTGCCGAAGAGACGCCGCCCGAAGAACTGCCGGAGGCAGCTGAAAAACAGCTGGTTGCGGAAGCCGCGCCGGAGGATACGAAAGAGAAGGTCAAGTCGAAGGGCATCCTGGCCTTTCGCGACAGTTTTGCCGCGCGCGCAAATCTCAATACGACAGCACAGCTCGGTTCCCAGGCAAGGCTTAGCAGTGCTGGTGAAGATTCGGTCGGGCGGCCACAACGATCGATGGTCACGACTTCAGCGCCAGGCTCCAGCGGCGGCATCAACCTGGCCAGTATCAGCCGCGACGTCGGCGGTGGTGGCCAGGGTATCGATGGCGTGCAGGTCAGCCGTGTCGCGAGTTCGATCGGTGGCGGCGAAGGACCGAACCGGCCGCTCAGCGCCGGCATGTTCGCGGGACGTACCGATGAAGAGATACAAATCGTATTCGATCGCTACAAATCGGCACTGTACCGACTCTACAATCGCGAACTGCGCAAGGACCCGACTCTCAGAGGACAGTTGGTACTGCGCCTGACAATCGAACCCGACGGCACCGTTTCGTTCTGTCAGCTGCAATCGTCCGACATGGATGCGCCCGTTCTGGCGAAACAGGTCGTTGATCGTGTCAGCACTTTCGACTTTGGATCCAAAGAAGACATCGTTGCCGTAACGATTATCTATCCAATCGATTTCCTGCCCGCCGTCTGATACGGCTCATAATTTGACATAAGTGCCGAATCGCCCCGACCGTGCGTACACCTCAATCGAAGGTGTGATCCACGCCACGGAAACGCTACATAACACCTGTCGGGAGACCGTGACCGTAGTGGCTTTCAGCCTTGCCTGAAGCCGCGATCGCACAATTCAAATGCAATTCCGATGCAGTGCCGATCATGTGATGCAGTTCAACATTTGAGCGCAGGCGTTGGGCCATAGTTTCGGTCTGGACGAAGGCAAAGCCATCGAAAGGTGGCGGCGCAAAGTCTCCGGCCTAAAGGGTTTTCAGACCCTATGGCAGCGGGACCGCTCGACAAGCGCAGTTAAATCGGGCCGTCCTCAAGGGATGAGGATAAGCGCACAGGGAATTTGGCGACTGAGCATGGCCCATATCAACAAAATTTCGCGAGTCTGTCGCAGCCGGATCGGTATGCGGCTGCTTGCGATCATGTTCTTGCTGGGCGCGGCCACTTCCGCGAATGCGCAGGACTGCTCCGACTACCCGAACGGCACGCTCGACGGTTTTGCCGGCGTCGTCGCACCGTCGCAGTTGCAGATCGACCAGAACTGCACGATCCGGAATTATCCCGCATCAAATCCGATCAACACGAATTTCAGTTTCTTTACCCAGCCGGGTCAGACCAACGAGCGCTGGCTCATCATTTTCGACAATGTCGTGCATACCGGCAATATTTCGTGCAACAGCGTGCTCGAACACAAGATCTGGTTCACGAACGGTTCGTCGAGCAAGATCAAGCAAAGCTGTCAGAACCTGCTGATCCCGGTCGAGAAGATCGACAAGGCGAATCCTGCGGGTCAGACGACGGCAGCGATCGGTGTGCCGTTCACTTATCGGCTCACGTTGCCGGTGTTATTCGATCCTGGTACGGATACCGTGATCAACACCAGTGGATCCGTCAACACGCTGCACGGCCTCACGCTCTGGGACGATCTTAATGCGACGGGCGTAGATCTCACCTTTGTGAGCTATGCCGCTTACTGGGAGGACACGGGTGTTCCGGTCGTGCCGACGTTCACCAATGTGGGTGGTCTGCTGACCTTCGACAACTTTCCAATCGTCCCTGCGGGACGGCAGATCGTGCTCGAAATCACGGTCGTACTCGAAGACACGCCGCTGAATGCGCCGGGCACGCAGTTCATCAACACGGCGAAGTGGGATTTCGGGCGGCTTATCGACGGTGTGTTCTACGAGCCCCTGCCAGGCGAATGGGGCATCTCGCCGCCGATGACGATCGCCGCGCCTGAACTCGTGGTGACGAAAACCGGCCCGACGACTTTGGGCAGGACGCTTAATCTCGGCGAGTGGGGCGATTTCGGCATCGACGTCCGGAACACCGGGCTCAGCGATGCCTGGGACGTCACGCTCCTCGACCGGCTGCCCGACGGCGCTACGGGCGGCATGTGCAATACGACACCCGAGGTACTGAGTGCCCAGGTCTTTGCCGCCGACGGCGCGACAGCAGTTCCGGGTAAAGGTCCACTGACCCAGGGCACCGATTTCTCGTTCAGCTACAGTGCTGCGCCGAGTTGCGAACTCACGCTCACGATGCTGACGCCGCAGGCAGCCATCGGTCCGGACGAGCGGCTGATCATCAACTACCGGACCCAGCTCGATGCCGACAGTCAGGACGGCGCTACGCTCACCAATGTCGTTGGCGCGACGCAGTGGTTCAACGGCGACAACAGCAATCCCGATCGCGTAGGCTTTACGCGCACGCTGACTAACGGCACCCTGGGCGTGCTCGATCATGAGGATGCACACACGGTCACGGTGGCGCTGTTCGGCTACTTTTTCGAGAAGACCGTAGAGAATCTCACCTCCGGCGTCAGCCCCACGACAACAGCGGCCCCGGGTGACACGCTGCGTTACACGTTGCGCCTGCAGACCACCGACGGCCCGCTCAACAACGTCACTTTCTATGACGATTTGGGCGAACTGAATGCGCTCGCTGTATTCGACCCGGGTACGCTAACGCTGGTACCCGGCACGCTTCCGCCGGGTGCCGACGCCAGCAACACGGATCCCAATGGCGGCACGAATGCGGCCGGCATCATCGACATCCGCAACCTCAGCCTGCCGACCGCCAGCGAGGTTGCGATTCAGTTCGACATCACGCTGAACGCGGCACTGCTCGATGGCACAGTCGTCACGAATCAGGCAGACCTGCTGGGTGCTACCGGTACCAAGCTAGCCGATAGCGACGACCCTTACGTGAACGGGCAATCCGATCCGAGCGTGGCGGGTGACGAAGACCCGACACAGGTTGTGATCGAGGCAATACCGCCGACGGCGCTACTCAAGGAAAATACGCAGGCAACGGCCACGATCGGCGAGCCGTTCAGCTACCGGATCACGATACCTTCGGTGCCGCACTCGGCGCCTCTCTTTGACGTGCGCATCATCGATGACCTGACCGCGTCCGCCGCGGATCTCGAATTCGTAAGCGTCACGAAAATATCGGGCTCCGGGCCATGGATCCCGGTCAACACGGGTACACCCACGAATCTTGTTATCGAGGATCCGGCCACGGGCATCGACATCCCGGTCGGCGAGCAGATCGTCGTCGAGGTCACTGTGCGGCTGAACGATACTGCCACCAACGTTGCCGGACTCACGTTCACGAACACGGCCGGGTACACCTACAACCAGCTCGACGACGATGCGATCACCCAGCTGACGGGCTTGCCGGGCACGACCGGACCGATGACGATCGTAGAGCCCGAGCTGACGCTCGAGAAGAGCGGTCCGCTGCAGATGCGCCTCGGCCAGCCCGAGACATTCAGTCTCAACACCCACAACATCGGCGACTCGCCCGCGTACAACCTCACGCTCACCGACCAGCTTCCGAACCAGGCAGACGGCGGTATGTGCGATGCCGCGCCGGCACAGGTGACCGCACAGCTGTTCGAGGCGGACGGCGTCACGCCGGTTGCCCCGGCGCTTGCAGCTGGCACCGACTACGATGTCGTTTTCAATGGCGATCCGGCCTGCATATTCACACTTACGATGCTGACGCCGGCCGCCGCGATCGGTCCCGATCAGAGACTGATCGTCACGTACGAGACATTGCTCGACGCAGACACCCAGCGCGACGCGGTGCTGACCAATGTTGCCGGCGCGACCGAGTGGTTCAGTCTCGATATTTCCGATGCTGCCAATCTCAACTACGCCCGGACGTATACGCGCGTACTGACTGACGGCACGGTTGGCACTCTCGACCATGAGGATGCGCTTACCGTCGTCGAGTTCACGCCGCTGCTCATTTTCGAGAAGACGGCGGTCAACGTGATGAGTGGTGAAGATCCGGCGACGGTTGCGACGCCCGGGGACACGATTCGTTACAGCCTGCGTGTCGAGAACGCCAGCAACACGCCGGTCGACAGTTTCAGCATTGTCGACGAACTGGATCGCCTCAATGCATTCCCATCGTTCCAGGCAGGCACGCTAAACGTCGTCACGCTGCCCGTCGGAGCGGATGCCAGCAACACCGATCCGAACGGTGGCGCCGCCGGTACCGGAATGCTCGACATCCGTAACCTGAGCCTCGCCGCAATCGGTGACAGCGTGCTGATCGAGTTCGAAGTGACGTTAGCGCCGGTCATTGCCAATGGGCTTTACGTCACCAATCAATCGGAGATCATTTACTTCGGCAACCCGGTCGCCCTCAGTGACGATCCCTACGTTAACGGTGTAGCGGACCCGAATGTCGCCGGTGATGAAGATCCGACACGGATCCTGATCCAGTCGATGCCGGTCTTCGACATCGACAAGATATCGACTTACATGACCGGCGACCCGAACGTTTTACTGGCCGGCGAGACACTGCGCTACACGATTACGGTGCAGAACATCGGTACCGACAACGCGACGGACGTGCAAATCGTCGACCTGATACCGGCCAACACTACATACGTCGCAGGCAGCACGACACTGAACGGTGTTGCTATCGTCGACAACGCCGCTGGCATGTCAGCACTGACCGACGGCATCCTGATCAACTCTCCGCAGGATCCAGCACCCGGCGTCATGAATACGGGCGTCGCCAACAATGTGGCGACGGTCGTATTCGACGTCGTGGTGTATCCGGACCTGCCGGACGGAACCATCATCTCGAACCAGGCGTTCCTGGGTTCACCACCCCACGGTATCGCCGATATACCGTCCGATGATCCGCGCACCGCGGTGCCTGACGATCCGACACGCGACATCGTCGGCAATCTGCCGCTGCTGTTCGCGTCGAAAGACGCCGCTTTGCAAATTGATCTCGGCTCGCAGGGCATCGTCGATCCGGGCGACACGTTGCGCTACACGATCCGGATCTACAACAACAGCACAGTCCCGGCGACAAACGTCCAGCTCGCGGACCTCGTACCCAACGACGTTACGTACGTCGCAAACTCGACGACGCTGAACGGCGAGCCCGTCGGACAACCCGATGGCGGTGTATCCCCGCTTATGAACCGCATCGATGTCAGCTCCGCGGACCTGACGCCACCGCTGCCGGGCGCGGCCGAGGGCATTCTCTCGCCCGGAGAGTCCGCGATCGTGCAGTTCGACATGCAGGTTAATGCAGGTGTGCCTGCGGGCACGCAGATCATCAACCAGGCGACTGTCTACAGTGCCGAGTTGCCGAACCTGCTAACGGATGGCGATGGCAATCCTTCGACCGGGCCGGAGCCGACCATCGTCGTGGTCGGGGACGCGCAACAGGTATCGATCGCCAAATCGGTTGCCGTCGTGAATGGCGGCCCGGCGATTGCGGGCGAGACGCTCGAGTACACGGTCACAGTCAGGAACGTCGGGTCGGTGCCGGTGCTCTACGCGTCGATCACAGACGATCTCGACGCTGTTGATCCCGGCTACCTGGCCTATGTACCGCTGTCAGCCACGATGAACGGCTTGCAGGCCGGCGTCAGTTTTGCGGGAACGACGATAACGGCCGACTACTTCAATGAGTACGGCGCGCTGGATCCCGGGCAGACCATCACCTTGCGCTTCCGTGCCGTGATCGATCCGAACCTCGTGGACGGGACGACCGTGACGAACGAGGCGCAGGTGTGGTGGAACGATCCGCTGCAGTCGGAAACGGCAAGCGTCTCAATCGACGTTGGTGGTATTCCGGGTGCCGGCATACTGAGCGGCACGGTCTGGCACGACGCCGATTTCACCAACACACCGAATCCAGGCGAACAGCTGCTCGAGGGCTGGACCGTCACCCTGTTGCGAGACGGTCAGCCGATTCGCTCGATGCTGACGGACGTCGACGGCAACTACGTGATGACGAGCGTGATGCCGAACTACCTGAACGGCGAGCAGTATTCGCTGCTATTCAGCGCGCCGGGGGCTGGTCTGCGGACCGCGCTGCTCGGCCAGACAGACTCGGACTTCACGGACGGCCTGCAACGCATCGACGACATCGTCGTGCAGGGCGGTAGCAATCTGCGGGACCTCAATCTGCCGATCGATCCGAACGGCGTGATCTACGATTCCATCGCTCGCGCGCCGATCGCGAACGCGATCGTCACGCTCGTCGATGCACGCAGTGGCACGGCCGTACCCGGCAGTTGTTTTGACGATCCCACGCAGCAGGACCAGGCCACGTTGGCCAGCGGCTATTACAAATTCGACATCAATTTCTCAGGGCCGGGCTGCCCGAGTGGCATCAACTACGCGATCCGTGTCGTGCCGCCGGGCACAGCCTATATTGCCGGCCCGTCGCAATTTATCCCTGCAGCGTCCGACGAAACCACGGCGCCGTTCGACGTACCTGCGTGCCCGGGATCGGCAAATGACGTGATCCCCGCCACGGCCCAGCACTGCGAAGTTCAGCTGTCGGAATTCGCGCCGCCGACATCGGTCCCGGCGCAGAGCGCGGGCACGATCCATCACACGCACCTGAGGCTCGACGACAGTCAGCAACCGGGTTCGGCGCAGATCTTCAACAACCACATCCCGCTCGATCCGCGACTCGACGGCGCCATCGCGATCACCAAGACGACGTCACTGATCAATGTCTCGCGTGGCCAGATGGTGCCGTACACGATCACCGTCAGTAATTCGTTCATCGCCGACCTGTCGGACGTGGCCGTCGTCGACCGCTTCCCGGCCGGCTTCCGCTACGTGGAAGGCTCGGCGCGCTTCGACGGCGTTAAGACAGAGCCGACAGTGGTTGGACGCGAACTGACCTGGTCGAGTCTCACGTTACAGACCGACGCGCGCCACGAGATCAAGTTGTTGCTGGCCGTTGGTGCCGGCGTCAGCGAAGGCGAATTTACGAACCGGGCGCAGGCTGTCAGCTCCCTGACGGGCGGCGTGCTGTCCGAGGAAGCGACAGCGACCGTGCGGCTGGTGCCGGACCCGACATTCGACTGCACCGACGTGACCGGCAAGGTATTCGATGATGCCAATCGCAACGGCCTGCAGGACAACGGCGAGACCGGGCTGCCGGGCATCAGGGTCGTGACGGCACGAGGCCTGTCCGCGAAGACGGATAGCTACGGCCGTTACCACATCACCTGTGCGATCACGCCGCACGAGAGCCGTGGCAGCAACTTCGTGCTGAAGCTGGACGACCGCAGTTTACCGAGTGGCTTCCGCGCATCGACCCGTCCGATACAGGTGCAGCGCGCGACGCGCGGTAAGGCGTTGCGTATCAACTTCGGCGCCTCGATTCATCGCGTCGTCGGCCTCGATCTTGCGGACGCCGCGTTCGAACCGGGCAGCGTGGAATTGCGGCACCAGTGGCGGCCACGATTCCACCTGTTGCTCGAGGAGTTGCAAAGGTCTCCGTCCGTATTGCGCCTGTCCTACGTCGCCGATGTCGAGGACGAGGCACTCGTCAACGAGCGGCTGGACCTGCTCAAGAACCAAATCATGACGGCTTGGAGACACCTCGATTGTTGCTACGAACTCGTCGTCGAGCCTGAGATTTTCTGGCGCTTGGGAAGCCCGCCGGAGAAGAGTAAGGAGGCGAGCCGATGAATGTCATGTCGAAGCTGAGCCATCTGTTGATCTGGGGAGCAATGCTCGCCACGTTCCCGGCGCATGCCGCAAATGTCGACGAAGCGCCGCTGGGCGAGGCCGTCGAACGCCACCTGTCGGACGACGAACCGCTCATGAAATGGGTGCAGAACCCGGAGGACACGGAGACCGAGCAAGGCGACACGATCGAGACGCGCGAGACGCTCGAGGACGCACTCGAGACCGTCAAACTCAGCGGACTTGTGCCGTCAATCCACTTCGAATCCGGCGTTGCGAACATTCCCGACTCGACGGTCGTGTCGCTCGGCGAGATTCTCGAGCGCATGCAGGACCGTATCAACGTGCGCCTGCACCTGATCGGTCACGCTGATAACCG
>Ga0255053_10000752_pt1 | contig 17729 bp, 13 predicted proteins | sample JV7_2_22_MG_FD_188635 | JGI IMG/M metagenome (GOLD analysis project Ga0255053, IMG submission 188635) | Seawater microbial communities from Jervis Inlet, British Columbia, Canada - JV7_2_22 | ecosystem: Environmental > Aquatic > Marine > Inlet | place: Canada: British Columbia | collected...
CCACTTAAATTTCCCTGTGCTTATCAGCATTTCCTCAGATGCTGATTTAGCTGCTAAAGCACAGGCTGACGGCGGGGATATCATTTTCACAAACCAGGCAGGGACAATAAAGTTTGCTCATGAAACAACCGGTTACTCCTCAGGCACACTGCTTGCGTGGGTGAATGTTAACTCTATTAATAACGGAACGATTATTTACATGTATTACGGACATGTGACACCCGGCCAGACCTTTGGCATAACAGAGGCAGAAGCAGATGCTGTGTGGACCAATAATTATATAATAGTCCATCATCTTGATGAGACCTCTGATCAGCATATTGATTCTACGTCAAATGACTATAATTCTACTTCAGTAGTTGTAGCAAGCCAGGGACAGACTGCCACAGCAAAGATAGGCGGTGCTGATGAATTTAGTGCTACTGATGGCCAGGCTGTATCTATACCTGACCCGGGTGCCAGCAGTGCTTTAGACCTGGCTGGTAACGGCAATGTTACTTATTCAGTCTGGATATATCCAAGGACCGAGGGTCAATGCAATCAGGGTGGAATATTTTCAAAAGGTTCGGCAGGGTTTTCAATTGGATATAGATTTGGTCTTGACAGGATTAATTGCGGAGGTGTGTCACACACGTTAGTGCCTACACGCGCAGGGAACTGGAGTGGCATATGCAATCCTACCCCTCAAGCGACTCCAAATGCCTGGAATTATGTTGTATATACCTTTGATAATTCAACCAGTCCTGATAGTCATTATCTTTATAAAAACGGTCCTCAGATTACTACTGCCTCAGGAGATTCAAGTGCCTCCGATACTTTACTGCCTCTTAACATTGGAGTGTGGCAAAACTGCGAATTTGACGGCTTTATTGATGAGGTCAGGATTTCAAATACCAACCGCTCGGCCGGCTGGATTCAGACAGAATATAACAACCAGTTCAACCCCGGAATATTTCATGGCGCACCCGGCAGTGAGGAAAACACCTTTACCTGGGACGGCTCTGCCTCTTCGGATTGGGGTAACCCTGCCAACTGGGACATGAACGCAGTACCAGGTGCAGGGCACACAGTGATTATTCCTGATGTAGCCAATGCCCCGGTGCTTGACACAGCAAGGACAGCTGCCGTTCTTACCATAAACGGGGAGTCCGTGGACTTAAACGGCAACAGCCTTACAATATCCGGCGACCTGACAATGAGCAGCAGCGGCATACTTGATGCATCAACCGGCACTCCGATTGTGACAGTTGGGGGGAGCTGGGATTTCTCAGGCGGTACGTTTATGCCCGGAGGGGGCACGGTAAGGTTTAACGGCACAGGTGCCCATAGCATTACCTCAGGAAGTTCGTCGTTTTATAACCTTGTCTTTGACAATGTAGGCGGCACGTGGACACTGCAGGATGCACTTGATGTAGATAATGACCTGACAATAACCTCGGGCACATTAGTCGCAAACGGAAACAATATAAACGTAGGCGGCAACTGGACAAATAACGGCACATTTATAGCAGGCACAGGCGCCGTGACCTTAGACGGAACAGGCACGCAGGCCGTATGGAGCGGTGGCAGTCTGTTTAATACACTTGAAGTAACTAATTCCACATCAGACGTGACATTTCTTGATGGTTTTACAGCTGTAAACTTTACTTCTAACACGCCTTCAGCGGCCATGAGGTTTAATGCGGGGAGCACGTATACAGTGACGAACCTTACGTTAAACGGCGCAGAGGGCAGCCGTATAACCTTAAGGAGCACGAGCCCCGGTACGTGGTGGTTTCTTAATGTATCAGGTACGCAGTCATTATCATATGTGGATGTATCTGATTCGGATGCATCAGGAGGCAATCCTATAATCTGCACAACCGGGTGCATAGGCCTGAATGAAAATAACGACAACTGGGTAGGGCTATTAGTGGCAATACCCACCATGACCCAATGGGGGATGATACTCTTTATGGTTTTAGCAGGGTTAGGGGCAGTTTATTACTTGAGAAGAAGGAGAGTCTTATGATTTTACAAAAGAAATTAAGGTTAAGCCTTTTACTTATACCTTTTCTGTTTGCATTAGTTTTGATGTGGACATCTCATGCTTATGCAGCTGATTATGATGATATAGCTGACGGGAACTGGAATTCTGACGCAACGTGGTCAGGGACAGGCATTCCGGGAATCAATGATAATGTTACCATTGATTCCAATACAGTAACCTTAACCGCTACGCAGTCTGTTAATGATATAACAATTTCAGCAGGTGGCACGTATACTGCCGGAGCTAATACCTTAAATGTCGGCGGGGACTGGAATTCAATCGGCGGAACATTTAATTACGGGACCGGTAAGATTATTATGACCGGGACCAGTAAAGCTTTCAACTCCAGTCAATTCCCGGCGAGGTCGTGGAATTTGACCATAGGCGATGGTGTTAATCCGGCAAGCGTGACTGTGTCGGGAGGTAACTGGATGTATGTTGCCGAACAAGATCTGGTTCTGGCAGATAATGCCAGCTTGACTGTGACTGGCACCTTTGACTATCTGCCTGCTACAGGCAATTTAACTTTGGGCACAGGGGCTACGCTTAATATTACAAACAATTTAACCCGTTATATTAATGACAGCAGTTCGCATATCTCCGGTCCCGGTGCATTTGGCGGGGCAGGAACTTTTCAGTACCATGCAACTGCAGGTAGTTTTAACGCGCCGGTCACTGCCCGCACTTACGGCGTGGACGTGGCCATTTCCGGCGCGCTGAATGACGTCGGGCTTCTGGGTGGAGGAGCCAGCCTGGATCTAGGCACAAAAACCCTGTATTTATTCGATATAAACACAAATAATGGTGCATACGGCATATTGGATAATACCGGCAATATCCCGGTTACAGCGGCTGAATTACAAGTGGCGTCCACGTCGGGAAGCGCAAACTTGCCGACCAAGACCGGAAAACTGATCTGCCGTGGAGCTGTTTATACCTTTACCGATGTGACTGTTAATTCTTCAACTACTGCTGCTCCGACCATTGACTGTTTAACCGGAGGAGAATCATCTACCTGGAACGTCTCAGGCAATGTGACCATTGACGACTCGAGAACATTTGATGGTATTGTAACTGCCGGTTCATCCACCTGGGCAGTCGGCGGAAACTGGACTGAAGACGCAAATGCTACCTTTACTGCAGGCACCTCAACAGTTGCTTTTAACGGCACAGCAGCCCAGGGAATAACAAGCGGGGGAGATTCATTATATAACCTTACAATTTCAAACACCTCTGATACAGTTTCGCTTTCTGATGATTTAGCTCTTCTTGCAGGAGGTACCCTGACCATTAATGCAAATGCCACCTTAGACTTAAACGGAAACAACCTCACAGTTCCAACTACATTCAATAATAACGGCACACTTCAGCTTAAAGGAGGAGAGACAGTGCCGGCGCCTGTAAACGGAAGCGGCTCCCTTGTTAAGTACGACGGCACAGCCGGACCGTACAATCTGAATAACTGGACATACGACAGCCTGGAGTTAGCCAGTAGCTCAGCAGCCACATACGATCTGACGGCTGATTTAACCCTGCCTGGCAACCTGACCATAGGTTCAAACAATACATTGGATACAAACAACAACGATCTGAATGTGGCAGGTGACTGGACAAATAACGGCACCTTTATAGCAGGTACAGGCATGGTAACCTTAAACGGTACAGGTACACAGGACGTATGGAGCGGTGGCAGTGCGTTTAATACACTGGAGATAACAAACTCCACATCAGCCGTAACATTTCTTGATGACCTGACAGCCGTGAACTTTACCTCTAACACGCCTTCAGCGGCCATGAGGTTTAATGCGGGGAGCACGTATACAGTGACGAACCTTACGTTAAACGGCGCAGAGGGCAGCCGTATAACCTTAAGGAGCACGAGCCCCGGTACGTGGTGGTTTCTTAATGTATCAGGTACGCAGTCGCTTTCATATGTAGATGTGGCAGACTCAAATGCATCAGGCGGTGATACGATAATCTGCGCGATTGGATGTGTGGATATTAGGGCCAATAACGTTAAATGGGAAGGGCTGATAGTCTCTATCCCCACCATGAATGAATGGGGCATGATAATCTTTATGCTACTTGCAGGGTTTGTGGCAGTATATTACCTGCCTACCGGCAGGCAGGCATGAGAAGAAAGAGGATTTATTAAGGCTAATATTATGGTGAAACAGAAAGTTGGAGACAGAATAAGCATCTGGCGTTTTGTCTTGACCTATCTGGTCCTTATGGGTATTTTTTTCCTTTTAATGGGATTTGCGCCGCTTCAAAAGTATTTTGATATAAATAATCTTTATTCAAAATCTATTGTTTTTATCACGCATGTTGCATTGAGTTTAATGAAAACACAGAGCTCTTATCACGGTACGATAATTAATCTTCCGGGGATATCCCTTGACGTTATGTTCGGCTGCAATGGACTTGAGGCAGTGATGATATACTCTATTGCTGTTATAGCATTTCCTGCTAAATGGAAAAAGAGATTAATCGGGATTATTGGAGGGTTTTTAGTTATACAGATAATTAATTTAATAAGGATAGTTTTCCTTGCATATTCAGGCGTACATTTTAAAGCTTTATTCAAGGTATTACATATCTATGTAGCACAGGGGATTATGATTGCAGTAGCACTGGGAATTTTTCTTATTTATTTAAACTATGCAGGGAGAGGAAAAGAAGAAGCTGTTTAACAGAAAGTTAATAATTTCTCTTTTAATTTTTATAGTTTCTTTTGTTTTATTTTTATTGCTCTGGTTAAATGTTGTAGATTATTACGGGAAAGGTATTTTAAATATCGCCTCTCACACCACCGCCTGGGTAAAAAATATTGACTTTGAAGGAATAAACGTAAAAAAAGATGGCCAATTAGGAGCGCAATTTTTTATTTTCAGAAATAGAAAAGAACTGAGAATTAATATTAATTTTGATTTTTCCACTTTTACTTTCAATGCACCTCTTACTTTTGCAATAATGGCAGCCCTTTTTTTATATATAAAAAATCGTAAGAGGGCGTATATAGAGGCACTGTTAATACTTGTTTTAATTCATCTTATTTACGTATTTACTTCCGAAGCCGGGAGGATTGGGTATATAATGGCCAGGAACCATTTGGAAACAGCATCAGAACTTCAATTATTCGCATGGCAGTTCACATGGGGGTTAATTGATAGTATGGTTATAAGGTTTGAGCCTTTTTTAATCGGTTTTTATATATATTTAAGGTTTTCTTCATCTCCATTTAAAGCAGAAGGTAAAAAGAAAATATAATTTATGGACTATATGTTGTTTTCTTCAATCTATGGGTGGCCGGGTAACTGATTCAACAGGTTTGTAATTTAAGTATTAAAGCATTAAGGTTGATAAAGGGTTTGATTTTCCACCCAATTATTTTTAGAAGAAGCCTGATATCCATGGTTTGTAACGTGGCTAAACCAATTAGTGTTTTTTTTCTATGAGATTGTTTCTCCCGCTTATGATCTGGTGGTATGTATTGTTTTTCAGGTATCCGGGAGCGGGTCTGCTTTAAGCCGGCAGGGCTCGATTCCCGGGGTCACTTAGACTCTCATCCATCCATCTGTCCCCTTGATTAAATAACTCTTAAAGAGGTATATTAATAAAAATTTCTACTGCCGACTTTGGCGGTAACTTTTTCTAACGGGGTAAAAATGTCGCTTTCTAATAGACTGTCAGAAGATTTTAAAAAAGCCCTGAAAAACGGTGAAAAAGGTGCGGTCTCAGTCATCAGGATGATTAAGGCAGCGATTAAGAATAAAGAGATAGAAAAAGGGAGCCCTCTTGGTGATGAGGAAATTTGCGGTGTTCTTATGTCCCTTGCCAGACAGGGAAAAGACTCCGAAGATCAATTTATAAAAGGCGGTAGAAATGATCTTGCCGAGAAAGAGGCAAGAGAGTTATTAATAATTCAATCTTACCTGCCCCGCCAGCTTTCAGAGCAGGAGTTTAAGGAGATAATAGGTGAGGTGATAAAAGAATCTGGTGCTGGTGGTCCGGGGGATATGGGAAAAGTAATGAAATTGATTATGCCAAAGATAAAAGGACAGGCTGACGGTAAACTGGTTAGCGAACTTGCTAAAAAAGCACTGGTCAACGGTTCATCTACAGCCTGCAATGAAGAGGAAGGCAAATGAAATTAAATAAGATATATGAAACTGTTTTGGCTAAAGGTATTGAGAAGGACCCAAGAGGCAAAAAGGCTGTTTTGAAAGAGCGGGATAAAAGAAAAAAAATTTATAAGGCTATGAATAAAGAAGAAAAAGAATTTTTCGATTTGGAAAGCCTTACAAACCCTTATGCCGACACAAGGATTCTTAACGGGAACGGTGATGAAGAGATAAAGTCAGCTCTTGTAGGCATCGATATGGAAATGGCAGAGATTCTACTTGCTGACAGGCTTTCTTCAAAAGGAAGAAAAATTGATCTTGTTATGTCTCATCACCCGGAGGGAAGGGCATATGCAAATATTTACGAGGTCATGCATATGCAGGCTGATATATTAAACAAAGCCGGCGTTCCCGTAAATGTTGCAGAAGAACTGCTTGAGGGCAGGATTAAAGAAGTTGAGAGAAGGCTTTCCCCTGCTAACCATGCAAGAGCTGTAGATTTTGCAAGGCTTCTTAATATTCCTTTTCTGTGTGTACATACACCTGCTGACAACATGGTTGCGAGTTACCTTAAGAGTATTTTTGATAAAAAAAGGCCTGATACGCTTGAGGATTTACTTAGAATATTAAGAGGAATCCCCGAGTATAAGGATGCTGCAAAGAACAGCACCGGGCCAAAGATTCTCCTCGGTACAAAAGACAGAAGTGCGGGCAAGGTTTTTGTTGACATGACCGGCGGTACCGAGGGCGCCAAGGGTATTTTTGAAAGTCTTGTCAATTCAGGTATAAACACAATTGTAGGGATGCATCTAAGCGAAGAGCACAGGAAGGAAGCCGAGAAACAGCATTTAAATGTCGTTATTGCAGGACATATCTCAAGTGATAATCTGGGTATGAATTTAATGCTTGATGAGATACAAAAAAAGGGTCGTTTAGAAGTGCTTCCCTGTTCGGGATTCAGAAGATTCAGCAGAATAAAATAGCAAATGGTAAGATTCAAAATTACAATGCCAAATACAAATAAGTTCCAAATTCCGATAACCGAAATTCTAAACTTCGGGAATTGATTTTTTTGATTGTGATTTATGCTTCGACTCTGCTCAGGACAGTGAGCTTGTCCGTCTAAGGCGGGCTTTCGAACCATTTTTTACTTGGTGCTTTGAATTTAAACGGATTGTGTATCATTAGATTATGCCTTCTTACGATAATACGCTCGAGGAAATAAAAAACCGGGTAGATATCGTTGAGATAATATCTGAATACATATCCCTGAAAAAAGCAGGTCAGAACTGGAGAGGTCTTTGCCCTTTCCATTCAGAAAAGACACCCTCCTTTATGGTTAGCCCTTCAAAACAGATATATCATTGTTTTGGCTGCGGAAGTGGCGGAGATATTTTTACCTTTCTGGTTAAATATGAAAACCTTTCCTTCAGGGAATCCCTCAATATTCTTGCTAAAAAGGCAGGTGTGGAAGTTAAGCAAATCCAGAAAAGTAATGCAGCACCAGAGGGAAAAGAGAGACTGCTGAATCTAAACAGAGATGCCCTCATATTTTATCAGCAGAGCCTGAAAGGTAGTTCAAGGGCAAGGAATTATCTTGAAAAAAGAGGAATAACCAGTGAGGCTCAGAGGCTTTTTTCCATAGGATATGCTCCTAATGCACGGGATGCGCTGTTAACTTACCTTAAAAAAAATAAAAACTATCAAACCGAATCAATTAAAAAAGCCGGCCTTGCTTCTCAGGGTGCAAAAGACCTTTATAGCATTTTCAGGGATAGGATTATTTTCCCTATTTTGGGTCTGCGGGGTGAGGTTATAGCTTTTGGTGCAAGGGTTATGGATAGTTCCATGCCCAAATATTTAAATTCAAGCGAAACGCCTGTTTTCAGCAAAGGCAGGATTCTCTACGGGCTTAATTTTGCAAAAGAGTCCATAAGGAAGAGCGGTTTTGCAATTTTTGTTGAAGGATATATAGATGTAATAATTGCCCATGTTTATGGGTTTTCAAATGTTGTTGCTCCTCTTGGCACTGCACTTACTCAGGAGCATGGAAAACTGATCAGGCGGTTCACCCAGGAAGCGGTTATTGTTTTTGATGGTGATGAGTCAGGTTTGAAAGCGGCAAAAAACAGTATTGGCATACTTTTAGAAAACGGTCTTAATGTCAAGGTATTGCCCCTGCCTGAAGGGGAGGATCCTGACAGTATCCTGAGGGGAAGAGGGAAAGAGGCTTTTGCAGATATGCTTGAGAAAGCTGTGTCTATTGTTGATTTTTTTATTATGCATATCGGAATTGATTCCCATGGGCAAGGAGAGAAACATTTAGTGGCTGTTGAAGCTCTTGAAACAATATCCAGGACGCCTAACAGTGTTCTTCAGGGCCATTATATAAAGTTATTGTCCGAAAAACTGAAGATTAACGAACTCTTTATCATGGAAGAGTTAAAAAAGATTAAAAAGAGACTTCAACGTAAGATTGGCCCTGTTAAAAAAGACGGAAATATACACAAAATGCCGGTCAGGGTGAAGCCTTTGGACGAAATATATCTTTTGCAGTTAATCCTGCAGTTCCCGGAAAGGGCGGATGAGGTATTTATTGCCCTTTCAGTGGAAGATTTTGAGGATCCGACTACAAAGACAGTTTTTGGAAAGATGAAGAATGGTTTAGTCAGTTATGATAACTTGATTTCAGAATGTGAGGGAGATGAAAAAAACCTGCTCACAGAACTTTCTTTTAAGGCTGGTTTTGAAGACCCTGAAAAAATCTTTAAGGATTGTATCAAGCGTCTTAAATCCAAAAAACTTCAGGTGCTGTTAAATGAGCTTCAGGATAAAATAATGAAGGCAGAGTCGGAGAAAAACGACGTTAAGTTAAAAACTTTTTTACTGGAGAAACAGAAGCTGCTCAGTTTAAAACACTCATATGATTAAAATCTGTATAATCAGATGTAATTATATTGTATAAGGTGGCTGGTATGGGTAAGCGATTAGATTACATAAAACCCAAGGACAATGATTACGGGGAGATTGTCAATGAGGGCATAGAAGAAGGTGCAGAAGAAACCAGGGATATTTTCCCGGGGAAAGGATTTACTACAGAAGATTCAGCAAGGATATATCTCAGGGAGATGGGGGCAGTCCCTTTACTAACCGGGGCCGGAGAGGTAGAAGTAGCAAAAAAAATAGATAAGGAAAAAGATAAAGCATCGAGGATTATTTTTACAACGCCATTAGTAATAAAGAATATAATATCGTTTTCTGATTTACTGAAGAGAAAAAGTGTGTTGATAAGAGATTTGGTTTTAATGCGTGAGGAGGCATCAGATATAGAAGAGAAAAACGTTTTGAGCAGGTTTTTTAAAACCATAAATTTAATAAAAAGTCGTTTTATAAAAAGGAATTTTTATTTAAAAAAGTTGACCTCTAAAAAGATTAGCCATATAAATTTCAAGACTATAACAACTAAATTAAGAGAAAACAGAATTGATATGGTTAATAAAATATTTGATCTTTCCCTTAAAGAAGTAATAGTTGAAGCTTTTTTAGGGCAATTCAAAGAATCTGCAGCACGATATAATAATATTGCCTCTAGAATAAACAACATTCAGAAAAAACTCATGAAGCTCTTAAAAAACTCCAGTCCGAGTCTTTCCCTCAATTCACAACAGCTTGAAAAAGTCAAAAATCAGAGTATATTACTGCGCCTGATAGCTCAGCCGCTTAAGAATCCTGATAATATCAAAAGACTTTTCAGGGAATATAAAATGCTCAGGAAGGAGATGACGGAAATAGATTCCAATCTGGGACTCAGGGGGACTGAAGTAAAAGAGGCCCTGGATGCTCTGCATCAGTGTGAAAAGGAAATCCTGGGGGCAAAGAAGATTCTCGTTGAGGCAAACCTGAGGCTTGTAATCAGTATAGCAAAGAAGTATTTAGGCAAGGGTCTCAGTTTATCAGATTTAATTCAGGAGGGCAATATTGGACTGATGAGGGCAGTTGATAAATTTGATTATAAAAAAGGATATAAATTCAGTACATATGCGACATGGTGGATAAGGCAGGCTATAACAAGGGCACTTGCTGATCAGTCGAGGACTATAAGGGTTCCGGTACATATGGTAGAAACCATGAACAGGTTGACCAGGGCATCAAACGATCTTGTGCAGGAGCTTGGCAGAGAGCCTGACACAGAGGAGGTTGCAAAAAGAATGAAACTCCCTTTAGTGAAAGTACGGGCTGTCCTGAAAATATCTAAGGAGCCTATATCTCTGGAAACTCCCCTTGGTAAGGAAGAAGACAGTTTATTGGGAGATTTTATAGAGGATAAAACGGTACTTTCCCCTCTGGATTCAGCTGTTCAGAACGATTTACAGAGGCAGATAAGAAAAGTTATAGGTACCCTTACCGAGAAGGAGGCTGCAATTATCAGGCGGCGTTTTGGTATCGGGAGTGATTCTACTCATACCCTTGAAGGTGTTGGGCAGGAATTTAAAGTTACAAGGGAGAGGATAAGACAGATAGAGGCAAAGGTTTTAAAAAAATTAAGACACCCTGCTCGGAGCAGATTGCTTAAAAGTTTTCTGTAAGATGCATAATATATTTACTTTTCTCTTTGTTTTCCATAAAATAAAAACCGCAGATAATCACTGATAGAAAAATACACCTGCCTGCCCGCAGGCAGGCGGAAGGCAGGAATTGTCGCTGAAAAAGTATCTGCGTTTACTATAGCAGGGCCCATAGCTCAGTTGGAAGAGCCACCGGCTCATAACCGGTTGGTCCCAGGTTCGAGCCCTGGTGGGCCCACCAGAATATCAAAAAGCCGTAAAGACAGGAGGCGTGAAGAAAAATCTTTTGTTGGTTTTGTTGAGGAGATAGAATTGAATGAACACCTGAATCTTTTAATCAGTCTTCAGTCAATAGATTCCGATATACTTTCTGTTGCTGAAGAAATTGAATTGCTTCCGAGTAAATTAGCGGAAGCAAAAGCCTCCCTGAAGGAAGCGAAAGCCTTTCTTGAAAAAATTAAGTCAGAGCACGAAAAATCAGACAAAGAAAAGAAAAATAAAGAGGGCGAATTGGAAGAAATACAGGAAAAACTTAATAAATTAAGCATTAAAAGCACAGAAATTAAGACAAATAAGGAGTATGAAGCACATCTTAAAGAGATAAAGACTTTTGAGAATAATAAATATCAAATCGAAGAAGAAATACTTTCCATCATGGAAGCCCTTGATGCCTCTGGGAAAGAGTTAAAAAAAGGGGAAACAAAACTTAAGAATGCTGAAGAGGATTTTAGTCAGAAGGAAAAGGCATTAGAAGTTGAGAAAAAGAAACTGTATTCAGAGATGGAGACGCAAAAGGCAAAAAGGAAAGATTTAGTTGTGAGGATAGATAAAGAAATTTATGAGAAATATATGAATATCATAAACAGCGCCGGGGGTTTGGCTGTAGTTCAGACGCAGGAAGAAGTCTGTCTTGGCTGTCATACCAATATCCCTCCCCAACTTTATAATGATATAAAAAATGGCCGGGATATTTTTACCTGTTACCACTGTAACAGGTTTTTATTTTATTCGCCTGATTCGGACCTGCCCGGGGCAGATAAAAAGAAATGAAATTGACAAAAGATATTAAAGATATTTTTAAAGATAATGGTTCTTTCCAGCAAGGTGACAGTTCTCCGCGCCCCGAGGCAAAAATTTATTGCGATGGTGCATCAAGCGGGAATCCGGGTCATGCCGGGATAGGAGTGGTCATTCAGTTTAAAAAGAATCATAGAGACAGCGCCACACAAGCGGGACAAGATTCGGAACCTGATAGCATCGACTTGCCCGGTTCCCGTGAAGACTGCTGCATATCTGAATACATAGGGATAACCACTAATAATGTTGCAGAGTATTCCGCCCTTGTAAGGGGTCTCAGAGAAGCAAGCTCATTAGGGCTGAAAAGAATAGAGATCTTCCTGGATTCAGAGCTTCTGGTAAAACAGATAAAAGGAATTTACAAAATAAAGAGCGCCAAGTTAAGTCCGTTATGGGCTGAAGCACAGAAAATCCTTAAGCTGTTTGACAGTTATAAAATAACCCACATACAGCGAAAGTTGAATAAAAAAGCTGATAACCTCGCAAAGAAGGCTGCAAAAGGACTCATATAGATAACCCATTTTCAGGGCATATTGATATATAATCTCCTTTTTTATTATAATTGTATAAATTTGCCTTATCTCTCAAGGTGCATAAGGTAAGGGGAGAAATGGACGATCATAAATTAAAGGTATTCTGCACGGTCGCAGAGACAAAAAGTTTCTCAAGGGCTTCCGAGATAATCCGTCTTACCCAGCCTGCCGTCAGCCTCCAGGTGCAGGCCCTTGAAGAGATATACGGAACAAAACTATTTAATCGTTCAGGCTGTATTATTACGCTTACAAAAGCCGGGGAAATGCTTTATAAATACGCAAAAGAAATAAGTTTGCTCTACGCTGCTGCGGAAAAAGATATAGGGGGGTTTACCGGCCTTGTAAAAGGCGTTGTTAGTGTAGGTGCAAGTTCTACAATAGGCAACTACGTTCTGCCATCAGTGATAGCTGATTTTAAGAGGAAATACCCAAAGGTGGGAGTTCAGATCTACGTTGGTAATACAAGGAATGTTATCGAGTTCCTTAACGCAGGGAATATTGATGTCGGACTCGTTGAGGGGGAGGTCAAAAAGCAAAAGCTGATTTTAGAGAAACTTATTACTGATGAAATGGTTCTCGTAATGTCACCTCTGCATGCGTGGGCCAAGAAGGCTAATATTTCCATTTTGGATATTTCTAAAGAACCATTTATTCTCAGAGAAGAAGGGTCGGGAACAAGGCAGATGATTGAAAAACACCTGGCGAAATATGGAATATCTCCGCATAATATAAAAATAGCTTTTATTATGGGGAGTACGGAGTCAATAAAGGGTGCCGTTGAGGAAGGGCTTGGAGTCTCAATTCTTTCAAAATGGGCTACAAAGAAGGAAACCCGCTTTGGCATCTTAAAGACAGCGACTTTTAAAGAGGAGAAAATTATAAGGGATTTTTCTTTGCTGTACCGCAAGCCAAAAAATTACTCACATGCGCTTGATAAATTTCTCGGATACTTAAAGCGATACAATTTCGACAAGCTTCTGGTATCCATGAGGTAGATTGTTTACCCTGTATACTTTTAATTTACCCCGTTACAAGGGCGAAGGTCTTCTAACGGGGTTTACTATCATTTCTGCGTAAACACCAATTATTCCCAGACAGGGCAGAGTGTGGCATCAGAAACGGGGTTAAATGCATAATTAAAAAATAGTGTCAGCCCTGTAACTGCTAATCCTTATTTCTTTAATGAAATCCAGTTTTCCCAGCTTCAGGAGAGTTTCTTTTATTCCTTTTTTATTCCTTGTTGAGACCTGAAAAATATATATGAATTTACCTTTTTGCATATTATGCTCGTAATCAATCGAGTGAACCTTTATCTTATGATCAGAAAGTATTTGTATTACAGAATCCTCTATATTTTCAGTTATCCGGGTAGAAATAGTAATTGTCCTGTACAGGAGTATTTTGATTTTCTTCTCTAATTTTCTGAGAACAAAAAGTGCAATGATTGTTATTGCGGCTGTTAAGCCCCCTTCAAAATACAGCCCCGCTCCGATCGTAAGGCCTATAGCAGAAATAATCCATAATGACGCAGCAGTTGTCAGCCCTCTTATAACGAAACCGCTCTTCACAATTACCCCGGCCCCTAAAAAGCCAATACCTATCAGGGTGCCTGCTGCAATTCTTGCGGGGTCGATCCGGAACGTTGGGTCAATATGGTTCAATTTTAAATAATAATTTTCAGAGACAATCATTATAAGGACTGCCGCTACGCAGACAATTAGCTGAGTTCTAAACCCGGCCTGGCTTCCATGAACTTCCCGTTCAAAACCTATAATGCCCCCGATAATTGCACCAAGAAGCAGGCGAAGTATTGTTTCCTGAACTGAAATCATGATATGGGACATTATAATCCAGATATAGTCTGGTGTCAAAAATTTTATTTCTCGATTTCCTGAACAATAAGTTTTAATTTTTATTTCTGTTATAGTTGTGGTAAACTACAGCTCTAACAGCCTGATTACACTGATAAAAAGACTTGGATTTCACGGATAAATAAAGAAAAGTAATCTGTGTAATCAGTGGTAATGAATGCTGTATCGGGGATAAATAAGTGAGAATTGAAAAGGATACAATGGGAAAGGTAAGGATACCGGATGATGTCTATTACGGGGCACAGACTATGAGGGCTGTCGAGAATTTCCCTGTAAGCGGGCTAAGGCTGCAGAGACGGTTTATAAAGGCACAGGGGATAGTTAAACTTGCTGGTGTGAGGGCAAACGGGTTTTTAGGACTTATCGACAGGAGAAGGTTAAGGGCTGTCGAAAGAGCCGCATCAGAGGTAATAAAGGGCCTGCACGATGACAATTTTGTTGTTGACGTTTATCAGGCGGGGGCAGGGACATCCCAGAATATGAACGTTAATGAGGTTATAGCAAACAGGGCCATTGAAATCCTGGGTGGCAGGAAGGGTGATTACAGTCTCATTCATCCAAATGACCATGTTAATATGGCGCAATCGACCAATGACACAATCCCTTCAGCTATATATATTTCTTCGTTTGAAGCTGTAAAGGAAGGCCTTTCCCCTGCGCTTAAGACATTGCACAGGGAGCTTTTGAAAAAGTCCAGGAAATTCAGCAAAATTGTTAAAGCTGGCAGGACACATATGCAGGATGCTGTACCAATAAGTCTTGGGCAGGAATTTGGCGGATATGCAGGGGCAGTGAGTAGCGACATTCGCAGATTAAAAAATGCTGCGAATACATTGATGTATTTGCCAATAGGTGGAAATGCGGTAGGTACGGGTATTAATGCACACCCCAGATTCAAAACTCTTGCAATAAAAGAGATTAAAAAAATAACGGGTGCTGATTTCAGGATTTCCGGTAATTTGTTTGAGGGTATACAGAATGTGAACCCTGCCCTTGAACTAAGTGCATCACTCAGAGGGATTTCAATAACGTTGATAAAGATTGCAAATGATATCCGCCTGTTGAGTTCCGGGCCCAGAACAGGACTTTCTGAGATTAAACTTCCTGCCGTACAGCCAGGTTCGTCAATTATGCCCGGAAAGATAAATCCGGTCATGGCTGAGATGCTTAATATGGTCTGTTTTCAGGTTATAGGGAATGATACAACGATTGCTTATGCAACACAGGCTTCACAGCTTGAGCTTAATGTTATGATGCCTGTCATAGCGTACAATCTGCTTTTCTCAATCGAAATCCTGACAAATGCAATTGACGCTTTTGTCGAAAGATGTTTAAGAAATATTACAGCGGATTCTGCGAAATGCAGGGTATTTGCTGAGACGACGCTTGCAATGGCAACTGCTCTGAATCCAGTAATAGGCTATGCATCAGCTGCTGAGGTTTCTAAAGAGGCTTATAGAACGGGTAAGACTGTTAAAGAGATAATTATTGAAAAAGGTATCCTCAAGAAGAAAGAGGCAGAACGCCTCCTTGATCCGATTAGACTGACTGAGCTCTAAGAAGCCGGGGTAAGTGATTTTTTAAGACTCCTAAAAAGTATTATCTTCATGCCGCTTCTTGTCTTCTCGAATTTTATATCATCAAAATATGCCTTTATTAATTGGTCTTCGGGGATAGCGTCGGAAGAGGTAAAGGATGCGAGTTCTTCAAACGGAGTTTGAACCTCGATTATAAATTTTTCTTCGGTACATTTAAATCTTATATGAAAATTTCCGCTATCAGGTTTTTCCTGTGTAATGATAGTTGTTAACAGGTCAATCAATGCGGTTTGTAGCTGTCCAATAACTTCCCCGGGTATTTTCAGATTTTTGGCAATTTCTTCAAGTGTCCTGGCAGCTATTAGTTCCGCCCTTGGGGCAGCTGGAATTATAACCTCAAATGACGGAGTTTCTATTTTGGTTTCATGCCCGCTTGCCTCTTTGACGAATTTTGTTTCGATATCACTCAATGGCTCTCCCAGGACGTCTTTTCTGTAAAGTCCCTTTATAACATTAATTAATGTCTCATCATTCAGAATTTCAAGGGTGTTAAAGCCTGCCTCTATGATACCGGCTGACTGAAATATTTTTACTATGTCATAAAGGTCCTGCCTGCCAATTGAGGGTAATTGCCGGGCTGATTTAGAGAGATATTTATTTACTATGTAATTAAAGTCATTTCTTTCGGTTGAGAGGGCGTCAGCGATGCCTGATAAAGTGGAAGGGCTCTTATGGCAGAGGTTGTAGAGGAGCTCAAGTGAGGCTTTTCGAAATTCGAGCTTTGAAATATATTTTTTTAGCCTGGATACCCAGTAGGTATAAATTTTTCCATTTATTATTTCGTTGAAATATATTGTCCGTAGGTTGTTCAATGAAAGAGGTTCCCTGGTGTGTCGCAAAGTCTGGATAAAATTCCTGATATAAAAAGGATTGCCCCTGAACAGGTCAACAAAGTCCTGCAGAGGTTCTTTATCAATATGTATGTTGTAACTCCTGCAAAGCGAAGTGAAAACCCTTAGTGAGGCATTTTTATCAAGGACTGAAAGGCTGATTAGCTCCAGAGATTTTCCAAGTGAGGTTTCCTGAAAGAACATATTCTGTAATTCTGCCCGTGCTCCTGTAATGATGTGGAGTACATGGTTTGATTTAATCAATTCTTCAAAAAGTACCCACATATTTTTGCTGTCTCCGGGATTTGACCTGTAAAACTCTCTGGCTCTCTGGAACTCGTCTATGATAATAATAACCGGTATCCCGCTGCTTAAAAAGCTGTAGTACGGGGCACTGATTGCACATAAAAATAGTTTTTCAGGGTCTCCGGCTGTTTTTGCGTGAAGATAACGTCCGATGATATCCACTACCCAGTATTCATCTGATTTTTCTGCAAGGCGCATCAGATCTTCCAAAGAGAGCTCATCTGCATGTATAAGTGAGGTGTCTTTTTTCTGAAATGCCAGCCTTTGACGCACAAATCTGCTCAGGTAGTCCATTGAAAAATCTTCGGCTGAAACAAGAGCTGGGTTTACAGTATAGAAAAAAGGTGCAACCTCATCCTGTTTCCGCAGGAGAGCAGTAAACATCTGAGATAGGAGTTCTGTTTTGCCGATGCCATTCTGCCCGGAGAGAAAAATGCTTGCGGCAATTCCCTTCCTGAGTTCGGAAGAAATCCTGTAAAGAGATCCGAGTTCCCGTTCCCTTCCAATAAAATCCTCTTCTGCAAGTGTTCTGAAAGGCATAATTTTTAAATCTGAAGGATTCAAGTGAAAAACATCTGATATTAGTTACAGGTTATCAGTTATTCGAATAACAAATAACGAATAACATATAACGTTTCTAAAAAGTCCTGGAATCCCTGCCTTCCGGCAGGCAGGCCTGAACCCTGTTTAGAATTTATAAATATACCAGTTTATTCCTGCCCCCTTTTTTAGCGAGATACAGAGCCTGGTCTGTCCGTTCAAGAAGTTCTGTTAGAGAAGATGCATCATCTGGGAA
>Ga0255053_10000754_pt1 | contig 17713 bp, 14 predicted proteins | sample JV7_2_22_MG_FD_188635 | JGI IMG/M metagenome (GOLD analysis project Ga0255053, IMG submission 188635) | Seawater microbial communities from Jervis Inlet, British Columbia, Canada - JV7_2_22 | ecosystem: Environmental > Aquatic > Marine > Inlet | place: Canada: British Columbia | collected...
GCCACTGAAAGGATGAGGAGCATGCAAGATGAGATGGCTAATTTTCGCATTATTTATTGAGTCGGTACTGTCTGTGCAATCAGGGTTTACAGGCTGATATTGGATTGGCGGTGGAGTGGCCAGTTCAACTGGGTCATAATAGGCGCGAATCATACCTGCTTGGCTACCGTTGCGGTAGCGGACCCTTTCGCACCATACTCAGCGAGACCCAGTGAATGTTGCAACGTCAGGAATTAAAAAAAGCAGGCCTCAAAGTAACGCTGCCCAGACTGAAGATTCTCGAGATTCTCGAGAAAAGCCGGCAGCGCCATTTGAGTGCAGAAGATATGTACAAGGAGTTGCTCGACACGGGCGAGGATATCGGGCTGGCAACGGTTTACCGGGTGCTGACGCAATTCGAGGCGGCCGGGCTCGTCACTCGCCACAATTTCGAAGGCGGACATTCGGTTTTCGAAATGGACGAAGGCAAGCATCACGATCACATGGTGTGCGTTGAGACTGGCGAAGTTGTCGAGTTTATAGACGAAGAAATCGAACGCTTACAACACAAGATCGCAAAGAGTCATAATTTCGAACTCATCGATCACAGTCTTGTGCTTTACGTAAAACGGCTGAAGAAAGACTCCGAATCATAGGGTGCAGAACAGATGTTGGTCATCTGTAACTCCTGCTGTACTCGTGTGCTGTTACACACGCTGGCAGGTCATAGAACAACGCCGGGGCGTTGGGTGAATACTGGCCGTAGCTCGCGTAGAAACGCTCGCAGGATTCCCGGTCAGGGCGTTGCTTTTTCTCCACGCATTCTTCGACTAACTGCGCCCTCGTGGCAATGATTTTCACTTGCCGAGCCGCTTCGCAGGCAGCGTCCAGTTCAGCTTGCTTCGCTTGCCGCTCTTCTTCCGTTTCGAAGGCCAGACCGGCGGCAGAGGCCACCATCGCCAGTATCAACAACAACCACGCGTTTTTCATTACAAACTCCAAAAACCTGTATCGGACATTCACGATGTTGCAGAAATCGGGGTCGAACCGCTAACCGGAGGGTACCATGTGCTCCAACAAGGCTGAATTGATGGGTCCAGTGAGTCGTGAAACGCCCCTATGCCGTTTCTTTTCTGTCGTGGTCGCCACGCGAACCCGATGCAAGCATCTCCGCTGCATGTTCTCTGGTCTTTTTGGTAATGGCGACACCACCGAGCATTCTCGCCAGTTCCTCGATTCGTTCGTCGTTGCCCAGGCGAGCGATACCCGTTCTGGTTGATTTGCCATCAGTCATCTTGTGTATTCGATAATGGTAATCTGCAACACTGGCCACCTGGGGCAGGTGAGTTACGCAAAGAACCTGGCGGTTCCCCCCGACCTGGTTGAGCCTGCGGCCGACCATTTCCGCCACAGCCCCGCCGATGCCACTGTCGACCTCATCAAAGACCATCGTTGCAATTGTGCTGCCGTCACTGGCAATCACCTGAATTGCCAGACTCATTCTCGACAGTTCGCCTCCGGAAGCTACTTTTGCCAGCGGCATCGGAGGCTGCCCGGGATTCGCGCTGATCAGGAACTCGATATTGTCGACGCCGTGGGATTTTTCGTTGCCTTCGCTACATTCGACGACCGATATGTCGAATATCCCGCCCGGCATTCCAAGACCTGCCATTGTTTCTGTTACGGCAGCGGAAAATCCGATGGCTGATTCCCTGCGAGCACTGGATAGTCTTCTTGCGTTCTTGCGATAGCTGCCGGCAGCTTTCCTGGTTTTTTCGGTAAGCTCCGCGCCACGCTCCTCGGCATGTTGCAGTTCGCTCAATTGTCCGCGAATTCCGGCATGAACCTCTGGCAACTGCTCGGCTTCAACCCGATGTTTGCGCGCGACGGTTTGAATGGCACTGAGGCGTTCCTCTACCCAGTCACGACGTGTCGGGTCCATGTCAATCGTGTCGGCGTAACGTCGCAGCGTTTCAGTTGCTTCACTGACCTGAATGCTTGCCTCCTGAAGCATGGCTAGAATCGGTTCGAGTTGTGGGTCGAAAGTATTCAACTGTTCCAGTGTGTGGCATGCGCCGGCAAGGAAGCTTTGTACATTCGCCGTGTCACTGTCATATATTTTTTGCAGAATGTCGGATACACCGTCCGCAAGCCGGCCGCTGTTCTGCAGTCTTTGCCTTTCAGCCTGCAAGGAGCCCGTCTCATCTGGCTGCAAGTCCAGGGCTTCGAGCTCACCCAACTGAAATTCCAGGAGATCTATGCGCGACGCTCGATCTGCGTCGGCGGCCTCGAGATCGTGCAACTCAATGGCGAGCGACTGCCATTCGTCGTAGGCAAGCTCAATCGCCTGTCGCAGTTCGATGAGATCACCGAAATGATCCAGCAAGTCGCGCTGAACGTCGCGCCGGCCCAGGGACTGGTGAAAATGCTGGCCATGAATGTCCAGCAGTTGCTCTCCCAATTTCTTCAGCGTTTGCAGGGAGACCGCGTTTCCATTGATAAATGCCCGGGAGCGTCCATCGGCATTGATGACGCGGCGAAGCACGCATTCGTCATCCTGCTCAAGCGTTTGTTCATCAAGCCAGTTCTTCGCGTTGGGCACGTCCGCAAGACTGAACTCAGCGCTAAACTCGGCACGTTTCGCGCCGCTACGCACAAGGCCGTTGCCGCCGCGTTCTCCCAGAACCAGCCCCAGTGCGTCTACAAGAATCGATTTACCGGCGCCTGTTTCCCCGGTAAGGACCGTCATACCTTCGTCAAAGTCGACTTCCACCTGATCGATAATTGCGAAGTTACGAATCTGCAGACTTCTGAGCATGGACTAACGACTCCCGTTACGGTCGGCGTTAGTTCGAATACGGCTGTCCCGGCCCCAGTGCAGCTTTGAACGCAGGATCTCGTAGAAGTCATAGCCCGGCGGGTGAACAAGAGTAATTCGCTTGTCCGCTGCACCGATAAACAGGCGATCCGTCGCAGTCATTGCGCCGAATGAATGGCCGTCTGCGGCGACTTCGGCCTGCGTGTCGACGCGTTCAAGCAAATTCACTTCAATTTCGAGGTTCGCGGGCACAACAATCGGCCGGTCGCTCAATGTATGCGGGCAAATCGGCACGACGACAATAGCATCGAGTTGTGGCTCGATGATTGGTCCACTGCAGCTAAGAGCATAGGCCGTGGATCCTGTCGGTGTCGCAACAACGAGTCCATCGCCTGAGTGGGTGTTGACGCGCTGGTTAGCGATCGAAGTTTCGAAGTCGATCATTCGCCCGGTTCCACGCCTTTTCAGAACGATGTCGTTCAAAGCGGTGGCCTTGACGACACGACCGTCGGATGACACAAGACATGCATCCAGAAGCAGTCGCGAATCCCGCGAATATTCACCGTCCAGAATACTGTCGAGGCTCTGTAACATCTCATCGGGCGTTACGTCGGCAAGAAACCCGAGGCGACCCCTGTTGACGCCGAGTAACGGTACGTCATGTTCCCAGGCCAGCCCTGCGGCATGCAGCATCGTGCCGTCGCCGCCGACCGCAACGATCAAATCGGCCAGACCGGCAATCTCTTCCTCCGATACACGGCGAACCGATAGTTGGGCCGGAACCTCCGGTACCGCGATAACTTCGGCCCCAGCTTTAGTCAAATAGGACGCCAGTACGGCCATCGGCTCGCCGACACGCGGATCTTCGTGCCGGCCCAGAATGGCTATAACATTGAATTCTTTGCTCATCCGGCCGACTACAGTCCCGTAAAATGCGCACCCGAAACTCGTAATTCGTCGCCCGGGTGCATTGCGCCAGCAATTGTTGCAAACCCTTGACCCACCGCCAAGGCATTGATAGCTTTTCGTTTCTACACTAACACAATGAGTTGACCGCTCATTTTTCGTTTCTTCGCACATGGCACCGGAAACAATCAGTTCTGCACCAAACGAACGCGCTCAATATCTCTTACGAGTTTTGATTCAGCGTTTCATCCGCGATGGCCAACCGGTAGGTTCGAGAACGCTGTCGCGCGATGCCGGTATCGACCTGAGTCCGGCAACGATACGCAATGTGATGTCCGATCTGGAAGAGATGGGACTTATTTCCGCGCCGCATACCTCGGCAGGCAGAATCCCGACGCCGCGAGGCTACCGCCTGTTTGTCGATACGTTGATTCGTTACAAGCCGCCAAATGAAGGCGAAATCAGGAAAATGGAGTCGCAACTCCACAAGCAACAGGATGACCCTGAAACGCTTGTCAGCTCGGTGTCGAATTTACTCTCCAATATTACGAGTCTCACCGGTGTCGTCACCGTACCGCGGGGGCAGCATGCGACGCTACGGCAGATCGAATTTCTGTCGCTGTCCGACAATCGTGTGCTCGCCATTCTCGTCATCAACGATTGTGAAGTGCAGAACCGCATTGTGCACACCGACCAGCCCTACACCGAAGCACAACTGCAACGTGCTGCGAATTTCATCAACGAAAATTACGCTGGCGCGGGTTTGCTGGAAATTCGCGAACGCTTGCTGGCTGACCTGGAGCGGACTCGCGATTCAATGAATCGGACAATGCACGACATTATCGCCGTCGCCCGTTCTGCCATGGAAGGAGCAGGCACGCCGCATGCGGAATTCGTAGTCGCCGGGGAAACGAATCTGATGGATTTTGCCGAGTTCACGGATATCGATACGCTACGCCGGCTATTCGACGCTTTTTCGAAAAAGCGCTTCATGCTGGATCTTCTGGACAAAAGTATAAACGCTGCCGGTGTGCAGATCTTCATCGGAGAAGAGTCGGGCGTACAGATTCTCGACGACTGCAGTGTCGTGACTGCGCCTTATCGTGCTGACGACGATAGCATCGGCGTGCTCGGTGTTATCGGGCCTACGCGGATGGCTTACGACCGGGTCGTCCCCATAGTCGATATCACCGCAAGATTGCTGGGGTCCCTGCTTCACGTGCCGGACTAGGAGTCTGCGCGGTAGAAAGTATTCCTACTACGAAAGCACCACAGCGGTCCATTTTTCCGATCTTTCTCGTTACGTAATCCCACTATGCGCCTCAAAAGATCGAAAAACTGTTCTCGCTTTGGTACTTTCTCGCTACGGATAATTCTGCCGCGCAGACTCCTGATATTAGACCCGACGGCCTTGATATTTGCTGGCATGTCCCCAAACTTCCCCTTTACTTTGATGGGTCGCCGGTCGTCAAAATCCGCGGCTGGCAAGCAAGTGGAGCATTCTCGAAATGAGTGGACAGCACGATCGTCCGGAATCCGAGCCGGATGAAACCGATGAAGAGGCGGAAGATACTGCCGGGAAATCACCGCCAGACGCCACCAGTCCTGGTAATGGTGAGCCTGACAGTGACGCAGATGCAGGGCCGGCCGAATTGAAGGCCCTGGCGGACGAGAACTGGGACAGGTATCTAAGAGCTGCAGCCGAACTGGAGAACGTCCGCAAGCGTGCAACGAGAGACGTCGAGAAGGCGCACAAATTTGCGCTTGAGCGATTCTGCAGCGAGCTGCTCGCGGTGAAAGACAGCCTCGAAATGGGGCTGGCGACGGCAGATAAGGCCGACGTGCAGAGCCTGTTGGCAGGCAAGGAGGCAACGCTCAAGTTGCTGACGACGACCATGGAACGCTTCGGTGTAGTGGAATTGAACCCGGAAGGCGAGCCCTTTGATCCGCAGGAACACGAGGCAATGTCCGTGCAGCCGTCGTCAGATGTTGAGCCCGGTTCTGTACTAACCGTATTTCAGAAAGGATATGCCTTGAATGGTCGTCTGCTGCGGCCGGCACGTGTCTTGGTTGCCTGCGAACCGCCCGAGAGTGCCGGGGACGGCGAAGCCAAAGGATAAGATGCGCAAATCAGGCCGAAAGTCGCTTGAAACCTCGGTGCCAGGCCCCACTTACAGCCTAGTTTTGAATTATTTCCAACAGAATCCGGAGATTAGGAATCATGGGTAAAGTTATCGGTATCGACCTGGGTACCACCAATTCTTGCGTGGCGGTGATGGAGGGCGACAAGCCCAAGGTCATCGAAAACAGCGAGGGAGATCGCACTACGCCATCGATTGTGGCATTCAGCAAGGACGACGAAGTGTTGGTGGGGCAGTCAGCCAAGCGCCAGGCGGTCACAAATCCAACCAACACACTGTTTGCGATAAAGCGACTCATCGGACGTCGATTCGAGGACGAAGTCGTTCAGCGCGACATCAATATGGTGCCGTACAAAATCGTCGGTGCCGACAATGGCGATGCCTGGGTGCAGGTAAACGATAAGTCCATGGCGCCGCCTGAGATTTCCGCCCGCGTGCTGATGAAAATGAAGAAGACCGCGGAAGATTATCTTGGTGAAGAGGTCAAGGAAGCGGTGGTAACGGTGCCGGCCTATTTCAACGACTCGCAGCGACAGGCCACCAAAGACGCAGGCAAGATCGCCGGCCTCGAAGTGAAGCGCATCATCAACGAACCAACGGCGGCCGCACTCGCATACGGCATGGACAAAAAGCGTGGTGACGTCAAGATCGCAGTGTTCGACCTCGGTGGCGGGACGTTTGACATATCGATCATCGAGATTGCCGAAGTCGATGGCGAGCATCAATTCGAAGTGCTGGCGACGAATGGTGACACGTTCCTTGGTGGCGAAGACTTCGACATGAGGGTGATCGAGTATCTGACATCGGAGTTTCAGCGCGAAAGCGGCGTCGATATTACGCAGGACCCGCTGGCGATGCAGCGGCTCAAGGAAGCTGCGGAAACGGCCAAAATAGAGCTTTCGTCACAGCAGCAGACCGAGGTCAACCTGCCATATATCACAGCTGATGCGACCGGTCCGAAACATCTGAACATCAAACTGACCCGTGCCAAGCTCGAGTCTCTCGTTGAAGAGCTCATAGTCAAGACGATCGGGCCATGCAAGATCGCGTTGAAGGACGCAGGATTGAAAGTCAATGAAATTAACGACGTCATCCTGGTCGGCGGCCAGACACGCATGCCGAAGGTCCAGGAAGAGGTGCAGAACTTCTTCGGCAAAGAGCCGCGCAAGGACGTGAATCCCGACGAAGCAGTTGCCGTGGGTGCCGCGATTCAGGGCGGTGTCCTGGCAGGCGATGTCAAAGACGTTCTACTCCTGGACGTTACGCCCTTGTCGCTCGGTATCGAGACGCTGGGCAGCGTGATGACGAAACTCATAGACAAGAACACGACGATTCCGGCAAGCGCCGATCAGGTATTTTCAACGGCCGACGATAATCAGTCCGCGGTGACTATCCACGTGTTGCAGGGCGAGCGCGAGCGCGCGCTGGACAACAAGTCGCTTGGTCGCTTTGACCTGACGGATATTCCGCCGGCACCGCGCGGGATGCCGCAGATTGAAGTGATGTTCGACATCGATGCGAACGGCATTCTCAACGTGTCTGCGAAGGACAGAGCGACCGGCAAGAGCCAGAACATCGTCATCAAAGCATCCAGCGGGCTGTCCGATGAAGAAATCGAGAAGATGGTTACAGATGCGGCTAGCCATGCCGAGGAGGACAAGAAGTTTCGCGAGCTCGTCGACGCACGCAATCAGGCGGATGGCCTGATGCATGCCTCGGAAAAGACGCTGAAGGAACTCGGTGAGAAGGCAAGCGGCGAAGAGCGTCATGCTATCGAATCCGCGATCGCTGATCTAAAAGCGGCATTGGAGAAAGACGAGAAGGATGCAATCGAAGCCAAGACCTCGGCGCTCGCCGAGGCATCGGCCGGGCTGGCACAGAAACTCTATGCGGAGCAGGCGAAGGAAGGCGCCGGGGCGCAGGATGGTGACGGCGCCGCCCCATCGGGCGACGATGTCGTCGATGCCGAATTTGAGGAAGTGGACAAGGACGGCAAGTCCGAATCGGAGTAGGAGCTTGCGCGGTCGGAATATCCGTCGCGAGAAGGTGCCACAGCGAGAACAGTCTTTCGCTCTTTTGAGGCGCATAGTGGGACTACGTAACGAAAAAGAGCGGAAGAATGGACCGTTGTGGTGACTTCGTAGTAGGAATATTTTCGGCCGCGCAAGCTCCTAACTTGCCCGGCACGGGTCTTGAAATGATCAGGGCGCCCGATGTGGCGCCCTTGATTTAGAAGTAATACGAGCTATGGCCAAACGCGATTACTACGAAATTCTTGGTATCAAGAAGAACGCATCGAACGACGAGATCAAAAAGTCGTATCGACGCCTGGCCATGAAACACCATCCCGATCGCAACACGGAAGACAGCGACGCCGAAAGCAAATTCAAAGAGGCAAAAGAAGCGTACGAAGTTCTGAGCGATTCAGACAAGCGTGCCGCGTACGACCAGTTTGGTCATGACGGCGTCCGGGGCGGCCCGCCCGGCGGCGGATTCAGTGCAGAGGGCTTTGGCGACATTTTCGGCGATGTCTTCGGCGATATTTTCGGCGGCGGCCGCCGCAGCAGAAGCCAGGTATTTCGCGGTGCTGATCTCGGCTACGAACTCCGGCTGGATCTCGAAAAGGCAGTCAGCGGCGACTCTGTCACCATCGAGGTACCAACCCAGGTGACCTGTGAAGAATGCAATGGCAGCGGCGCCGAAAAAGGGTCGGAGCCCGTAACATGCGTGACCTGCGGCGGCACTGGTCAAGTCCGCATGCAGCAGGGATTCTTCGCCATTCAGCAGACCTGCCCGGCATGTAAAGGCGCGGGCACGGTGATCACCAATCCGTGCAGCAATTGCCACGGCCGTGGCCGCATTTCCAAGACCAAAAAATTATCGGTGAAGGTTCCAGAGGGCGTCGAACACGGCGATCGGATCAGGCTTTCGGGTGAAGGAGAGGCTGGCCGCAACGGCGGCCCGCCGGGCGACCTCTATGTCGAGATTCGCGTAAGTCCCCACAAGATCTTCCATCGCAGCGGTGCAGATCTGTCCTGCGAAGTGCCGATCAGTTTCGGCACGGCCGCTTTGGGCGGCGAAATAGAACTGCCGACGCTCGACGGTCATGTTTCGCTAAAAATCCCGGCCGGTACACAGTCCGGCAAGAAGTTCCGTTTGCGTGGCAAGGGAGTGACGACCGTCCGTGACCGGAGACAGGGCGATCTGTTTGCGCGCGTCGCCGTTGAAACACCGATCAACCTGACGGCAGAACAAGAGTCTTTTTTGCGCAGTTTTGACGATTCGATCAGCGCGGATGCGGACAAACATAGCCCCCGCGCCGGCGGCTGGCTCGATACGGTGAAGCGGTTCTTCGAGCGCGTCAGCCAATAAATCTCGGCTGGATCATCTAGAATTCGCCCGTCAGTACGGGCGAGCCCCAACACGCTTTGATGGTGATTCTGCATGGCACAGGCTAACAAGGAATCCGAAACTCTCAATATCGTGGTACTCGGCGCAGGACGCATGGGCCAGGAGATCATGCGCGCGTTGGCCGGCAACGATGAGCTACGTCTGGCCGGTGTCTGGGCCCGAAAAAAGAGCCCGGCGTTGCAAAAGCTCATGGCGGAGTCCGCCGGTCCGGTCGCAGGGGCAATCGCGATCAGCGATGATCTGGCATCGGTGTTGAATGCAGCCGATGTTGCGATCGATTTCAGTCTCCCGGAAGCAACCCACAAGGTTCTCGATGCTGTGCTGGCGGCCGCGAAGCCACTGGTAATCGGCGTTAGTGGCCTCGACAGAGCAGCAGTTGAAGAGATCGAAGACGTAGCGCGCACGATCCCGATTCTTTACGACCGCAATATGAGTCTCGGCATTGCCGTGCTGGATGGCCTCGTGCGGCAGGCGGTGGCCGGCCTCGGCGCCGGTTTTGAAGCGGAAATCCACGAGACGCATCACAGGCACAAGGTGGATGCACCGTCTGGTACAGCCTTGAAATTGGGCGCGTCTCTCGCCGCGTCGCGAAATCAGGACTTTGAATCTGTCAAACGGTACGAGCCGGCTGGCTTGAACAGGCCGCTGGCACCTGGCGAAATCGGCTTCGAGGTCAGCAGAGAGGGGGAAGTACCCGGCGAGCACACAGTCATCCTCTACGACGAATCCGAACGCCTGGAGCTGAAGCACGCCGTCTCGAGCCGCCGCGTTTTTGCAGATGGCGCGCTCCGTGCCGCTCAATGGCTCGCGGATCGGCCACCCGGGCTATACGCGATGCGTGACCTGCTGTTTCGGGCAGATACCTGACACCGGGTGAAGTTTTTTCGCACAAACTGGCGTGCTCAGGCCCGCTTGAGTAAACTAGCGCAGATCGCTGGCTCGTAGGCGGTCAGATGAGCGGGAGGCACAGGCCTTCCGCTTTTGTGTATCTGAGGATTCAGTTTGAGTACGCCTGCAGTTCTGGCATTGCAAGATGGAACAATCTTCCACGGTGTGTCCGTCGGTGACGACGGTAATACCATCGGCGAAGTCGTCTTCAATACTGCGATGACCGGTTACCAGGAAATCCTCACAGATCCCTCCTATTGCCGTCAGATCATTACGCTGACCTACCCCCACATCGGCAACACCGGCGCCAACAGTGAGGACATGGAGTCGTCGAATATTCATGCATCGGGGCTGATCGTTCGAGATTGTTCAATGCTCGCCAGCAACTGGCGCGTCGAGCGTGATTTTCGGGAGTTTCTTCGAGGCGGCAAAACAGTGGCGATCGCCGATATCGACACGCGAAAACTGACGCGGCTGATCAGGGAGAAGGGCGCCCAGTCGGGATGCATTATGACGGGCGAAGCTAATCCTGACACCGCTGTCGAACACGCGCGAAAATTCCCCGGTATTGCGGGAATGGACCTTGCCAAGTTCGTCAGCACAGATCGGACCTATCAGTGGTGTTATGGCGTCGATTTCGGGAAACGCAGGCGGGTCATGAGCAGGCGTATCGCCCCATATCATGTCGTCGCGTACGACTTCGGCATTAAGCGGAATATTCTCAGGCTGCTTTCCGACCTCGATTGCCGAATGACCGTTGTACCGGCGGCGACGACAGCTGACGAAGTGATGTCATTGATGCCTGACGGCGTATTCCTGTCTAACGGACCTGGTGATCCGGAGCCCTGCGACTATGCAATCAAGGCAATACAGGAAATCCTGGAGAGCGGTGTGCCCCTGTTCGGCATCTGTTTGGGCCACCAGTTGCTTGCTCTGGCATGCGGCGCCAAGACCGTCAAAATGAAGTTCGGCCATCACGGCGCCAATCATCCGGTGCAGAATCTGAGCACCGGGCAGGTAATGATCACCAGCCAGAACCATGGCTTTGCCGTCGAGGAGGAATCGCTGCCGGAGGACGTAGAAGCCACACACCGGTCGCTGTTCGATGGCACTTTGCAGGGTATTTCCCTGAAGGACGCGCCCGCATTCAGTTTTCAGGGTCATCCGGAGGCCAGCCCGGGCCCGCATGATCTCTTGCCACTCTTCGAGCGCTTTATCGCTGATATGGAAGAAGGCAAACGCAAATCTTCAGCAGCGGCGTTGCTTCTGTAGTGGTATATACAATTAAAACAATAATATACAATTATTTATTAAAGTATATTCTCACTAGACTGCCTGCCGTGATTTCGCCGACGGGGTGCCTCTGAGCCATGCCGAAACGGACTGACATAAATAGCGTCCTGATTATCGGCGCAGGCCCGATCGTGATTGGGCAGGCTTGCGAATTTGACTATTCCGGCGCCCAGGCCTGCAAAGCGCTGAAGGAAGAGGGTATTCGCGTCATTCTGGTGAATTCGAATCCGGCTACGATCATGACGGACCCGCAGATGGCCGATGCGATATACATCGAGCCTGTGCGATGGGCCGCGGTCGAGGAGATCATCGCAAAAGAACACCCCGATGCATTGCTGCCGACAATGGGCGGTCAGACGGCACTGAACTGCGCCCTGGACCTGGTCAGAGAAGGGGTCCTTGAGGAACATGGCGTCGAGCTTATTGCCGCCTCGCGTGAGGCGATCGACATGGCCGAAGACCGCGAGCTGTTCCGCGAGGCAATGACCGAAATCGGCCTGGAGGTGCCGGCGTCAGAAATCGCTCACTCCATGGAACAGGCGCTGAGCAAACAAGAAGCGATCGGATTTCCGACGATTATAAGGCCGTCGTTTACCCTGGGGGGCACCGGCGGCGGTATCGCATACAACCGGGAAGAATTCAAAAAGATCGTCGCGCACGGCCTGGAGATGTCACCGACGACCGAAATCCTGCTCGAGGAATCGGTAATCGGTTGGAAAGAATTCGAGATGGAGGTCGTTCGTGACAAAAATGACAATTGCATCATCGTCTGTTGTATCGAAAACGTTGATCCGATGGGCGTGCATACCGGTGATTCGGTAACGGTTGCGCCGGCCCAGACATTGACGGACAAGGAGTATCAGAGAATGCGTGATGCCTCCATCAATGTGTTGCGCAAGATCGGTGTCGAAACCGGTGGTTCGAACGTGCAATTTGCCGTAAATCCTGAAGACGGGCGCATGGTCATTATCGAAATGAACCCGAGGGTCTCGCGATCGTCGGCCCTGGCATCAAAAGCAACCGGTTTTCCGATCGCAAGAGTTGCCGCAAAACTTGCAATTGGTTATACGCTCGACGAACTGAAGAACGATATTACGGGTGGCGCAACGCCGGCATCTTTCGAACCGGCCATCGATTACGTCGTCACCAAGATACCTCGTTTCACTTTCGAGAAATTCCCCGGGGCGAACGATCGCCTGACGACGCAGATGAAGTCGGTTGGCGAGGTCATGGCGATTGGCAGAACCTTCCAGGAATCGTTTCAAAAAGCGTTGCGCGGGCTCGAAACTGGTGTCACTGGCTTGAATGAAAAGGTCCACTTTCCTGTCGAGGCCACCGATAGAGACAGATTGCGCCGGGAGTTGCGATACCCGGGCGCCGAACGACTCTGGCACGTGGCGGACGCGATGCGCCAAGGATTCACGTTCGAGGATGTCGCCAATCTTACCGGTATCGATCGCTGGTTTCTGGTGCAGATTGCCGACCTCGTCATTGAGGAGACGAATACCCGCCAGGAGGGACTGGATGGCCTCGATGAGACAAGGCTGCGTTTGCTAAAGCGCAAGGGATTCTCCGATGCGCGTATCGGTGAGCTCGTCAATCAGAATGAAGACGTCATTCGAACACGGCGAATCAAGCAGGGGCTGCGACCGGTCTTCAAACGTGTCGATACCTGCGCCGCCGAGTTTGCGACGACAACGGCTTACCTGTACTCAACTTATGAAGAGGAATGTGAGGCGGAGCCGAGTGACAAGCCGAAAATAATGATTCTGGGTGGCGGCCCGAATCGTATCGGCCAGGGAATCGAGTTTGACTACTGCTGCGTCCATGCGGCGTTGGCGCTCAGGGAAGCCGGGTACGAGACCATCATGGTCAACTGCAATCCTGAGACGGTCTCGACGGACTACGACACGTCGGACCGGCTCTACTTTGAATCGCTGACATTCGAAGATGTCATGGAGGTTATCGAAAAAGAACAGCCAAATGGTGTCATCGTTCAGTACGGTGGACAGACACCCTTGAAGCTGGCGCGAGCCCTCGAGGCAGCGGGAGCGCCGATAATTGGTACGTCGCCTGATTCGATCGATCTCGCCGAGGATCGCGAACGTTTCCAGAAACTGGTTGACGATCTGGAGCTGCGCCAGCCGCCGAATCGCACAGCCCGAAACCGGGACGAGGCTCTGGAAATGGGTGGCGATGTCGGCTATCCACTGATCGTCAGGCCGTCATACGTGCTGGGCGGTCGCGCGATGGAAATCGTGCACAACGAGGAGGACCTCGCCGAGTATATGGACGCAGCTATCGACGTATCGAATGACAGTCCGGTTCTTCTCGACAGGTTCCTGGATCTGGCGACCGAGGTCGATGTCGACGCCATTTGCGACGGCGACCGCGTACTTATTGGCGGAATCATGGAGCATATCGAACAGGCCGGCGTGCACTCCGGAGATTCCGGCTGTTCACTGCCGCCAATCAGCCTCGATCCCGAAATGCAGGAGACGCTCACGGAGCAGGTCGTCAAACTCGCAAAAGGTCTGAACGTAATTGGGCTTATGAACACCCAATTCGCCATTCAAAACGACATCGTTTACCTGTTGGAAGTCAATCCCCGCGCATCACGGACAATACCCTTTGTCTCGAAATCGACCGGCGTTCCACTGGCGAAAATTGCCTCGCGCGTGATGCTCGGTGAATCGCTCGAGGAGCAGGGCTATGTCAACCCGCGAGTGCCCCCCTATTACTCGGTGAAAGAGTCGGTATTCCCCTTCGAAAGATTCACCGGCGCCGATCCCATTCTTGGGCCCGAAATGAAATCGACGGGCGAGGTCATGGGGATCGGCCGCTCTTTCGGCGAGGCGTATGCGAAGGCGCAGCTGGCATCCGGCGTCGTCTTGCCGCAGCAGGGCGCGGCGCTGCTCAGCGTTCGGGATTGCGACAAAGATGTTGCGATTGGGCTCGCGAAGATTTTGGTCGACAGGGGGTTCGACATCATAGCGACTAATGGCACGGCAACAGCGCTTGCGGCTGCCGGTGTATCATGTCGTCGAGCCAACAAAGTGCGCGAAGGCAGGCCGCATATCGTGGACATGATCAAGAATGGCGAGATTTCGCTAATAGTCAATACAACCGAGGGCAAGCAGGCGATCCAGGAATCTCTGTCAATCAGGGCCGCAGCAGTGCGCAAGAAAGTAACGTACTACACGACTCTCGGCGCCGCCGTTGCGACCTGTGAAGCTCTCGAGCATCTTGACGACAGCGACATCAATTGCCTGCAGGACCTGCACAGGGAAGTAGCCGCTTGAGCAAGGTGCCGATGACCGTTCGTGGTGCCGAACTGCTGCGCGACGAAGTCACGAAACTGAAGTCGGAAGACCGGCCGGCAGTTATCAAGGCGATTGCCGAAGCACGCGCGCACGGTGATTTGAAGGAAAATGCGGAGTATCACGCTGCCAAGGACCAGCAGGGTTTTATCGAGTGGCGTATCAAGGACATCGAGGGCAAGCTTTCCAACGCGCAAGTCATTGACGTCACGACGATCCATGCGAAGGAAAGAGTTGTTTTTGGATCCACCGTACAATTGCTTGATGAGCAGACAGGCACAGAGATCGTCTACAAGATCGTGGGAGAGGACGAGGCGGACATCAAAACCGGACTCATCTCGTTTTCATCCCCGATGGCAAGAGCATTGATCGGCAAAAACGAAGGTGATGAAGTCAGGTTTTCAGCGCCTGGCGGCGAAAAGCAATACGAAGTTATCGAGGTTCGCTACGAGTAGCCGGAGTAAATTTTCTTGAGGTGCAATCCAATTATGGAAGCCGGATGCGCTGTTCGTCAGGGTTGGGCCGGTATATCAAGGCAACGTTGCCAATTCGCTGAATGAGGTTCCCGGATCCCTGCCGGCACAGTTCATCGATCATGGCATCGCGGCTTTCCCTGTTCGCCACCCGAAATCGGACTTTGATCAATTCATGATGCGAAATCGTTGCAGCAAATTCCTGTAGAACGGACTCCGACAATCCGGAATCTGCCACGGTAATTACCGGCTTTAGTTGATGACCCAGTCCGCGCAAATATTTCTTCTGAGATTCTGACAAGTTCATGGACGGGGAGTCTGGTGGTCCAACAAGGTTATATTGACAGGCTCAGCGAGTCGTGGTGCATCAATATAACCTTGTTGGACCACTAACAGCCAGATGTGCGCAGCGATGCATACTCTTATACGAGTCGAAGACAAATGAGCGGACCGCGAAGGAGTGGCGGAACATGGAGAGATCGCCAGGACCGGGACCCGTATGTGCAACAAGCACGGCGGGACGGCTGGCGTTCCCGCGCCGTGTACAAGCTCGAACAAATCCTGCAAAAAGAACAACTCCTGAAGCCGGACATGACCTGCGTCGATCTCGGCGCAGCGCCGGGCAGTTGGAGCCAGTACGTTACTCTGAAGCTGAAGGGACGTTGCCGGATTATTGCACTGGACCTTCTGCCGATGGACGCTCTGCCGTCGGTTGAGCAGATTCAGGGCGATTTTACGGAGGATGACACGCTTGAATTACTTCTCAGCATCCTCGAAAACTCGCCGGTGGATCTTGTATTGAGCGATATAGCGCCCAATATAAGCGGCAACAAAGCGATCGATCAGCCGAGATCCATGCATCTGGCCGAACTGGCGCTCGACCTTGCCAACAAAGTTCTCAGACGCCGGGGCAGTTTTGTTTGTAAACTGTTTCAGGGCCAGGGCACGGACGCATTTGTTGCCGAGGCGAGGAAGACCTTTGAACGGGTGAAAGTGATGAAACCCAAGGCTTCCAGGCCCGGTAGCAGTGAGGTTTACTTGGTAGCGAGAAACTATCGTCTATAGTAGGGTCTGATTATTAAATGCAGTCTAATTTGCCACCGGAAACCATACAGCAGTAGTGAACGATTTAACTAAAAATATCCTTGTCTTCATTGTCATCATCGTGGTGCTTCTGTCTGTCGTGCAGGGCTTGAGCGGTGTCAGTGGTCCGCCGCCGGAGAAGGCGGATTACTCCGAATTCCTGAGCCAGGTTCGCTCCGGGAATGTGCAGCGCGTCGAATTTGAAGACGAACGCATACGCTACGGGAGCCGTCAGCCGCTTGCTTACTACACGATCAGTCCGGAGACCGACAACAACACGCTCATCGGTCTGCTTGAGGACAACGACGTTCAGTTCACGGCGCAGGAACCGAAGTCACAAAGCCTCATCGGCCAGCTCCTGATCAGCTCGTTTCCGATACTCTTATTGATTGGCGTCTGGATCTACTTCATGCGCCAGATGCAGGGCGGCGGCGGCGGTCGCGGCGCTATGTCGTTCGGCAAGAGCAAGGCGCGCCTGCTTGGCGAGGACCAGGTTGGCGTTTCCTTCGCCGACGTGGCCGGCATCGATGAAGCGAAAGCAGAAGTTGTCGAGATCGTCGATTTCCTCAAGGACCCGAGCAAGTTCCAGCGTCTGGGTGGCAGGATTCCCAAGGGCGTGCTACTGGTCGGTTCGCCGGGCACCGGCAAGACATTGCTGGCGAAGGCAATAGCGGGCGAAGCGAAAGTGCCGTTCTTCACCATTTCCGGTTCGGACTTCGTAGAGATGTTTGTCGGCGTCGGCGCATCTCGTGTCCGCGACATGTTTGAGCAGGCCAAGAAGCAGGCGCCATGCATAATTTTCATTGACGAACTTGATGCCGTTGGACGGCATCGTGGTGCCGGTCTTGGCGGCGGGCACGACGAGCGCGAGCAGACGCTGAACCAGATGCTGGTCGAGATGGACGGATTCGAAGGCAACGAGGGTGTGATTGTAATCGCCGCCACGAACAGGCCGGACGTTCTCGATCCGGCGTTATTGCGACCCGGGCGGTTTGACAGACAGGTCGTCGTGCCGTTGCCCGATATCCGGGGCAGGGAACTGATCCTGAAAGTACACATGCGCAAGGTGCCGCTTGACGACAATGTTCGCCCAAGTGTGATCGCGCGGGGCACCCCCGGGTTCTCCGGCGCGGACCTTGCCAATCTGGTTAATGAAGCAGCATTGCTTGCCGCGCGCTCGAACAAGCGCGTCGTAGGTATGGACGAGTTCGAAGAGGCCAAAGACAAAATCATGATGGGAACGGAACGGCGTTCCCTGGTCATGAGCGAAAAGGAGAAGCGCAACACGGCCTATCACGAGGCCGGACACGCTATCGTCGGCTACTGTGTGCCAGAGCATGACCCTGTTTATAAGGTGACGATCATTCCGCGCGGGAGGGCGCTCGGCATTACGATGTATTT
>Ga0255053_10000756_pt1 | contig 17689 bp, 14 predicted proteins | sample JV7_2_22_MG_FD_188635 | JGI IMG/M metagenome (GOLD analysis project Ga0255053, IMG submission 188635) | Seawater microbial communities from Jervis Inlet, British Columbia, Canada - JV7_2_22 | ecosystem: Environmental > Aquatic > Marine > Inlet | place: Canada: British Columbia | collected...
CGATCGGTTTTACGCCACTGTTTTTTGCGTCACTGGTGCCGTACATCACGGTTGGCGCCTTTATGGCAGCCATCATGGCCTTGTCGGCAGTCTCCACGCTCATTCTATTGCCAGCACTGATGTCCTGGGCCGGTCCCTGGCTGTTTCCGAAATTGCGCGAGGAAGGCGCGTTTCAAGACGCCCCACCGGCGGCAACCGGTGCCTGACAAGGGGAGTAGATCGTCATGAGCAAACGGCACTCACTAATAGGACTGGCTCTGCTTGGCTCGATCGCTGTGGCTGCTGAGCCGCTGACCGACGCCGATGATATCGTTGCGCGCGCCAACCTTGCTGCCTATTACGGCGGCGCAGATGGCCGTTCTGAGGTGCGGATGATTATCAGTGACGCACAGGGCCGCCAACAGCGCAGACAGTTTACGGTCTTGCGTCGTGATGTCGAAGACGGCGGTGACCAGCAGTTCCTGGTGATGTTCAGTCAACCCTCCGATGTCAGGGGCACCATATTCCTGGTCGACAAGCACATGGACCGGGACGATGACCGCTGGCTCTATCTGCCTGGCCTCGATTTAGTCAAGCGGATTTCAGCCGGTGATAAACGTACCAGTTTTGTCGGTGCACATTATTTCTATGAAGACGTATCGGGCCGTCGCCCCTCGGATGATTCCCATGAACTCATCGAAACGACGGATGAGTATTACCAGCTTAAGCACACGCCGAGGCAGCCGGCATCTGTCGAATTTGCCAGCTACGTCACGTGGATTAACCGCGAGACTTTCCTGCCGATGAAGATCGAATACACGAACGAGGCCGGTAACATCTACCGCCTTGTCAACGTTCTCAGTGTCGAGGATATTGACGGCCATCCCACGGTAACGACCAGTCGCGTGTCGGATCTCCTGGCGGGCGGTCAAACCGACATGCAGTTCCGATATATCAAATACGACATTGGTGTGCCTGCCGAGATATTCAGCGAACGCTCGCTGCGCAATCCTCCGCAAGAGTGGCTCAAACGCCCCGGTAAGTAGGTCATGGGCAGGGCATGAACAAAATGCTGTTGTCATTGTCATTCCTGCCGCTTGCGCTAATGGCGCAGGACGACCTGTGGGACGATGATGACTGGGACGACGAAGAAACCGGGCCGGTCTGGACCGGGTTCGTGGAAGCCGGTCTTGGCAGTCGGCCCAAGCGCGATCCTCTGCTCGATACCCGCAACACGCTCGAGGATCTACGCTGGCGCATTGAGTCGGCCTGGGATTTTTCGGCGTCATCGTTGAGCCTGAAAGCCGACGCCGGCTATGACGGGATTGAAAATGACTGGTATGCGGATGTACGCGACCTGAGCTGGTCGCGGCGACTCGGTGACAGCACAGATCTCAAGCTGGGCCGACAGGTCCAGACCTGGGGTACCGGGGACCTGTTGTTTCTGAACGATCTTTTTCCAAAAGACTTTGTCTCGTTCTTTGCTGGCCGCGACGACGAGTACCTGAAGGCGCCGGGTAATGCGGTTCGACTCACCTGGTTCAGCTCGGCGGTCAACGTCGACTTCGTCTGGACCCCGGTGTTTGAACCGGATGTATACCTGACAGGGGAGCGCTTCTCTTTTTTCTCCGCGCTCGTCGGACAGAACGTCGCTCCCAGACCACCATTGTCTGCGATTGAGCCGAAAGAGTCCTTTGAGAATGGCGAGTTTGCGTTGCGCCTCTTTCGTACGGTCGAAGGACGCGAATATGCTGCATACGGTTACTATGGTTTTTTCAAGCAGCCGACAGCGCTGACCACGGATCTGCTGCCGACATTCGCACCGCTGACTGCAATCGGCGCGAGCCTGCGTCAGCCGGTTGGCCCGGGATTGCTGAACGCGGAAGTTTCTTTTTATGATTCGCGCGACGATCGCGACGGTACAAATCCGCTGATACCAAACAGTCAGTTCCGGGTCCTGATGGGGTACGAGTGGGAGGCGGTGACTAATCTTACCGTTGGTCTGCAGTACTATCTCGAGTGGACAATCGATCACGACGCCCTGATCGCGAACTCGCCGACACCTGAGTTCGAGCCGGCCGGGTACCGCCACATGATTACGAATCGGCTGACCTACCGGGCAGGACGGGACAAATACACTTACTCGTTATTTACGTTCTGGTCGCCGTCAGATAAAGATGTCTATCTGCGCCCGCAATTTACCTATCGCCACAGCGACCAGTGGGCACTGTCCGCCGGCGGCAGCATTTTTGCCGGCGATGAGCCACAAACGTTTTTCAGCCAACTGGAGGATGCCAGCAATCTCTACGTGCGCCTCCGCTATAACTATTGAGGGGTAATTTGATGAAGAAAATGTCTTTGGAACACGCCGTCGAAGCTCTCGCAGGATTCATGGTGCTTTTATCAGTTGTACTGACCTATTTTGTGCACCCGGCCTTTGTCTGGCTGACCATCTTTGTTGGAGCCAATCTGTTTCAACAGTCGTTCACGGGATTCTGCCCCGCCGCGATCGTGATGCAGAAGCTGTTTGGTTTAAAACAAGAGCGCCAGTTGGCTATCGAGTAGACATCGCACTCGAACGACCTATTGTCGCCAAATTGGATGGCTACGCACAATGGTATAGTTTCGCCGCATGGACTCTGAACTTCTCAAAAGTAACTGGGCGCTGTTGGCAGCAGTCGGCATTGGGCTGATTATTGTCCTCATTGTGTTATCACAGCTGATCAGGCGCTCAGCCCGGGGGCAGCTGCGTGAGACACGGCGCGTATTGGCAGAGGCGCGTCGGGACGAGGAAAGAGCACTGCAGGCGGTCGAGAAGGCCGAGCGAATCGCCAGGCGGCTTCATGAGCGAGCCGAGCAAACGAAACCAAGGCACGTGCAGGAGGCGAATGGGGTGCTGGAGGACGCCAGGATGCTCGCAAAAATTGCAAACGACAAAGTTCTTATCGCCGAAAATCACGTACGCCGTGTCATACACGAAGAGTATCCACCGGTGAAACAGGAGCGCCTGAGAAAGAAGTATTTGCCGGAACAAGCGGCAGACAAAAAACCATTTTCCTTCTGATCGGACGTGCCTTTCCGAAACCGGATCTTGCGGGTATATTGTGAGCCAGTAGCCAAAGAAGAAAGACAAGAACCAAGACATCGAGTATGAGCAGACAATTCCCGGTCGGTCCAACCGTCGCTATTAATACCCAGGGCAGGGCGCAATGAGAGTGTCGATTTTGGTTTCGCTGTTGCTCGGGACAGCGTTGGGATTGCCAACGGCATTGCTGGCCCAGGACCTGCGGCAGCCGGTCGAAAGCTATGCTGATGCGACTCAAAAGGAAATCCTCTCGAACCTGATGGCAGCGCTGCAATTCCCGGCCGTCGCCGCCGACGAGGTCAATATCCGGCGGAAAGCGAGTTATCTGCGCGGTGAGTTGGCGAAGCGGAGATTTCTAAGTGAAATTCTAGAAACAGACGGTAACCCGCTGGTTTACGGTACTTTATTAGTACCGGAAGCAAGCCGGACACTGCTTCTTTACTGCCACTATGACGGTCAGCCGGTCGATCCCGCCAAATGGCAACAGGCCGATCCGTTTCAGCCCGTCATGATGGACGGCAAGCTGTCACACGATTCGCAGGTAATCGATTTTGAATCGGCGGAATCCTTTGACGACGACTGGCGTATTTACGCGCGATCGGCCTCCGACGACACGGCCCCGATCATCGGGCTGCTTGTGGCGCTGGATGCGCTAAAAGACGCCGCTATCCCCCTGACTTCGAATATCAAAGTCATCCTGGACGGCGAGGAGGAGGACGGGTCGCCGAGTCTTGTTTCCGCTATTGAAAGGTATCGCGACAGGCTCGCCGCCGATCTGTTACTGATTTTCGACGGGCCGCTGCATCAGTCCGATCGACCGACTGTCGTTTTCGGTGCACGGGGAATAATGACGCTCGATCTGACGGTTTTTGGCCCACGGGCTCCGTTACATAGCGGACATTACGGCAACTGGGCGCCGAATCCGGCGATGCAACTGGCCCAGCTGCTGGCATCCATGAAGGATGCCGAAGGTCGTGTTCTCCTCGAGGGTTTCTATGACGGCATCGATTTCACGCCCGGCGATCAGCGGGTGCTGGACGCAGTCCCCGACAATCTCGAAGAGCTAAAGACCGCGCTGGGTTTTTCACAGCCCGACAAGGTTGGCAACTCCCTGCAGGAGGCCATTCAATACCCGTCGCTGAATGTGCGCGGTCTGGAAAGTGGCTGGGTCGGTGCCGAGGCCAGGACCATCGTCCCGGATAGCGCAGTGGCCGCCATCGATATTCGTCTCGTCCAAGAGACGAAGCCGGACGACATCTATGCAAAACTGACAACGCATATCGAAAGCCAGGATTTCCACATCGTTACGGAAGATCCGGATGATGCTACCCGTGCGGAATATGGACGGATCGTAAAAGTGATCCGTCGCGGAAGCACGAATGCGTACCGAACGGCACTAAGTAATCCAATGGCGCAACAGGTCGTGGCCGCAATCAATGGCGTCTGGGACGGGCCGATCGTGCAAAAAAGGACGAGCGGTGGAACCGTGCCGATTGCGCCATTTATCGAGGCGCTCGATATTCCGGCTCTCGGCATACCGACCGTAAACTTCGACAACAATCAACACAGCCCTGACGAGAACGTGAGGCTGGGCCATTTCTTCGACAGCATCGTGACGTTCGCCGCCATATTCACGATGTGATATGCCTTGCGGCGTGTGGTTCCCGCACCTGTATTTACATTTACGCATTTTCCGTAGTCGATCTATCCCTTAAAAAGGGCGGAAGATCTGTCACAGGAGAATTGCAGTGGACCTTATATTTCTCGTTTGCACTATTGGTGGTATAGCAGCAGCCTCGTCCATCGCCTTAGTCCTATTGCTTATCGCGATGGGCAAGGTGGACGTCTAGCTCGGCTATTGCTGCCACGCAGACCCCCAGCGTCTGTCACTTTTATTTCGACCAGCCGGCCCAACCGGGGCCGCGCACGACACGACCCGGCGTGGCGCCGGTATGCTCGCCGTTTCTCAGTACCTGTTCGCCGTTAACGAAGACTTGCTCTATGCCGGTCGCATATTGGTGTGGTTCCGGAAAAGTGGCGTGGTCCGATACTGTTGCCGGATCGAATACGACGACGTCCGCAAAGTAGCCCTCCGCAAGCCGGCCACGATCACGTATCTGAATGTTCCCGGCGGGGAGGGAGGTCATGCGACGAACAGCCTCCTCGAGCGGGATGATGCCTTCGTCTCGTGAATATTTTCCGAGTACGCGGGCAAACGTGCCAAAAGCACGCGGATGGTTGTTGGACAACAAGAACACGCCTTCCGTTGCCGAGGCTTCCTCGTCGGAGCCGAAACTGACCCAGGGCTGAGCCACCTTTTTCCTGACGTTTTCTTCAGACATCATGAAATAGCTGACGTCGACCCGACTGTCGTCAGCAATAACGAGGTCAATGGCGGTTTCGGCGGGATCAGCGCCCCGATCCTCAGCAACCTGCTTGAGCGTTTTGCCGATCAGAGGCTTTAATTTCTCAGTCTTGAATCCGAGCAATAGTATGTTTTCGGGACCGGCCTGGAGGTAGCGGTTTTCCCAGTCGACATCGGGGCTGGTCATTTCAAAAACGACGCGTGCACGGACTGTCGGATCTTTGAGGCGGGCCACCCAAGCATCGTGCCCGCCTTCCTGCACCCACAGTGGCATCGACGCGTTCAGCCCGGTGGCACTGGCCGGGTAGGTATACATATCGGCCGTGATTCTCAGGCCTTCGGCGCGCGCGGAATCGACCATTTCGAAGACCTGCTCGAGTTTGTGCCAATTGGGTTTGCCCGATGCTTTCAAGTGATAGATCTCCGCCGGGACGCCGGTCGCACGCGCTATATCGATCAGTTCCTGGACTCCTTTTTCCAGCCTGTCGCCCTCAGATCGGATGTGTGAGATGTATGCCCCGCCGAATTCCGCCGCAGCATTGACAAGCGCGATGAGTTCACTGGTATCCGCAAAGTTTGCGGGTGCGTAGATCAGCGAGGAGCCGACACCGAGCGCGCCTTCCCGCATCGCCGCCCGCACCAGATCCTGCATGCGGGATAGCTCCTCTGCAGTTGCTTTGCGGTTGTCGTAACCCACTTCGTGAATGCGCACAGTGGTAGCGCCAACATACGACGCGACGTTCGGTGAGATGCCCTTCGTCGTGAGGTACTCCATGTATTCGCCGAGCGTGGTCCACACGATGTCATACTTTATATCCCCCTGGCGGGCGAGCGCATCGGCCTTCAAGCGGTCATTTAACGGACCCATCGACCAGCCTTCACCCATGACCTCGAGCGTGACTCCCTGTTTCAGGTCACTCATGCCGCGACCGTCCTCAATGAGTGATGCCGTTGCCCACGAAAGCATGTTGATGAAACCCGGTGATACAGCCTTGCCGAAAGCATCGATTTCATCGGCCGCCGTCGCGCCGGAGAGATCGCCTACCGCAGTAATCCTGTCGCCGGAAATGGCGACATCGCCGACAAAAGGTTCGCCACCAACGCCGTCATAAACAGTACCTCCGCGGATGATGAAGTCGTAGGCGGGCGGCGAGGGAGTGCAGGCAGCAATCGCGCAAGCAATCACTGCGACAACAGAACATGTACTGATTCGCTTCATAGTAAGAGCCCTTCCTGACGGGCGATCAACGATTACATAGGTTGTTGTTCGGCGAACGCTTCGACCTCGGCCCAGACACGAAGCAGGTTCTCACCAAGAATTTTCCTGACGTCATCTTCGCTGTAGTCCCGTTCCAGCAGTCCCTTGATCAGGTTCGGATAGGTGGATACATCTTTTAGCCCGTCCGGCAGCGAATCGCCTACGCCTTCATAATCCGAACCGATGCCGACGTGGTCAATACCGACCAGTGCAACGACGTGATCGAAGTGATCCAGCGTTTCCCCGAGCGTGGCGTAAGGGTAGGGGCCGTTGTCCCGGGCGTAGAGATCGTCGAAAGCTGCTTGAAGCTCGTCGTTCTTTTCGAATTCGCTTTCTTCAATGTAGGCATCGTAGGCGGCCCTTCTGCTCAGCGTGTACTCGTTCGCTTCCCTGGTGACGAACGCCGAGCCAAAGTTGATCATCACGACGCCACCGCTCTCAGCGACTCGCTTGATCATGTCGTCGCTTATATTGCGTTCCCAATCGGGCGTGAAATACCTGGCCGACGAGTGTGAGGCAATAACGGGCGCCTGCGCAACCTCCATGACATCCCGGAATGCGGCATCAGACACATGGCTGACATCGACCATGATGCCGACACGATTCATCTCTTTTACAAGCTCGAAACCGAATTCGCTAAGACCGTCCCACTGCTTATTGTCGTCATATGACGAATCAGAAATCTGATTTGAAAGACTATGCGTGAGCGTGACGTACCGTACGCCGCGGTCATGGAAGTACTGCACCATTTCCAGGTCGTTGCCGATTGGCGATCCGTTCTCCAGGCCCATTGGCAAGGAAATCAGGCCAGCAGCGAATTGTTGCCTGACGTCGTCCGTCGAAAACGGAATCGCGAACTTGTCGGGTGAGTCATCGACGATCCGATTGACGAGTCCAATCAGCGTGTCTGCCACCTCCCGCGCGGCCTCGGTCTCATTCTCCGCCGGGATGTAGATCGACATAAACGGTGCATTCAGCCCGCCTGCGATAGCACGGATATAGTCGAAGTCACCATCTGGAGTGGACAAGGAAACGTCGTCCCACTTTTTGTTCAGACGATAGGGCACATCGACATGGCCGTCGGCGATGATGGATGTTCTTGCCAGATCCTTTGCTTTCTGTGCCAGGTCGACAGGTACCTTCGCTTTTTCGGACGGGCTGCACGCGATTGCCAGCATCGCTATCGATGCCGCCATAAAAAGTCGAAAAGTCATTCCTGTCCCCTTTAACAAGTCCTGGATTCCAGTAATTTACGATTGTGGATGCCGAATTGTACGAGAAGCGCCAGGATCATGGGGGCGGATTCGGCCCGGCCACGAATCATTCTGAGAGTCCGAGTTTTTGCAGCAACGCGACAAATCGTGGATCGCCCCGAATGAAGTCATAGCCGGGATTGATTTTCATGCTCAGAACACTCCGCGAACCAGATCGTTCCTCGAATGCGATTTTCAATGCCTGCAGTGCGCTTTCTCCGTCACCAACGAAGGCGTAGACCTGTGCCAGGTCTTCGGATCCGAGCGACATTCGCGTGACGAGTTCGTCGGAAACTTCTAAGGCCTCGCCACTTCGCTGATGCTGAATGAACAACTTGCCAATATCCCTGGCCGCTGCCACATCCCTGCCTTCTGCATTGGCCCAGGCCTCCAGGACCTCGGCCCCACCTTCAGCGTTACCGGCACGCAACTCGTGCAACCACAGGTTTCTCATCCGAGACGCTAAACCAGGTTGGCCCTCGATGGTGCTCCGAGCCAGTGGTATCGCATTTTCGAAATCCCCGGCATCGACCAGAATATAGGCGAGATTCATTTTCATCAGTCTGGACAGCGGATCGACGGCAACGGCCTGTCGGGCAACAGCAAGCGCTTCTTCATGTTTGCCCTGCCACGACAAAACATGCGACAGCCAATGAAGTGCCCCGGAATGGTTCGACTGAATCTCCAGCGCCCGACGCAGCGTCTGCTCGGCGCCAGGCCAATCGTAGTCATGAATCAGGCGATTCCAGCCCATTGAGGTGATCACCTCGGGCAGCTCCGGATCCAGCGAAATCGCCTTGGCGGCCGCTGCCTCGGACTTCGCCTGAATTTCACCCGGATCGACGGCGACCGTGTACTCCGGCAACAACATATACGCATCTGCCAATCCCGAATAGGCAAGTGCGAAATCGGCGTCGAGCTTGATGACCTGCTGAAAATAGTCAATCGCCGCCAACAGCGATTTCGTATTTCGTCCTTCGAGCATCTGCTTACCGACGAAGTACCTCTCCAGCGCAGCAATGCTTCTTGTCGGCACATTGTCGAGACGTTGCTGTTCATCGACCGTCAGCGTTGCTTGCAGAGCCTTCGCTATCGCCAGTGCGATCTCACTTTGAATCGCAAATATGTTGGTGGCATTTAGCTCCCGGTCATACGTCTCGGCCCACAGGTGCTCATCAGTCGTCGCATCTATGAGTTGAGCATTGATCCGTACCCGGGTTCCGGCACGCTGAACACCGCCCTCGAGAATCGTCGCAACGCCCAGTTCCTGAGCAATTTCGGGTATCGTCTTGGTGGTGTCTCGATACTGCAAGACGGACGTGCGGGAAATAGTCTTGATCGAGCCGATTCTCGATATCTGAGTTAGTAAATCATCGTGGATGCCGATCGTGAATGGTTCGTTGGCGGCATCCTGGCTCATGTTCTCAAATGGAATGACCGCAACCGATCGTTTGTCTTCAGCAATCCGGGTTTCGCCATCCGTCCATAAGAGTTTGTCGGCGGCGAGCCACGTAATCGCAACCAGCAAGACTACGATGATCGCCCGGTCTAACTTGCGGCCGGTTTGCGTCGTAATGGACTCGCTGCGGTCTACGTCAGCCTCGCGCTTTATCCCCTCTGGAGTCATTTCAAACGCCCACGCGAGAATCAAGGCAATCGGGAAGCCGAGCATGATCAGGAAGGTAACGACTTTGAGGGTCCACGGCGGCGCCTCAAAGATCGGCAACACTGTAGCTGCTATCTGCATCAACACCCATCCCGCGATAGCGTAGGCAATAGCCACGCGCATCACGTTGCGGCGCTTGAGCTCGGTCACCAGTTTCTTCATAGGCTGGTTTGCCCTTGACTAGCAGCGTTTACAGCTGGATAGCAGTGTTTATAGGGTGGCCGAAGCCTACCATATAGTGAGTTTTCTGAGGGCCGCTGCCCGGTTATGCTTGTATAATCCGAAAAACGGCCCGCCGAACAGGGCCGCAAATTCGAGGAATTCAAAATGAATAAGAAATGGCATACGTTGGCAGCATTGCTCGCGCCATTCATGTTAATCGTCGCCTGCGGCCAGCACGACGCCGGGGCACCGGTAGTGGAAGAAGCAGCACCATCGGCGGCAGATGACCACGCAAAAGAAGCGATGATTGCCGAAGCACTGTCGGCAGCGCCAGCGTCCATGGCGGCCAGCGCAGCCGTCGCGGACTGGGAAGGAAATGTGCTTAAGGAAGGTACTGGTCCGTTCACCTGTCTGCCGACACCGGCAGGATTCGAGGCCGGTACGAGCCCGATGTGTATGGATGGTCCGTGGATGGCCTGGGCCAATGCCTGGGGCAATAAAACGGATTTCACGATTGATCGCCTCGGCATCTCATACATGCTGGCCGGTGACAGTGGTGCGAGCAATATCGATCCTTATGCAACGGGGGAAACAGAGGACAACGAGTGGGTGGTTGAAGGACCACACCTGATGATTATCGTTCCGGATAATTCAATGCTTGCCGGTCTGCCGACGGACCCGGATAACGGTGGTCCCTATGTGATGTGGAAGGACACGCCTTACGCACACGTGATGGTACCGATTGATATCGCCGCGGCAGGTGCTGTTGAAAGCCCATTGGATGATGCACTATCGGCCGCGAATGCAGATATGGCCGCCAATACCAAGGTCGTCGATTGGGAGGGGAATGTTCTGCGGGAAGGAAGCGGCGCTTACACCTGCTTTCCGACTGCACCGCAATTTGCCGACGTCGGCCGGGCACCGATGTGCATGGATGCGCCATGGATGGCCTGGGCTAATGCCTGGCAGAACAAGACGGATGTGGTTATCGACGGCATCGGCATCTCATACATGCTGGCAGGTGATGAGGGCGGGAGCAATATCGATCCCTATGGGAGCGAACCAACCGAGGACAACGAGTGGGTCGTTTCAGGACCACACCTGATGATCATTGTGCCGGATAATTCAATGCTTGCCGGTTTGCCGACGGATCCGGAGAACGGTGGCCCTTACGTGATGTGGAGAGACACGCCTTACGCACACGTGATGGTGCCCGTCGGGGACTAGGAGACTGCGACTGCGGATGGCATATCCGGGTGATCAAGAGAACTCATCGGGGTCACGGCTGCTTCGAATTGTTCAAACCGCTTGATTTGGTTTTCTATAAATTGTTTATAATTAGTAAGTTATAAGCTAAACTTCAAGTAGATACATCAGTATGACCATCGATGGATGTGGCGGTCCAGCTGAAAATGGCGGCAACGGAAACAGGGCGGCCCTCTCCGAGCAAGCTCGACGCCCGAGCAATTACGTTTTTGCCACAGTTTTGTAGGGTTTTTCCCTAATCCCCAGTCAGACCGGGCCGTGTTATGTGTGATTCACCGGAATCTCCGGCGCACAAATGCAATGGACGAGTCATGAAACACATAACTGTAATTGCAACACTTGCTGCAAGCTTGCTGGCAATGGGTGGATGCGGCACTGATCGCATGTCTGAGAAAGGTTTCAGTCTTCCTGAAGGGGATGCAGACGAGGGCAGGGACGCATTTCTCTATATGCATTGCCACGAGTGTCACACAATCGCCGGTGTTGATCTGCCGCGTCTCGAGTTGGCAGATCCGCCGTTCGTCGAGCTCGGCGGCACCGTCTCGAAGGTAAAGACTTACGGCGAACTCGTGACGGCGATCATCAACCCGTCCCACAAACTGGCGAAGGGATATCCGTTTGCTGAAGTGTCGAACGGTGGAAAGTCGAAGATGCCCGTTTATAACGGCTTTATGACTGTTCAGGAACTCATCGATATCGTCATGTTCCTGCAGCCGCACTACGACGTCTTTGTGCCGAAATACGAGTACCGCGCCTTTCCGTAGAGCGTTGTCAGCCGCTGTCTGCGATCGCCCGGAGGTCGTCCCAGTTGCCGCTGGCCTCGGTCAATGCGACTCTTTCCTGCATCAACATGATTGCATCGTCAATTTCACTGGCCATGGCCTGAAATTCCGGTCGATCACGAATCGAGTCGAGGTAAGGGTCGAGCGACAATGGCCAGCCGTTGGTATACGTGGTACCGCGAAATCCTTCATCGATCGCTTCCCGCAACGCCGTGAGCGCCTCAAATGATTTCCCCCGTAGTGCCAGGATTTGCACGTCGCGGATGCCATGTCCCGCAAGACCAATGCGAGGCAGACTGTGTACGACCGGCAATGCTCTGGCGAGGAGGGATTCCGCACGCCGTTTTTCACCCTGCTTCTGCAGGATGAACGCGTACTGGACGATGTTGGAGACGTTGAAACGATTTACCAGCGGATCGGCGTCACCGGCGAAGTCCGGATTACTTCGTTCGGCGTATTGGCGGGCCTTTTCGTAATCTCCGGCAAGCACGGCGCACCCCGCAATCAAATCGAACATGAATTGCCGGGGAGTATCGCTGCTCGCAACGATGTCTTCGAAAATTGCAACTGCGGCCGAGAAGTCACCATCCAGAATCTTGTCAACGCCATCTCCCAGCGCGTACAGTGGATGGTCAACCGGAATATCCGCAAAAACGTTCCGGGCTCGGTCGTAGTCGCCAAATTCAACATATGAAGCAATCCGGTTTGCCCCGGCGAGGGGATCAGTGCTCAATTCCTGCCCCCTCATACCCCAGGCGATGGACTCGTCCAGCCGACCGAGGCCCTGCAGATGTTGCGATAAGTTCAGATATGCAGTCGGCCATTCAGGATGGATTCGGATCGCCTTGAGGTACAGATCGAGAGCGTCGTCATTTCGATTCATTTGGGCATAAAGACCAGGCAGATTTGTCAGGGGAATTCGTCCCAAAGGATCCACTCGAAGCGCCTGATGATAAAGCTCGATTGCCTCGTCGAATCTCTGCTGCTGCGTGCGGACCGTGGCAAACCACATGTATGCCCTTGGATGATTCGGATTGAGTTCGATTGCTCGTAGAAAGGCAGCTTCGGCTTCTTCCAATTCCGGGCCCGTTCGGGTCTCGCTCCATATCTGCTGCTTGAGAAGGCCAAGCGAGGCGTAAGCGTCGGCGAGGTCAGGGTCGAGGGATAGCGCCCTGTCGAGGGCAGGCTCGGCCACGGCAAGCATCTCCTCCCGCGATATCGCTGAATGGTTGTTAAATAGCAGGATAAGGCTGTCGGCAAGACCCACGTAAGCTTCTGCGTAATCCGGGTCGAGTTCGGTGGCCTGCTCGAATTGCTCACGGGCCTGCAGTAGCGTCTCCAGGCGTCGTTTGTACAGGTTGGCGCGGCCCTGCAAAGTCAGGCTGTATGCGCCCATGTTCCAGGTTGGCACATTCGCGAGACGGGTGTGTTCTTCGCTGGTCAGCGTGGCTCTTAAAGCACCGGTAATCGCCTCGGAGATTTCACTTTGGATCGCAAATATGTTCTGTACGCTGAACTGTCGATCATAGGTCTTCGCCCAGAGATGCTCGTCGGTGGCCGCGTCGATGAGCTGCGCATTGATTCGCACGTTGTCGCCAACCCGTTGCACGGCGCCTTCCAGCACCGTTCCGACGCCGAGCTCCACCCCGATTTGTCGGAGATTCTTTGTGGTATTGCGATACTCCATCACCGACGTACGCGAAATCACCTTCAGTGCGCCGATATTCGCAAGCCGCGTCACCAGATCATCATGAATGCCATCGGCAAACAGTTCGTTTTCGGGATCTGAGCTGCGGCTAATGAACGGCAGAACGGCGATTGACAGACGATTAGCCATCGCTGCCGGTACTAGGTCCGAATCCCGCATGCCGGTGACGTTCAGGGTGACGGAAATACCGAGTGCAACGATCAACAGCCCGATGATGCCGAAATCCAATCTTCGGCCCGTTCGGGGAGTGATTGACTCGGAACGATCGACGTTTTTTTCGAGCTTCACACCTTCGGGTGTCATCTCGAACACCCAGGCCAGTACCAGGGAGGCCAGAAAACCGACCAGAACAACGAGGACATAGAGCTGAAACGCCGATTCCGATGCGCCGAAAGTCGGCAGCAAAACCGAGCCGGCCTCAATGATGATCCAGGCAACGACCGCGTAGGCGGCAGCGACCCGCAATACGTTGCGGCGCTTGAGTTCTGTGAAGAATGAGGTCATGGGCGCGATTATCACCTACAAGCGGTATAGATGCAGCAAGTACTTTAGAGCTGAGGCAGATCAATTAGTTTCGCAAAACCTGCGCCGATGCCTGCCGCATTGTTACTATCAGACGCAGCGCCAAAGGCAGATTATGACTTTGCTCGATCATTTTTTTGTTCTTGTTTTCGCCGTGATCTATCCGATCGCAGGATTTATCGGGTTCCGCCGACTGCTCAGGAAAATAGCCGCCGGCATGCCCGTGAACAGGAATCATCTTTACCTGAACACGATCACCTGGCATTGGATCCTTTTTGCGCTGGGACTGATAGCCTGGGCAAACTCTGGTCGCCCGTGGGTCGTACTGGGATTCAACTTCGAGTTGAATGCCCGGTTCCTTTTTGCCGCCGCATTGACCATTGCGGGAATCGCGTTGCTCGTTGCGCAGGTACGCAGGGTCGCCAGCGCTCCGCAAGAGGATCTGGATCGTGTGAAATCCGGGTTCGGTGCCCTGTTCCTGCTGGTGCCGCGAAACGGTAGAGAATTGGCTCGCTTCAATGTGCTGTCGGTCACCGCAGGCATCGTTGAAGAAACACTGTGGCGCGGATTCCTGATCTGGTATCTGGGCCAGTTCATGCCGGTCTGGGCAGCCGCAATCATCAGCGCAATCGGTTTCGGCGTTGCACACGGATATCAGGGATTGGCAAACGTACCGCGTGTCACACTTGTCGGTGCGGTATTCGCAGGCCTGTATGTGCTGACCGGGTCACTCTGGTTGCCGATCATCCTCCACGCGGCGGTGGATCTCCTGCAGGGACGCCTGGCTTACGACGTGTTAAGGCGCATCGGTACCGAGGACGGCAACGCGGAAGACTCTCACGTTCAATCGTCTTCGTAATTTTTTTGGCATTTATCAGTTGAGCAGGTACGCTTGTATATCGCCGCCGTTACATTGAATACAACCCTTGTCCTTATTTAACGAACTCAAGCGCAGAAACGTATTTCGTGTAGGTATTGCCTATGTAATCGCTACCTGGTTGATTGCACAGATTGCGGAATTAGCGGCCACCAGTTTCGTCGCGCCGGACTGGGTGATGAAAATGATCATCACGATGCTCATCCTTGGGTTCCCGGTTGCGTTAGTTTTGGCGTGGGCGTATGAACTGACTCCGGAAGGACTGCGCCGTGAAACCGATGTCGAGGCCGGGCGATCAGCCCGCCAAGCCACCGCCGGCAAACTGGATCGAGCCATCACGATCGGCCTTTTGCTGGTGGTCGTCTACTTTAGCTACGACAAGTTCGTTGTCGATCCTGGACGGGATACAGAGGAAATCGAAGCTGCGGTTCAAGTCGCCCAGGAGCAAACGGAACCACGCCGGAGTGCTTCGGTTGCCGTGCTTCCTTTCGTTAACCTGAGCAATGACCCCGAGCAAGGATTTCTCTCCGATGGTATTGCCGACGAGATCATTGGTCTGCTGAGTCAGGTCGACGGCCTGAGAGTGACAGCACGAACCTCGGCTTTTCTATTCAGGGATCGTACCCAGGACATCCGAGACATCGGCAAAGCACTCGGCGTTGCACACGTTCTTGACGGCAGTGTTCGCAGGTCCGGCACCCAGCTTCGAATTACAGCTCAGTTGGTCGACGCGGACACAGGATTTGGCATCTGGTCAGCATCATTCGACCGTGAGTTCGACGACATATTCACCATCCAGCGCGCCGTCGCAACGGAGGTACTACTGGCAGTCAAAGGAGCGGGCCTTACAAGTTCTGTCGAGACGCAACCTGTCTCCATTGACGTCTACGAAGACTATCTGAAATCCCGATCCCTTCTGCACGAACAGAGACCAGAGACAGTCGAGCAAGCGAGGAGATTATTAGAGACTCTCGTTGTCAAGGCCCCTGATGATCCGCGCATACATGCTGCATTGGCGCAGGCAATTATCCTCGACTCGGATCAGCAATACGGAGACACGCCACTGGTGGATGCAGCAGTGCAAGCACGGGATCATATCCAGCTCGCTCAGCAGCTTTCTCCCACGTTGAGCGACGCATACTCCGCCGAGGGCCTCCTGGCACTGTTCGAGGGTTCTTTCGAGCAAGCGACAGTATCGTTCGAACGCGCCACTGCTCTGTCTCCGGGTGATGCGTTGCCCTGGCACTGGTTGTATTTTGCGCAAAAAGAACGCGGTAACATCGGCCCGGCTCGTGAAGCGCTGCTCAGAGCAGCGGAACTCGATCCGATTTTCCCGCCGACAATCCAGCACTTTGTGTTTGCCATGGCCGACGTTCGACCAGTCGAAGCGACAGCACTTCTCGAGCGCTTCGAGGAGCGCTGGCCCGCACACCCCGTAATCGATATATCAAGGGCCAATCTCGCATTTCGTCGAGGTGACCTGGACACCGGACATGCCCACATCCTCGACTATTGCGACAAGGTCGGCTACGAGTTCGGTGTGTGTGTAGCAGAGCAAATAAATGTCTATTTCCAGCTCGAGTTTTACGATGAACTCAAAGCGATCGCGCTACGCGCTGTCCAGCCACCGCTGCTCGACGCGTTTTTGTGCCCCGTGACTGCTCTGCTCCCATTGACCGCGATGGCGGCGTTTCGTTCAGACGACTATGCGGGGGCAACAGATCTTTGGATGAGTGGCTTCGAGGACAATCCGCAGGGTCGGGACAGAATATTGGGCGCAAGCTACGCGGTAGCCGCGGGAGATTGGACTTCTGTGCGTGAAATTCTCGAACCGCAAACGTCCCTCAACATCCGCGCAAGCCTCATCCAACTCCATCCAGCGCACGAACGTTTCGCACTCGCCGACCTGGCAATAGCGCGCCGCGCAGACGGTGATGATCAAGGCGCACTTGCGTTGATCGATGAACTCAAAGCCTATCGCGAGACCTTGTCGAAATACCAGCAACGCCGCCTGTTCCCGACGCGCACACTTCACATCATGGACATGGCCATCGCCGCCACGGAAGGGCGCGGCAACGAGGCGCTTGAGGCCTATGCGAGCGCCTATGCTGAAGGATTCCGGTTTCGAAGCCCTAAAGGAGAACCTCTACTGGCTCCCTGGCGCGAAAGACCCCGTTTCCTGGAACTGCAAGCAATTTACGACGCTGATGTGGCAAGAATGCGTCGTAACGTCCGCGAACAACTCGCCAACCGTGAAAAGGGATCAGCATCTGTCCTGTGACAATAATTCCTGACCGATTTCCTTCACAGCGTTCACAAGCGCTTCAAAGTCCGATCTTCGGCTCCTGTGATTGCAGATCGCAACACGGATGGAGAAACGGCCGTGGAGCTCGGTGGATGACGGCGCCGCGATACCGCGTTCCTGCAATCGCATCAAAATCTCAGTATTCAAGTCATTGAGTTGCTCGTCGTCAAATCCATTCGCGATGAAGCGGAAATTCACGATGTTCATTGCGGTCGGCGCCAGTATCTCGAGATCCAGCTCATTCTCGACAAGCGAGGTCAGATATTTCGCTTGCCGTATGTTCTGTTCTATTTGCTGCCCGTAACGTCCGACACCTTCCGTTTTTAAGCCCATCCATGCACGCAGCGCCTTGAAGGAACGAGAGAGCTGGACGCCATAATCGGAGAAATTAATGGGCCCGGATGCCAGACCTCGATCGAAATTACGAATGTAAGCCGGAACAACAGAAAACGTGTCTTTGT
>Ga0255053_10000758_pt1 | contig 17666 bp, 18 predicted proteins | sample JV7_2_22_MG_FD_188635 | JGI IMG/M metagenome (GOLD analysis project Ga0255053, IMG submission 188635) | Seawater microbial communities from Jervis Inlet, British Columbia, Canada - JV7_2_22 | ecosystem: Environmental > Aquatic > Marine > Inlet | place: Canada: British Columbia | collected...
TGGAGGTCGACGAGGACGATGTCGACACGGTCGGAGGTCTGGTCTTCGCGCGCCACGGAACCGTGCCCGAGGCCGGCACCGAGGTCGTCGACGAGGCCCACGGTCTGGTATTCACCGTCGATGAGATGGATGAGCGTCGCATCGTGAGCGTTACGGTCAGGAAGATGGATGCCGATCCCGATCAGGATGCGGCGGAATAGGCCGTACTGATGTCGGGAACACGACACCCCCCACTGATTTTGGATGATGGAGAGCTCTGCTCGGGCACGGTGGCGCTGGTCGGGAGGCCGAATGCCGGCAAGAGTACGCTTCTCAACGCATTCATCGGCGACAAGGTTGCGATCGTATCCGACAAGCCCCAGACCACCCGCAATCGAATCATCGGCATTCTCACAGAGGAGCGGGGCCAGGCGGTCTTCTTCGATCTTCCGGGAGTCCACAAGCCTCTCCACAAGATGAACACGCGCATGATGAAAGAGGTCCAGTCGGCACTCGAAGAGGTCGATGTGGTGCTGCACCTGGTGGATTCGTCAGAGCCATGGGGCGGCGGCGAGGAGTATCTCTTCGAGCTCCTGGAGTCGATTCGTCCGCGGGTTGTGGGAGTGCTGACGAAAATCGACCTCCTGCGCGCCAAAACCGATCTCCTGCCGCTTATGGAACGATACGTCGAGCGCCGGCCCGAAACGCCCGTGGTTCCGATCTCGGCGATCAAAGGTGACGGGATGGAAGAGCTGTTGGGTGAGCTCTTTGACGGTCTACCCGTGGGTCCGTCGTTCTACCCAGCCGATCTCGCGACGACCCAGACCGAGCGCTTTTTCGTGGCCGAGGTGGTTCGGGAGAAGCTCCTCGAACGGACCCGCAACGAACTGCCCTACACCACCGGTGTGATCGTCGATCTCTTCGACGAGAGCGGACGTGTTCTCCATCTCGAGGCGGTGATCTACGTCGAACGCAAGAGTCAGAAGGGCATCGTCATCGGTAAGGGAGGGCGCATGATTCGCGACATTGGCCAGGCGGCCCGTCTGGAGCTGGAGCGGGTGCTTGGCACCGGTATCTACCTCGGGCTGCGGGTCAAGGTCCATCCCCGTTGGCGCGATGACCCCCGTGTCCTCCGCGAGATGGAGCCGGGCACCGCTGACCTCTCGGAAATCATTGACGACGCGTCTGAGACCGATCGTTGAAATTTCGGATTTGCTGTCGGCCTCCGGCCGACGCGTCGCACCGTCGCCTGCGGGCGGCTCATGGCCTCCTCCTTCGGATGAGGCCTGATCCGCCTCCGCAGCCGCCGGCGGGTTCGGACTTCGGATTTCGGCTTTGCCCGCAACGCCCTTCAGAATCCAAAACCTGGGCGTCCGTAACTCAAAACTCAAAACTCAAACCTCAAAACAGGGCGTGGCTGGGTGGCTAGGATGGTCGCGCTCGATACCATCCTCGTCTTCACTGCTGACGGGTGTCCGCACTGCAAAGCGCTGTGTGAAGATTTCGACAGGCGAGGGGTCGTGTACAGGGAGATCAACCTCTGCCGTGAACCGGATGAGATGGCCCGCCTGCAGGAACTGATCTGGGAGCATCGCCTTCCGGTGGTTGCCGACCACGAACGCGTCTCAATCGGCTTCCGTGGCGAGTCCTCGACATTTTCCGAACTCGGCCTCGAGTAACTCCCGTCTCCGTGCCCGTCTCCGTCTCCGTGCCCGATGGCCCGCCTACCGGGGGGATGAGGGTGTGAGGGGATGAGGGAATGAAGGCGTGAGGGCCGCCTAAGCGCCCGAATAAAACGCAAAAACGCAAAGACGCAACGCTTTTCCTTCTGTGCTGCCTCAATGGGACTCTCCGGCACAGGTGTCAGGATCCAATGATCATCCTGGCATATACTCTGCGGCTACCCGGACGACGAGATCACCTTCGCAAGGTCTTTGTGGGACGCACCGAGTGCGAGGAGTGAGCGGATCAACAGGTCGATGGAAACCGACGGGTCACCGCCCTCCATCTTCGCCACCCGAGACTGACTTGACCTGATCATCCCTGCGAAGGCCTTCTGCGACAGTTTCTTGCGGGAGCGTCGCAGACGCACGTTTTCACTGAGGCGAAGCTTGAGTTCAATGTACGCCGCCTCTTCGGGGCTCAGCTCGAGAAACTCCTCGGCCGTGCCGACTCTCCAACCCTTCTTTTCCAGTCGTTCCTTCTTTGCCTTACGCATCGTCATACTCCCGAAGCCTCGATTTGCACGTTGCGATGACCCGTTTCGAAGTCTGTGCGGTCTTCTTACTGAATACCTCGACGATTACCACCGCGTCTGAATCCAATCGGTACACGATTCGCCAGGTCGAGTTCTCATCAACAATTCTCAACTCGTGACACCTCGACCCAATGGAGGGCATCGGTCTCGAATGCGGCATCGACAACTTCTCTCCCCGCTGCAACCGGCGAAGGAGAATCCCCGCCTCGACGCGCGCGGCCTTCGAGAACGGCGGTGTTTTCACCTCCCCATGACGCCAGGCGAGGTCTTTGCCCCTCCGCCTCATTTCATCGAATAATATATGTCAGATTCGACATATTGTCAATCTCACTCTCGAAATCGAGGAGCTGTTGTGAGATTGAGTTCTTCGTACGTCCGTCTCTGGATCCACCCACAGTTCCAAGCAGAGGATTTCTTATCTGTGTGATCTGTGGGTTGGTTTTTTATCAGTCTTGTTCGCCGGGCCGAGACCGCAACGCCTTCTTCTGCGACCGCCGCCGTTTCGAGTCGAGCCGCCGTTTACGTTGCGTCTTCGGCACCCTGGTCCGCACACGCGGCTCGTCCTCCTCGAGAGCTTCAGCGAGCAGGGCGACGAACCGTTCGATGGTTGCGCGGCGGTTGGCCTCGCGGCTGCGGTGACGTTGCGATGAAACGTGCAGCACGCCAGCCTTGGTTATTCGGGTCGATAGCAGTTCTTTGATCCGACTCCGTTGCTCGGAGCTCAGTGAACGAGAGCCTTGAAGATCGAAGAGCAAGCGGACTTTTGTCTCGACCTTATTGACGTTCTGCCCCCCCGGACCCGAGCTCCGTGCGAACTCGAATCGAAGGTCGTCCTCGTCAATCCAAAGGTCGTCGTTGATGCGGAGCATGAAATGAGTATGAACGAAGGATGCTTCGCTGTCATTTTTGAGTAAAGAGTTAAGAGTGAAGAGTTAAGAGTCCAAAGAAACACGAGACCCTTAACTCTTAACCCTTGACCCTTTACTCGCCCAACGGGCGCGAAAAACCCCGCCCAGGGCGGGCGGGGGTCATTCCGAATTCCGGATTACGAATCTGTCTAAAGCAGCCCCAGGATTTCCTCCTCGAGGTGCACCTCATCGCCGGCTTCAAAGCCGAGATGGAAATACATTACTTTGCCATCGCGGTCGATCAGGAATGATGACGGGAAGGAACGAACCTTGAAGATCGAACCGACGATCTCCTCATCTTCCTCGGCGTTTTCGAGCATCGTGTAGGTGAGGCCTTTTTCCTCGATGAACTTGGTCGCGCGCTCGGTGTCGCGCTTGGCGTCAATGGCGATGATCTCGAAGCCCTGGTCTTTGTACTGCTCATACAACGGTTGCAGGCGTGGCAACTCCACGCGGCAGCTGCCTCAGGTGGGGAACCAGAAGGCGAGCAATGTCACCTTGCCGGTGCTCACATCCGCCATGCTGATCTGATTGCCCGCGTAGTCGAGCAGCGAGAAGTCGTCGACCGTGGTGGCGAGCTCGCTGCGGGTCGCCCACAGGAACTCGTCGTAGCCTTCTTCGTCGCCATTCTTGGCCGCGTAGGCCTCGCGAAGAAAGATCTCGGCACCTGAACCGTCATTGCCGAATGCTGCCTCGGCGCCGAGCAGCTCGACCGCCGAGTCGAAGTCGCCCTCGCCCAACGCGGCACGGCCCCAGAAGGTATAAAGCGGTGTGTTCGGAACCCCGAGGTAGCTCACGCTTCCAACCTCGTCAGCCGCGGCAAAGCGCGAGAACGCCAGCTCCGTGTCACCCATGTTGTAGAGTGCCCAACCGTCGTAGGCGAGAGCTGTAGCTCTGCGGCGTTGCACTCGCTCGGCGATGTCCTCGTCGGTGAACTCCCGGTCGGGGTAGTCGGCTCGGTATGTCTCGGGTGTGGCCATCTCCATCGCCGCAAGGGCATGTTCGTCAGCCACCATCCACTCTTCGAGATCGATTGCCGTTTCGAACACCTGCTGGTGCTCGGAGTAGGTAAGCGGCCGTTCTGCGCCGAGACTGTTGGCGACCTGTGCCAACTCGAGTGGGACGTCCACCGAGTCGGAAAGGCTGAGTATCTCCATGCCGACCGCGAATCGTTGCTCGGGATCCTCGATGTGTTCGAGGGCCGAGGCAACCACAAGGTAAGCGCCCTGGGGATCCTCCATCTCGTGGCCGCGGTAGTGGACGACCACCCCCGCCATCGAGCCGCTGTGCTCGGTGTCCGGGAACTCGGCCAGATAGTCTTCGGCGAGCGATGTCTTCTCCTCAGCAGTTTCCAGCCCGTTCCGGGCCTCGACGAGTCCAGACCAGGCCTCCTCCGCCGGGCTTGCCTGCTCCTGCTTCGCGCAGGCGCCGGCGAGACCGACGAGCACGATCAGGGTCAGGATTGTAGTTTTTCGTGACATGAACCCTCCTTTCATGGGTGCGCGTCGTGTGCTCATTTGCGCGCCGGTGCAGTATACGCGTCCAACCCGTGCCTGTCTCCGTTTCCGTGTCCGTGCCCGAATGATGGGTGGGTGGACAACAGATCGACCTCCGGGCACGGAGACGGAGACGGGCACGGAGACGGGCGAAACCGCTATAGTTCCTCTCATGCGAATCGGCGATACCTGGTACCGGACGATCTGGCCGGCCGACGACGGATCGGCCGTAGAGATCATCGACCAGACCCTTTTGCCTCACGTCTTTGAAATTCGGCGATTGCAGGCCGTGGAGGATGTTGCGGAGGCAATACGGACCATGAGGGTCCGGGGAGCGCCATTAATCGGTGCCACCGCCGCATACGGGTTGGCGCTGGCATTGCGAGAAGATGCCTCGGACGATGGGTTTGAGGCGACTCGGGAGATGCTCGCTGCCACCCGTCCGACAGCAGTCAATCTTCGGTGGGCCCTTGATGAGATGGCGCGCGAGGTGGCGCCGCTTTCAGCGCGTGAGAGGGCGGAGGCGGCATGGGCCTGCGCGGCGCGAATCTGCGACGACGACGTCGAGATCTGCCGACATATCGGTGAGTACGGGTTGCTGGAGCTGCAAGAGATTGCCAGTCGGAAGGGTGGAGAAAGCGTCAACATCCTGACCCACTGCAACGCCGGCTGGTTAGCCACCGTCGACTGGGGGACTGCGCTGGCGCCGGTCTACATGGCGCACGACTCCGGGATGGCGGTGCACGTGTGGGTCGACGAGACTCGACCGCGCAACCAGGGTGCCGCCCTCACCGCCTACGAGCTGGCCTCGCATGGCGTGCCACACACGCTGATCGCGGACAACTCGGGAGGACATCTCATGCAACACGGAATGGTGGATCTGTGTCTGGTGGGCACGGATCGGACCACCGCAGCAGGTGACGTCGCCAACAAGATCGGGACCTATCTCAAGGCGCTCGCGGCACGAGACAACAAGGTGCCCTTTTTCGTCTGCCTGCCGTCGACCACCGTTGACTGGACCCTGCGTGACGGCGTAGCCGAGATTCCAATCGAGGAACGCCCGCCGGAGGAGCTCACCCGAGTGTCCGGCCGCACTTTCGAGGGCGAGGTGATTTCGGTCGAAATTGCACCCCCGGGGTGTCCTGCAGGCAACTGGGCCTTCGATGTCACGCCGGCACGGTTGGTGACCGGACTGATCACCGAACGCGGGCTCTGCGATGCCTCCGCCGAGGGACTTGCTACATTGTTCCCGGAACGAGTCTGATGAGACGCTGGACTATTTTGTTTCTACTCCTGACATCGGCCGCTGGCTGCCGGTCGGCCATCGCCCCGGAACCAAAATCGACTCCCCCCTGGAACATCGCCCGGGCCCAGGTGGTCCGGTGGCACGCAGACGAACCGTTCTTCTCCCAGGACTTCGCCGTCGAGGCATCGGGGTTGGCAGCCTCGGATCGATTTCTCTGGGTGACTTCCGAAAAGTACGGAGGTCTGCTCCTCATCGACCTACATGGACGCCCGTATGTGAAGACCATCCGAGTCGGGGTGCCGAAACACGCGGAACTCGAAGGAGTGGCGCTGGTCGATGGGGGGATGTTGCTTTGTGATGAGGCGCACGCGGCGGTCTATGAGGTGTTGATTGATAACGAAGAACAGCTTTTCGCGTTTCCGCCCGCCCAGGCGCTGCCGGCTGAAGCCCTCACTCTCGAAGGGGTCGCCGTTCGCGGCGGGAAAATCGGCTTCGAAGGGATCGAGGTCGATGACGACGACGGCACCGTCTACCTCCTGCTCGAGCGGAGCGGTACCGAAGAAACCGGCTGCGTGTCGCGGATCTGGGACCTTCGGCGGACCAATGGCGCCCTCCGCTCCGACGGCGATCCGCTCGAGGTTCAGCTCGAGGACTGCACCTGGCGATTGACAGGGCTTGCCTGGTGGGAAGGAGAGCTCATCGCCCTCAGGACCCAGTTCCCGGGCATGCGGTACGAGGTCGTGACTGTCGACCTCCGGACCGGAGACACTGTGGTGCTGCTGGATCCGACGAAGCTCCTCAGAAGGCTTGCAAGGGAGGGGTGGTCCAACAACGTCGAAGGGATTGCCGTCAGCGGCGATGGTGCGCTGTGGTTGGTGGCCGACAACGCGGAAACTGGGGTGATAGATGAACCGGTGCCGCCGCGAGGGGAGAGTCACACGCTCCTGCTTCGGATACCTCCATCGAATGCTGTGAGCAGATAGCTGAGTCTCCTGCAAAATTTAATATCGAACTCGCCCCCCGTCGGACGAAGCTTATCAAGACGTGCGGGCGAGACGCCCGCACATCGCCGATGCTGGCCCAGTGCCGTTTCGAAGTTCAATATTGAATTAGACAGGAGGCTGAGCTGATAGCTATCTCGCACCCGAAGCGACACGACCTGTGGGCCTCCTCGGTGCAGGCGTCAGAGCACGGCCGGTGATGAGATACACGGACCCGGTTCTAAGATCCGTGAGATAGAGCTCGCCGCTCTCGTCTTCGCCAAAGCCCGAGATCGACGCCCCGGTCTGGCCAACCACGGCCGCTGTCCAATCGCCAGGGCCCGCCGGAGCCAGACCCCAGACAGTTCCACTACAGAAGTCGCCATAGAGGTAGAGCCCGCGGAGCGCAGGAAAAAGAGTGCCACGATAAACATAGCCGCCCGTGACGGAGCAGCCCAGGGCGTGGCCGTACTCAGCGGCCGGAAGGGTCAGACCCTCGGTCGAGCAGTTGGAGCTCCCGAAACAGTGGCTTCCCTCCATCGTGTTCCAGCCGTAGTTGAGTCCTCCCGGGCCCGTCCTCGCTTCGAAGTCGATCTCCTCCCAAGCACCCTGTCCGACGTCACCGATGTAAAGGTCCCCGGTTGACCGATCGAAGCTGAAACGCCACGGGTTTCGCAGGCCTAGAGCCCAAATTTCGTCCATTGCCTGCCGGTCATCAACGAATGGGTTGTCGGGTGGGATGGTGTAAGTCGAGCCATTGTCGACGTCCACCCTCAAGAGCTTGCCCAGGAGTGTCTCGGGGTTCTGACCGTTTCCCAGTGGATCCCCTCCGCTGCCGCCGTCTCCGGTCGCGATCCACAGATAGCCATCCGGCCCGAACGCAAGATCACCGCCGTTGTGGTTCGAAAACGGTTGCTGGATGGTCATGATGATCGCCTCGGACGACGGGTCCGACAGATTGGTGTCGCTTTCGGAGCGTGTGTATTCCGCGACCACAGTGTCACCGGAGAGGTCGGTGTAGTTGACGAAGAACCTTCCGTTACTCGCATATTCAGGGTGAAAGGCCAGTCCGAGCAGTCCCTGCTCGTTGGCGGCGTTTCGTACCCGGTTCGCGATATCGAGGAAGGGGATCGACCGCAGACCGTCACCGTCGATGATCTGAATCCGGCCCGGCTGCTCGACGATGAACAGCCGCCCGCTGCCGTCGCCGGCGGCACGCACGGCGACAGGCCGTTCAAGTCCGGTCAGGACCAGTTCTAACGCGATCGAAACCCTGTTAGGATCAACGGTCTTCCTCCGCGTGGTCTCCGGTCCTTCATGACCGTTTCCGACGGTCCCGGCCGCCGCCAGGGATACCGCCAATGTCGCTGCAGAGAATATGGCCGAGATTTGCTTCATGGTGCTCCGGGTAGGGAAACACACCGCGGGCGATTCGGGATTCCGGACATCTCGGGGATCTCGCCGCGCGATGCGGCAGGAATTGCGGCCTCGGTTCGATGTACAATTAAATGAGAAATCAATGCGAACCGTTGACCATGCGTCACGTGCAGCGGTTCGTTTGACTGGACTCATGGAGGTACGGGCTTGACCGAACTGTCGCAGTGGCCGCCGATCGCTCTGATTGCGATGGCATTGGTGCCGGCGCTGGTTTTGGTGCTGCTTGCGGTGCTGGTCGCCCTGCGGCGCTCCTCGTTCGAACGCCAGGTTGCGGAAAAGAAAACCAAAGATATTAGTGAGGAGTCGGCGAGGAAGTTCCGCCGAATCGAACAGGATCTCAACTTCCTGGTCGATTTCTTCCGGGTATTTTCGAGGCTGGTCGGAGAGATGCACGCCGAGCGGCAGGTTCGGATGATCCCCAAGGCCCTCCTCAATGCGGTGGTTCGCATCTTCCAACCCGAAGTCGCGGCGGTCCTTGTGAAACGTGGCGCTCCAGGCTCTGACGGCATAGAGGGGCAACGTCTTTCGGTTGCAGCGCTGCACTCGATTCGCAGCGCGCTCAAGGTCGGGATGGAGTTCAAGTTCGGTGAGGGGCAGGTAGGAATTGTTGCCGAACGGGGTCACGTGATGGTTCGCAAGGACTTCGAGGAGGACCAGTTGGCAGCGTATGAGCGCTCCAAGGTCACTGTGGAACCCAAGTACGACATCGTAGCGCCCATGATCGCAGGTGGCGACACCCTCGGCGTTTTAGCGATTTCGCGCCCGGACCGCCATCACGAGAGCGAACGCGATGTGCTCGAAATGATCGCCCGCATCGGCGCTCTGACGTGGAAGAATGTCCAGGCCTATCGCAGCAAGGAGGTCGAGGCCGAGATCGACAAGCTGACCAAGATCTTCAACAAGGGTGCACTGTTGCGCCGCCTCGGGCTGGCGCTTCACGAGGCTCGCACGACCGGCGGCAAGGCCGCGATCTTCATGTTCGATCTCGACAACTTCAAGATCTACAACGACACCAATGGCCACCTCGCCGGTGATCGACTGCTGACGCTGCTGGCAGAACTGGTGAAGGACACCGTGCGAACCGATGACGTATTCGGCAGGTTCGGGGGCGAGGAGTTTCTACTCGTGATGCCCGACCGCACCGGTGCGCAGGCGATGACGGCTGCGGGGATGGTCCGCAAACGAATCGAAGAGTATCCCTTCGAAGGTGGTGCCACCCAACCGCTCGGTAAGGTGACGATCTCCGGAGGCGTGGCGGCGTTCCCGGACGACGCCACCGAGCAGGTCGAGCTGATGCAGGCGGCCGACAACGCCCTGTATCGCGCCAAGCAGGGCGGACGCAACCAGGTCAGGCGGGCCGAAGAATCCGGCCTCAACCCGATCGAAACCCGCTAGCCGGCTCGACGGCTATACGGCTGATCGGCTATACGGCACCTGCTGTTGGCTATGCCATCGCCAAGCCCGATCGTTTCGCCGTAAAGCCTATAGCCAATAGCCTATAGCCTATTGCCCATAGCGCATAGCTCATTGCTCATGGCCCGGGAAGGTTGGGTGGGGTAAGATACCCGCCATGAAAGTCGATGTTCGGCACGTGGATGACGTAATCATTGTTGACCTCGAAGGACGGCTCGTCATGGGAGTCGGCGACGAGCTGCTCCGTGATGTGATGAATGAACTCATCGCGGAGGACTGGAAGAAGATCCTCCTCAACCTGCGCGAGGTCACTATCATCGATAGCTCGGGGATCGGCGAGGTCGTGTCGGGGTGGAAGCTCGGGCGGCGATTCGGGGCTTCGGTCAAGCTGCTGCGCCCGGCCCCGCAGATACAGCGCACCCTGAGGCTGACCCAGCTCCTGCCGTTGCTCGAAGTCTTCGACGAAGAGGCTGAGGGAGTCGCGAGCTTCGAGAGCGACTGACCGTCCTGGTCCTCTGACCCTGTTTGGCTCAGTTGCCCGGAGCATATCGAGCTGGTAATTTCGGCGCGACTCGGGAGAGTTCGGTATTTCAAAACTCAGGGGGTTGGCAGATGTTCGACAGCTTTCGGGTGGAGTTTCAAGAAGAGCTCGACGCGATTCGCGAGGCGGGCACGTACAAGGAAGAACGAGTCATCTCGTCGCCCCAGAGCGCGGCCATCGACGTGCCGCAGGGCGAAGTCATCAACTTCTGCGCCAACAACTACCTGGGGCTGGCCAACAACCCCGAGATCATCGCTCGGGCCAAGCAGGCCCTCGACGAGCGTGGTTTCGGGATGGCCTCGGTCCGATTCATCTGTGGCACTCAGGACCTGCACAAGGAGCTCGAGGACACCATCAGTACGTTCAACGGCACCGACGACACGATCCTCTACTCTTCGTGCTTCGATGCCAATGCCGGTCTTTTCGAGACGATCCTCGGTCCCGACGACGCCATCATCTCCGACCAGCTCAACCACGCCTCGATCATCGACGGCGTACGGTTGTGCAAGGCGGAGCGGTTCCGGTATGCAAACTCGGACATGGTTGAGCTCGAGGCAATCCTTGAAAAGACCCAGAGCCATCGCCGGCGCTTGATCGCCACTGACGGTGTCTTTTCGATGGACGGATACCTGGTCAAGCTCGACCAGATCTGTGATCTGGCCGAACGCTACAACGCCATGGTGATGGTCGACGACTCGCACGCCACCGGCTACATCGGAGAGACCGGGCGCGGCACTCCCGAACACTGCGGCGTGCAGGGTCGGGTCGACATCATCACCTCGACCCTTGGTAAGGCGCTCGGCGGCGCCTCCGGCGGTTACACAACAGGCCGCCAGGAGATCGTCGAAATGCTGCGCCAGCGTTCGCGGCCTTACCTCTTCTCCAATACCTTGACTCCATCGTTGGCCGCGGCCGGCATCGAGGTCTTCCGCATGCTTTCGGAAACGACGACGCTGCGCGAAAAGCTGATGGACAACACCCGATACTTCCGGGAAAAGCTCTCGAAGGTCGGCTACGACCTGGTCGAGGGCCAGACGGCGATCGTACCGGTGATGCTCTATGACGCCAAACTCGCCACCGACGTAGCGAACGCGATGCTCGAGGAGGGGATCTATGTCATCGGCTTCTCCTTCCCCGTGGTGCCCGAGGGTCAGGCGCGGATCCGGGTCCAACTCTCAGCCGCCCACGAGCGTGAGCACCTCGATCTCGCTGTTTCCGCATTCGAGTCCGTAGGCCGCAAGCTGGGAGTGATCTGAGCCTCATGCAAAAACCGGCGCCTCTCCTGTAGGGGCGGGATATATCCCCATACGCGCTAACTTAAATGAAACACCCACCGGAGAGGAGACCTTTCTAACACTCCGACACATAGCGCGGTCCTTCGAGCCCGAGTCCGTTACCGTAACCGTTAACGGTATTGTCAACATTGTTGATGAAAGGAAGATTCATGTACATCGACCTCTACGAAAACCCTTGAAACCCGGCAACGGTAACGGTAACGGGCTCGGGCTCGGGACGACGCGGACAGAGCCCATGATTTCAAGTCTTCGGTGTGAGTGTTCCCTAAGTTAGCGCATATGGGATATATCCCGCCCCTGTTAATTGAAGCCCTCCGGGTCTCTCAAGGGGGCGGCATATATGCCGCCCCTACAGATCGCCGACGCTGTTGTCGTAGGGGGCGGGGTTACGAGAGATCCTGGTTTTTGAAAGAGGCTGATCTGAAAGGTGAGGAGTCGAATTGAGCACGATTCACTTCGTTGAGGAACTCGATCGCGAGCTCCGCGCCGTCGGCGACACGGAGCGTGCCGTCGGTGCGAAGGCCTATCTGAAGAGTGACCTCGAGTTCATTGGTGTCGCGGCAAAACCGCTGCGCGCGGTGGCGCGCGCCTTTCTCGCGGATCATCCCGAAATCGACCGCGATGCTCTCCTGCGGCTGGTGCAAGCCCTCTGGCAGCGGCCGGTCTTCGACCTCAAGACGGTGGCGGTGGCGTTGCTCGAGCGACGACCCGGTGATCTCGTCACCGGTGACCTCGAACTCGTCGAGGACCTTCTGCGCCGTTCGCATACCTGGGCGCTGGTGGACTGGCTCTGCGCCAAGGTGGCGTCGCCGCTTGTCGAATCCGATCCCGAAGCAGCGCGGTCGGTCCTCGAGCGGTGGTCCCGGGACGAGGACTTCTGGGTCCGCCGCGCCTCCATGCTCGCCCAGCTGCCGGCCCTTCGCGCCGGCAGCGGCGACTTCGAGCTCTTCGCCTCGTTTGCGTCGCGCATGGTGGGGGAGAAGGAGTTTTTCATCCGCAAGGCGATCGGCTGGGTGCTCCGGGACGTCAGCAAGAAGCGGCCGGACCTCGCCTTCGGCTTTCTCTCGGAGCACCTCCATGAGGTCTCCGGTCTGACCTTTCGGGAGGGATCCAAGTACCTCCCGGAAGAGCAGCGAGAGGCGTTGCGCCGGGCGCGTGGCTGATACGATCCTTGAGAGACTTTCAATGCGACGCCCGGTCTTTTCCTCCCTGCTGACCGCCGCCGTGGCGCTGTGGTGCCATTCGGCGCTTGCTGACGATCCCTGGATCATCACCGGCGATGTGGTTATCACCGAACCAACGGATGTTGAGGACGTCATCGTCGCCGGCAATGGCTCGCTGACGGTCAAAGATCTACCGGAACCCGGACTGCGGGTGATGGGTAACCTCTTTGCCGTCGGCAACGCTTCGATCAGGCTCGAGAACTCGGTCATTCAGTTCATGAACGCCTACCACGGGCAATATGCCCTCGCAGGCATCGAAACCTCGACGATCGAGGTCGTGGGCTGCGACTACCGGATCCCGAACCAGGTCCAACATGCCCTGATCACCTTTGGCGACGGTGAACTCGTGGTCGAGGACACCGACTTCGGAGACGTGCAGCTCATCTCTGGCGGCAACGCCCGCCTCGTCGCCAGAAGACTCACCGGGAACTTCGAGGTCCTGGTGCAGGATGACTCGACGATGGAGCTTTCAGATATTCCCCGAACGCCTGGAGAGGGTCGGATCTGGGTGTGGGTGGAGTTCCCGAGCGGCTCGGTCTCCGAGTACACGCCGCCGATGCCGGGCTTTGTCTCTCTTTGGACATTCCCTCCGCCCGGATCGGTTGGCATCGACCAGAGTGTGGTTGTCGAGCGCTGCGAGGCGATGCTGTGGCCGATGCTGGTACGGGAAAACAGCCGACTGACCCTGCGCGACATCCCGGAGGACAACTGGGTGGTGGTCGGGCTCTATCTCCCGGAGTCGGTCACTATCGACGGCCTGATCAACGACCAAACTTACGGTTCAACCGAGCTCGACTTCAATCAGAAAATCAACCTGGTCAATGCTTCGATTGACACCTGGAATCTCTACCCGCAGCTCGATGCGAGGATTCTGGTGCGCGATTCCGTGCTCGGTGAGATCCTGAGCTTTGGTCGTTCCCGGGTCAGCGTCGAGAGGACCACCATCGACGGCAGCGGTGGCTTTCTTGGTGCCCGTGACAATTCACAGATAGTCCTTTGGGATTCCACTGTTACGGGCACCATCGAGGCCACTCATGACAGCACCATCGAGCTCCACGACAGTGTGGCCGATCCGTATCCACAGGATCTGACGGGCTCCTTCACCCGCTTCGGTGCCTACGATCGCGGTCGCCTGCTTGCAGATCAGACACCGGTGAACACGACCCCGGCGCTTGGCGGAGACGGTGTCATCGGCGTGACCTTTATCGTGAATCCGCCTTCTTCCCCCCCGGCCGCGCCGACAACGTTGTACGGTACGGTCGGTCTCTTCAGCCTCGAGGGTGGACCGGTGCTCGAGAGCTGGCATCTCGAAGCGGTGCCGCGGCGAGCTGGACACGCGGTCCCGATCGCCGACGGCAACAGCAATATCGAAGAGGACGAGATCGCGGTTTGGTCCGGCGCTGATCCGGGGGTTGATCAGCTACTGCGAACGGTGCTTACCGATACCTGGGGACGGACCCTGGTCGGGCGAGTGAGGGTTCGTGGTAACGGACCGCGCACGCTCGGCGGCGGAGGGCGTCGTTCACCCTGATTGTCAGGGGGCTCTCTTTTTTCGCCCCGCGAACAGGAGACCGACCCCCCATGGGGTGCCATCGAAGAGGCGGTCAAGGCCGAAGATGGATCGCACCAGGCCGACCAGCCAACGCCTCCTGCCAAGGGCGGACACCGTGCTCAGCGTGGAGTCGCTCTCAACCTCGCCGTCGTGTTGGAGGCGGCGACGATTGATCCGTTTGAGGAAGAATTCATCGTAGAGTCGGAGGAGAGGCCACCCCCATACGACAACTTGGGGCTCCAAACCGGCTCTTGTCAGGATATTTCTCATCTCGCCCGCCGAGTACCGTCTCAGATGACCTGCCCACTCGTCCCAGTCTGACCACTGGGCCGGACCTGCCGGGACCGTGCCGATAAGCCAACCGTCGGGTGTCACCACCCGCGCGAGTTCGGCGACGGCTTCCTGGTGGTCCGGAATGTGCTCCAGGGTCTCGGCGCTGGAGGCGCTCGAAAACGTCTCGTCGGCGAACGGCAGGGCGGTGATGTCGGCCACCAACGGTAGAACCCCACCGCGAACTCCCGCAGAGACCTGTTGTGCGAACACCCGGAGCGATCTCAGCGAGAGATCGGCGGCGACGACCGTGTGCCCCTGACGCGCCAGGGTGATGCTGAGCGAGCCGACGCCGGCGGCGCACTCGAGGTGGAGGCCGGGGACGGATACCAGCCGCTCCAGCCGCGCGGTGATACGGCCCTCGCGGTGCGCGTGTCGCGGCCCGAAAAACTCGGGATCAGTACCCCATATGGCTTTTCCCACGAGCTGAGCATAGCGGATTTTGATTCCGCGTCCGCGTCCGAGTCCGAGTCCGCGCCCGTGTCCGACCATTCCATCGATAGCGATCCCGATAGCGATAGCGATAGCGATCATCCCAAGCCCCAGGCCCCAAGCCTCAAGCCCTCTCTGCTACCATCCCCACCCATGTCCGAGGTTCTGAAGCCACTTTGGATCGACACCCCGGGAGGTGTGCGTGAGGCCGCCGACAGGTGCGCTGTCGCGAGTCGGGTCGCTGTCGACACCGAGGCGGACTCGATGCACTCCTACTTCCACAAGGTGTGCCTGATCCAGGTCAGCGCCAACGGCCACCACATGGTGATCGATCCGTTGGCCGTTGAGCCTGGCGATCTGCGGCCGCTGTGGGAGGTGGTGAGCGATCCGGCTGTGCCGGTCCTGATGCACGGTGCGGACTACGACATCCGGATCCTCGATCGAGATTATGGCGTTCGAATTGCCGGTCTCCAGGACACCCAGATCATGGCCCAACTGCTCGGCGAGGAGAAAACCGGCCTCGCCGCCCTGCTCGAAAAGGAGCTCGGGGTCCTTCTCGACAAGAAGTACCAACGGGCGGATTGGGGACGTCGCCCTCTCCATACCGCCCAGCTCGCGTATGCGGCGGCTGACACCGCCCATCTCGGTGATCTCGTCGAACGGCTCCGAACCCGCCTCGTATCGCTCGGTCGATGGGAGTGGGCGGTGCAGGACTTCCGAAAGCTCGAAAACGTTCGTCACTCGACTGCCGATCCCGACCCGCTCCTCTTCGAGCGCATCAAAGGAGGGCGAGGTCTTCGCGGTACCGCTCGAGACCGCCTGTTTTCTCTCCACCGATGGCGAGATCAGCAGGCGCGTTCCCGCGACATCCCACCATTCAAGGTCCTCGGCAACAAACCACTGCTGGCAATGGCCGAGACACCGCCATCCGACCTCGAAGAGCTCGGCGAGGTGGTGGGTGTGGGGCCGCGCGCGGTCCGCCGCTGGGGCCGCGATCTGCTCCGCTTGATCGATCGTCCCCGCCGGGCCCCGGAGCGGGTCCGTCCGCCGCGGCCACCGACGCCGGACGCATCGGAACGCAGACGGCTCAAACGGATGCTCGCGGCACGAGACGTGAAAGCCGAGGAGCTCGGAATCCAGGCCGGGCTGCTCTGTTCACGTGGTGTGGCCGAGGCGGTGTCCTCGCGCAAACCATTGTGTGCAACCGTTCGGGACCTCGCGGCCGCGGGAGTTGAAGGCTGGAGGCTCGAGGTGCTTGGAGAGGACTTCCTCAAGGCCATCGCGGAGGATTAACCTGGCGAGATATGCGGGTTTAAGTCATTCCTCGATGCGTTCGACATCTGCACCGAGCTCGCTGAGCCGTGCGTGCAGGTTCTGGTACCCGCGCTCGACCTGGCGGATGTTGTGGATGACGCTTTCGCCCTCGGCGACGAGGGCGGCAATGACCAGCGCCATACCGGCGCGGATGTCCGGGCTTGCCAGGTTCTGACCGCGGAGCTGTGAGGGACCGATCACTACCGCTCGGTGGGGATCACAGAGGATGATGCGGGCGCCCATGGCGATTAATCGGTCGACCCAGAACAAGCGGCTCTCGAACATCTTTTCGTGGATCAGGATCGTGCCGCGCGCCTGGGTGGCGAGCACGACCGAGATCGAAGTGAGATCGGCGGGGAAGGCCGGCCATGGACCATCGTCGATCTTCGGAATGGCGCCGTGAATATCCTCCTGGATGACCAGCTCCTGATCTGCCGGCACGACGATGTCGTTGCCTTCGACCCTCCAGGTGATGCCGAGCCTGCCGAAACACAGCTCGGTCATTCGGTGGTGCTTCTCGGGCTCGGCGTCGACGATACGCAGCTCGCCGCCGGTGACCGCGGCCAGGCCAATGAAGCTGCCCACCTCGAGCGGGTCCGGTCCGATCTTCGTTGTCGCGCCACCGAGGTTCGGGACGCCCTCCACTTCGAGGGTGTTGGTGCCGATGCCCGTTACCGATCCTCCCATCGCATTGACGAGAAGGCAGAGCTCCTGGACGTGGGGCTCTGAAGCAGCGTTGCGGATGGTCGTGACACCATCTGCGAGCGCGGCCGCCATGACCGCGTTCTCGGTCGCCATCACGCTCATCTCGTGCAAAAAAATATCGGTGCCGGTAAGACCTTTGGGGGCTTTGAGCCGGTATCGATCAGATCCGGCCTCGACCTCGGCGCCGAGCGCCTGGAACGCGTGGAGATGGGTGTCGAGCGGTCGGCGTCCAATGCGGTCGCCTCCCGGCCGCGGCAGCTCGGCGCTCCCGAATCGGGCCAAGAGTGGACCGGCGAGCAGGAACGAGGCCCTGATTTCGCAGGCCAATCGCTCGGGAACCGGGCGGGAAACTACCGTCGAACCGTCGATCCGCCATGCCGATGGTGCCGTCTCCTCGACGCCGGCGCCGAGCTCCGACAACAGCTCCAACATCACCCCCGCATCGCGGATCTGCGGCACATTGGTGAGCTCGACAGTGCCCTCGGCGAGCAGAGTGGCGGCGAGCATCGGCAGGGCGGCATTCTTGTTGCCGCCGGGCACCAGCGTGCCGTGGATCGG
>Ga0255053_10000759_pt1 | contig 17638 bp, 19 predicted proteins | sample JV7_2_22_MG_FD_188635 | JGI IMG/M metagenome (GOLD analysis project Ga0255053, IMG submission 188635) | Seawater microbial communities from Jervis Inlet, British Columbia, Canada - JV7_2_22 | ecosystem: Environmental > Aquatic > Marine > Inlet | place: Canada: British Columbia | collected...
CCGGTTTTCATGTCGTTCGAGCCTCTTGCTCCCGGACGATATTGGTTATTGGCAATTTGGTTTCCATACTGGATACTCAATATTATGGGTGAGGAAATCTTATGGCGTGGAACCATGCTTCCCCGTCAGGAAATTGCCTTTGGGAAACGGACTTGGATTTTACATGGTGCAGGATGGGGGCTTTTTCATATAGCTTTCGGTTGGCAGCTTCTCATAACATTACTACCCATCATATTTATACAATCCTATGTGGTTCAACGGCGTCAGAATACTTGGATCGGCGTTATCATCCATGCAGGCATTAATGGTCCTGGATTCTTGGCAATTGCCTTTGGTATCGTATAAATATAGTTCATCTAATCAAAGGAGAAAACATGGCATTCTCAGCTTCTAGATCGGAAAGAATATCAAGGACGAAAGTCATAACTTTGAATGCTCCGTTAAAAAGAGTGTTTCCCTTATTTGGTCCTATAAGAGAAAAAGAATGGGCCGCTGGGTGGGAACCTCAAGTACTTTACCTGACCACCGACTTTGTGGAAGAGCACATGGTCTTCAAGACGCAGTCCCATCTTGGACATGAACCTGATTTTACCTGGACAGTATCGAAATACCGCCCTGACCAAGCGTTCATTGAGTATACAGTTTTCGCACCGGAAAGGCTGTGGTGGATAACGATCCAATGTCGTGAAGCCATTGGGGGAGAAACAACCAAGGCAGAGATTGTCTACACATACACAGGATTAACGGAGAAAGGCAACGCAACCAATGAGAAAGCTCTGGAGACGATGTTTCGTCGAGATCTGAAGGATTGGGAAGAGGCTATCAATCACTATCCAGAGACAGGAGAGCGACTGGAACCCGGCTAGAGACATTCATATTGTTCAAGATCGATGTTGTTGTAGATGAGATGGTGATGCACCAAAGCCGTTAACATCTATAAGCGAACTCGAGAAGCTAAATGTCCTTCAAGAGCTGACCCCATTTTATTCATTCACTCCGATTCTGCCATGGTTTTATGATCCGACGCCAAGCGCCCCCTACTATGATTAGGAATTGAGGCATGTTAAAATATTTTCCCAAATGAACCAAAGAAACAGGAAAGAGAGGCAGCAAATTTTAAATTTGCAACCATACAACAGGATCGCACTTTGCTTCATAATTGCCCTTATTGCCAATACATGCTTAAGAGCCGAGAACAAGCTGAATATTTTCATTAACGGACCCAGCTACACCAAACACTTTATGGAGTCTGATTCAAAGTTTGTTAACTTCCATGTGGGTGTGGGGTTTGAGTTTGACAAAGTACTGCATAAGAAGTGGCTTTGGGGCGGGCATTTTCATTTTATGTTTAATGATAGTGCCAACCATACGGCCTATTGGGGCGGCCCAACCATCGGATATCTTATTGGGAATCGAAACGGTTTCTGGCTTCAGCCCATCTTAATTGCCGGGATGATGAAAAAGAACGAGTATTTTAATGGCAAACTCTACCCATTTTGTTTACCATTCATTTCAATGGGATATCGCTCCTTGGGTTTCAACATATCAATCATTCCACCGATTCAGGACAATCCATCCTGGGTCCTGATGCTTCAGATAAAAGCTCGTATTAAATAGTTGTTCTGAAGTAATCCTTTCCTAAAAATCAATTCACGATTATTGACCTTTCCTCAAATCTTTCGCTTCTAACGTGTTAACAATCCCGGTGCATGCTTTGGGTCAGGTCTTGTTTTTTATCATAATATTTTTAAGCTAATTCTAGCAATTCCCGTTCGATGCCCTCTTTTCTCATCTTATTACTGTATGTCAAAAGTTGAAAAGCAAAAAACAAGACCTGACCCCAATTAGGAAGCATTTTTTAGGATTGCTAGATAATCTTCGACTCCTGCCTCTCTCGGATTAGAAGGATTGGAATTATTCTCGAAAGACTTTTGGGCGATTTCAGGAAACTGACTCTCTTTTATGCCCAATTCCTTGAAGGAAGGAATATTCAAAGAGCTGGACAGGAATTTAATCATCCGGATTAATCCTCGCGCTGCAGTCTCGTTATCTTTCTCCTCAACTCCTGCGATCTTTGCTATTTCAGCATAGCGATCTTTGGCGACCGGAAGGTTAAACTCCATAACGAAGGGAAGAAAGATCGAGTTGGCAACGCCATGGGGAGTATCAAAAAGAGAGCCGACAGCTTCAGCCACACAGTGAACAGCCCCGACATCGCTGTTGCAGAAAGCTGGTCCGGCAATTGTGCTGCCCAGCATTATTTTCTCCCTTGCCTCTTTATCGCCTTTTATATTTCCGTAAGCTCTCTCAAGCGATTCGAAAATGAGCTTCAAGGACTCACGAGCAAAAATATCCGTGAGAAAAGTCGCAGGTTTTACAGTATAAGCTTCTACCGCATGGGTGAGAGAATCAAATCCGGTTGAGGCAATGAGTGGAGGTGGAAGAGTAACCAGCAGGTCAGGGTCGACGAGAGCCACTGCAGGAAACATATGGGGACCTTTTATGCTCATTTTGAACATCCGTTCGGTGTGGGTGACTACAGAAACCCAGGTCACTTCACTTGCCGTGCCGCAGGTCGTGGGAATGGCGAGAACCGGAAGAGGAGGTGATTTATATTTTCCCTTCCCTTCATAATCTTCTATTTTACCAGGATTGGTCGCCAGCAAAGCTATGGCTTTGGCAGCATCCAGGGAACTCCCTCCACCGAGCCCGATCACCAGATCTGGCTTTATCTTGCGGACTATTTCCCCAGCCCTGTCTATCGTGGTGTGTTTGGGATTTTGCTCAACTTCATCGAACACGGGAATCCCCGGAAAATGGCTGAGAACTTTATCGACGATGCCTGCTTCTCTAATCCCTTTATCGGTGACCAGAAAAAGACTGGCATCTTTAAAGTCTTCCTCAACTATTTCTTTAAGCCGGGAAATCATACCCGAGCCAAAAAAGATCCTGGTGGGAAGATGAAATCTCATTTCAGACACCTATCATTTTCTGAAATCAAGCGAATCCTGATTGGCCATATCAAGCGTTGCTATAAAAATGAGCTGAGCCAGATCTTGCAGAATTTCAGGAGTAATCAGGTCAACATCATCTTTTGTTATGTGGTAGTAAGAGCGAGATCCGTATGCGCTGAAGGATATGGTTGGAACGTCTTTCCACATGAAACGGGCTGCATCGAGTCTTGGCCGAGCAATGTTGGCAAAATACTGAGGATTTACGACACGGTGGATATATTTTTGATTTGCTTTTTCAATAAACTTCCATAACCTGGGGTAATTTTTTGCAGCTAAGGCTTCTAATTTATCCCCACAGCCAACGCCATCCATGTTAACGAAAGCCAGGGTCTTCTCCAGAGGAACGACCGGATGCTCGACGTAATACCCGGACCCGACTATACCTTGCTCTTCGGCACCAAAGCAAAGGAACATCACGGAGCGGCGGGGTTTGATGGGGCATTTGGCCATAGCCTCTGCGATTCCCATTATGACCGAAACTGCCGAAGCATTATCATTAGCCCCGGGCATGATTTCATAGCAGCGACCGAGATGGTCAAGATGCCCGCCCAGAATGATCACCTCTTCCTTGAGAACAGGATCAGATCCCTCAAGAATGCCGATTACATTATAGCCAACGCCTTCAGGGTGATGCTCGGTAATATTTTTTATGGTGAAGACCTTACCTGTCGCAAAAGACTGAGGCTTTAAAGTCTTTTTAATTTTGGCGACAACATCCTTGTGCTTCCGCCCTGTGCCCGAAAAGACATCCGAGACAACCGCGCTGCCGACATGGCTGTATATAAAACCTTTGTCGTATGAATTATTCGGATTGGAGATAGGGCCATAGTTATAAAGCATCCCTTTTGCGCCGTGCGCAACGGCGTTCTCCAGTTTATACTGATGGAAGGAATAAGGACGCCATTTCTTGAATAGCTCCGGATCCTTATCAGGAGAAACGGGAGCCTCCCTTTCCATCAATATTATCTTCCCTTTAACATCCACTCCTTTGTAATCGTCATAGCCAAGCTCTGGAGCTGTGGCTCCGTAACCGACATAAATGACTTCAGCAGTCACTTCGCCCGAACCAGAAGTTGAGCCGGGGATAAATTCACTTTCATACTGATAGTATTTTTTTATGGCAGACCCTTTGCTGGGAAGGTGAAGGTAAACCTCGCAGCCTTTAAAGACCAGAGTATAAGGAATAGGAAATGCCTGGAAGTAGGAATTCTGGCTTAAGGCAGGAGCAATCCCCCACTTTTTAAAATGAGAAACCACCCATTCAGCACTGGCATTATATTCTTCTGTCCCGGTTAGCCGGCCAGCGTACTTATCAGAAGCCAGCTCTTTCACATAATCAAAGAGCTTGTGGCTGGAAATAGAATGCACACTCTGAAGAAGTTTTTCCTCTCCTTTCTCTTCTGCTGGCAGGCTCTGGACAGCAAGAAAAAATGAAACAAGAAAATAACCAAGGCCCAATAAAAATAAAAAAGAAAAAAGCTTTTTGTTCTTCATCTTGACCTCCTCTCCATTTTCCTCCTTTTATGTTATGATAAATTTTGTAAAAGTAAAGGAAATAATAATTCAATTGAAAAGAATTGCCATTCCTATCTTTCTTTTTCTTTTATTGGCCCCGCCCTGTGCTAAAAGCATCTTCTCTCTTAAACAGGAAAAAGAGTCCTATTCTCAAAAAAAAGACGTCCCTACTATGGAGCAGGATATTTTTAAAATGGTTAACATAGAAAGGCAAAAGCTTGATCTCGCCCCTGTTAGATTTTCTCCGCCTCTGAGCTTTATTGCGCGAAAACACAGCCAGAACATGGCTCTTCGCGGAGATATATCTCATCTTTCAACCTCTGGAGAAACCTTCAGCGAGCGTCTGGTGGAAGGAGAATTCTATTTTATAAAAAGTGGAGAGAACGTAGCTTACAGCCAAACGTTTATATCTGAGTTCATCCACCAAGGTTTCATGGACAGTCCCGGGCACAGAGCAAATATTGTGGATCCGGATTTTGATGAATTAGGAATTGGAGTAATCTTCAAAAAGGACAAGGGATATTACGTTACTCAGGATTTCATCCGAGCCCTGGCACCCAAGGGGAGAATAGAGGCCGAAGCGGAAGTCGAAGAGAATATAAATAGGATAAGACAGGCGCATTCTCTCCCTCCTATTTTGTTCTTAGCAGAAGCTAATAGATTTGCTCAACAATGCTCGATAAATGAAGCTGAAGATAGGTCTCGTCCCCCCATACCATCTCATTTTGGAGTAACCCACCTTTTTTATATCAGAACTCCTTCCTTTGAACATGTTTATTCTAGGCACAAAGATAAACTTTTAGATGAGACTTATGAGACTGCAGGTTTAGGGATTGATTTTAGCCGAAATGAAAAATCCCCTGGGGGCGCTTATTTTATTACTCTACTCCTCTTCCCTGAAAGTGATTATAAGTCAAGGAGTAATAAAGATCTTAAGGAGATTGTCTTACGCACTATAAATAATACAAGAGAAAACAAGGGGCTTGGCTCCTTGACAGCGGATAAAAAACTCGCGACCAGTGCAAAGAAAGCATTAAGAATAATCTACGCCCGGAAGAATACTTCATCGATAACGACACCGAAATTTGGGGGAGCAACGGTAATCTCCTATGTAACAAAAGACCCTACCCTTTTGCCCGGGGGGCTAAAAATAAAGATAGAAAACAATTTTATCTATCATAATAGAATTGGAATAGGCATTCTCTTCGGAAAAGATCCTAATTATCCAAGAGGTGCTTTCTGGGTAGTTATTCTTCTCAAGGAGTAGAAAATGTCGAAAATATCAAGAAGAAATTTTTTGTTCATCTCAGGAATAGGATCAACGTCTCTTTATACTCACGCCTTTAATAGGCGAAGAACTCCTTTGAAATCTCGGGGAAAATCGGCTGTGCAACAAACCTGTGATCCGTGGATTGAATTAAACCTGGAAAATATGACCTGGAACCTGAGCCAAATAAGGAAGGTAGCCAAAGTGCCTGTCATGGCTGTAATAAAAGCTAATGGTTACGGTCATGGATTAGTCGAGATAGGAAGACACCTGCAAAAGACCGGCATTGATCATCTTATGGTAGGTAAGCTGCAGGAAGCCCTTTTGCTGAGGGAAAAGGGAGTTTCTGCTCGTATCCTAAATTTTGGTCCCTTCAGCAGCGGGGATGCTGAGATAATCGTCCAGAAAAACATCTCTCAATCCGTGTTTAACAAAAATGTCTCGAGCCTCAACCAGGCTGCCCTCAAGCTTGGAAAACGGGCTAAAGTCCATATCCATGTGGATACAGGCATGGCAAGAATGGGAATTTCCCACAGAGATGCTCTTCCTTATATAAAAACTGTCTCTTTGCTGAAGGGAATTCTGGTGGAGGGGATCTCGACAGCCTTGACCGAAGATGACGAATTTGACAAGGAACAGCTCAAGCGATTTATGAACATTTGCAAACAAGCAGAAAAAGAAGGGATTTCTTTAGGGCTTAAACATGCTGCAAGTAGTGAGGGAACCCTGGACTTACCTTCTTCCCATCTCGATATGGTGAGGCCGGGGATTGCGCTTTATGGTTACTACCCTTCGGAGAAAACTCAGAAGGAAGACAGGCTCGCCCTTAAGCCTGTTCTTCAACTTAAATGCCGGGTTGTGGACGTTAAGGCTCTCCATCCTGGAGATTCCGTATCCTACCATCGAAAATACACCGCCAAAAAGATGGAAAAAATCGCCATTATTCCTGTAGGCTATTCAGACGGCTATCCTCACAATGTCGTCAATAAGGCTTTTGTTTTAATAAGGGGAAAAAGATTTCCTCTGATTGCTGCTATTACTGCCAACCACTGCGCTGCCCTTCTGGAAGGAAACACACCCGTTTCTCCTGGAGATGAAGTCGTTCTCCTCGGCAATCAGGGAAAAGAAAAAATTACGGCAGAGGAGATCGCCGGCTGGGCAGAAGTTTCGTCTTACAAAACATTGATCAGCCTCAGCCCCTTCCTGCCCAGAATAACAAAATAACATTATTGTAGGAATTGGTTCTTATGTAGGGGCTTGATTCATCAAGCCCACCTTTTTGAATATATCAATAAGCTGAACGGTTTTAATTTTTCTTATATATACATTTGGTTTTTCTTCTGTATGGTTTCTTCTGTAGGGGCTTGATTCTTATGTATGTATTCTTATGTAGGGGTTTGACTCATCAAACCCACCTTATGATTCTATAAGGATTTGATTTATCAATACTCCTTTATATTTCGTAGGGACTTGGTTATTCCTGTATGAATTTGATTCTTCTGTTGAATTTGACTTTTCTTGTGTAGGGGCTTGATTCTTATGTATGTATTCTTCTGTAGGGGTTTGACTCATCAAACCCACCTTATGATTCTATAAGGATTTGATTTATCAATACTCCTTTATATTTCGTAGGGACTTGGTTATTCCTGTATGAATTTGATTCTTCTGTTGAATTTGACTTTTCTTGTGTAGGGGCTTGATTTATCAAGCCCACCTGTTTGAATATATTAATAAACTGAACGGTTTTGATCCTTCTCATGTATGGATTCTTCTGTATGGGCTTGAGAAAAAAGTAGCCTGTCCCCTTTTTTTATGATATCTTGCTTTCGCCGATTCTGTAAAACATCATTAAGGAGGATCTCATGTTAAAAAAGTTTTTTTTAATCATTTCAATATTGGGGGTGCTCATGGCCTTTGCAACAACAATCCAGGCTAACAAGACCAATCCAAAAGTAATCATGAAAACAAGCATGGGAGACATAACCATTGAACTCTATCCAGATAAAGCGCCCATAACTGTCAAGAATTTTTTCTCCTATGTGGATGAGAAATTCTTTGATGGAACGATATTTCACCGGGTGATGAAAGGATTCATGATTCAGGGTGGAGGACTGACCCCGGATTTTAACTCAAAACCGGAGAAGCCTCCCATAAAGAACGAAGCTGCGAATAAGCTAAAAAACAAAAGAGGAACGATTGCCATGGCTCGAATGCCTGATAAAGACAGTGCCACTAGCCAGTTCTTCATAAATCACGTGGACAATCCTGGTCTGGATCACAGAGACAATACTCCTGAAGGATACGGGTATGCTGTCTTCGGAAAAGTTATAAATGGCATGGACGTCGTTGATGCCATAGCTAACGTTACAATAATGACAAAAAGCGGCCGGGCGAATGTTCCGAGGGAAACCATAACCATTATCTCCATCCGCCGGGTGGAAAACGATTAGCTTTTTGGCTGATAATTCCGTCATTTTCGGAGCTTCGAACTTCTCCTGACTGCAATGTTCGACTGGATATTCACCTTCTTTCACCTTTTTGCGTTCCTTGCTACTTTTGTTTATGCTGTCTACTCTCTCATTCAAAGAGATATTTCCAGATTCATCCTTCTTATTGTTCTTTTGGGCTCTTGGTACTTTTTCATGCTCCATTCTGCGGTAAAAAAGGAAATCCAAAGAAAAAAGAAGAAAAAAAAGAATTGAAAGGAAACTAATCCTCTATGCCAGTTTTTTTGCTTTCTCGGATGAAGCAGGAAAACATAAAAAAGAAAGGACCGATAAATTTATCTTAAAGGAATCCTGGGGAAAATTTTTTCCATAGAGGAAAAGAATTATCGGGTGAGCTTAGACGCAAGGTTGAAATAGGAAAAAGAGATATGGATATTTTTGAGCGCGCCCTCCGCACCATAGCCTCAGTAGTCTGGGGTCCCCAGACAGTTATCCTCCTCTTAGGAGTAGGATTTTTTCTAACCATCCGCCTGCGCTTTGTTCAGATTCGCCGTCTGGGACTTTCTTTCCGCTTTGGTCTTGGGCAGAAGGATTTTGGGGAAACCGCAAAAGAGCGCAAGGGCGATATTACCCCTTTCCAGGCCTTGACCACCTCTTTAGCCTGCACGGTTGGAAACGGAAATATTGCAGGAGTTTGCACAGCAATCGCCATGGGCGGTCCCGGAGCAGTTTTCTGGATGTGGATCCTTGCCTTCGTCGGCATGGCCACAAAGCTTGTTGAAGCTGTTTTGGGGCAGAAATTTAAAACGATCGCTCCAGATGGCTCAGTGGCGGGTGGTCCCATGTACTACATAAGAGATGGGTTGAAACTCCCTTGGCTGGCAGGCATATATGCTTTCTTTATGGGCTGTAAGCCTCTTTTTGCAACCACTTCCATCCAATCCAACTCAATAGCCCTGGCTTTAAAGACACAATTGGGATTAGAACCGTGGATTTCTGGCCTTGGCCTGGCTGTTCTGACCTGGCTGGTAATCGTCGGAGGAATTAAATCCATAGCTAAGGTGACAACATTTTTAAGCCCTTTTATGGTCTTCTTGTACATCTTTGGGGCCCTTTTTACCTTAATAGCCTTTGCCCATCATCTTCCCCACGCTTTCTACCTCATTTTCGTCGGAGCCTTCAAACCCTCAGCTATCGCAGGAGGAGTGGTGGGTATGACAGTAGCACGGGCTATCCGTTACGGCCTGGCCAGAGGCGCTTATTCCAACGAAGCTGGAACAGGAACAGCAGCAACCTTTCATGCCACCGCCCAAACCAGCGAACCTGTACGGCAAGGATTAATCGCTTCTTTAGATGTTTTTATTGATACAATCGTTATCTGTTCCCTTACGGCTTTAGCAGTTCTTGTAACCGGAGTCTGGAATACAGGAATAACCAGCACAGCGATGACCGCTGCTGCTTTTAACGCCGCTTTACCGAAGTACGGAGGCCTTATCGTAGCTGCAAGCTCTCTTCTTTTCGGATATTCCAGCTTGATTACAGTTCCTTATTATGGAGAAATTTCCTTTAAATATCTCCTGGGCCCCTGGATAAAGAAACCATTCCGCTGGATCTTTTGCCTCGTTATTTTCGCCGGAGCTGTGATGAAGGTTGAGGAGGCCTGGTCTATCGGTGATGTATTCAACGGAATGATGGCTTTTACAAACCTAATCGGCCTGGTAGGATTGTCCGGACTGGCGCTTATGTTGGTAAAAAGCTATTTAAAAAAATTAGACACCAATAAAAACAAAAATTATTGATATAGCTTATCCCTTTAGCAATATTTACTTAATAACTTTCCCGGAGATTATAAGGATTAAGGCTTTGTCTCCACCGTCAAGTTTAGAAACACCCACAACAGTCCTTTCCCCACTCTTCACGGTTAGAGTAGTGCGTATCAGAACCACAGACTTTTCTTTCGCATCAACAAGCTCGACTGCCCCTTTTATATGCCGGACCAAGCGTAAGCCTAACCGAAACGTATCCACTTTCTCTTCTTTTACATAATGAGGCCCCAAGTTCAGCCTTAAATCCAGACCTTGACCGCCGAGTTTCAAATCAGAATAAGTGTTGTCTTGGATTCTAATGAATGAAGAATCCATTCTATTGTAGTGCGTGTAGCCTAAAACGCTTTTCAATTCTTTTATCAGCGGGTCAGATTCTAGCTTCCTCTTTGAAGATCGTCCGCTGATTAATCCTGCGAGTTCAGGTGCCTCCTCTAAACCCATCGATCCTAAAATCAGATCCACAGTTATGAGCAGATCAATTGGCTTGACATCGATTTCTTTGATGAGCGATAGCATCTTGTCAACGATCTCAGGAATATCCTGCATGGTAATGACATTTAGGTCATGGTTGGAAGTTATGCGGCCATACTTACTCTCGAAACTCCGCAAAACCTGATGCACTTCTTCCGCTTCAGCATACTTAAGCTTTACAAACTCCTTTTTCATCTCAGGTTTCTTCTCCTGACCTAAAGCATGAAGATTCAAAGTTAACCCAGTCAAAAGGAAAAATACGCATAAAAAAACGATTGATTTTTTCATTCTTTAACCTCCAATTCAAAATTTTTATTAAGGAACCAGACTATTTTTAACCCGGTTTCTTTAGAGACGATTGTCATAGAAATTACCTCTTGTTTAGATTCTTCCGGTGAGCTCCTGAAAAGCTGGGACTGCTCTTCCGTGAACTTTTCTGATCCCAGTCCCATCTTTTTCTGGATGATCGATGGCCTGATTATAAATAATAAGGTAAGAGAAACAGCCAGCATTCCTGTCAGAGAGTAGGCCCAGACTTTCTTGAACGGCCAGAGACCAAGAGATGAAACCTTGGGTTTTTTATCTTTCATGGCTCTCTGAAGAACCCTCTGCCAATCGCTTTCTTCCCAATCTTTTCCGTCTTTTGCCAGCCACTCCTTTGTTTTCTCAAGAGACAAAATATAGGAGTCGTATTCTTGCCGGCATTCCGGACATTTTTCAAGATGGGCTTTTAGAGACAAAATTTTAGACTGGGGAATATCAGAGCCAGCCATAAGGGGGAGTAAGCGTTGAACTTTTTTGCAGTTCACCTTCTCACCTCTTTTGTATCAGCAAAATTTATTTTTTCAAACTGTTCCCGGATTTTTTTCCTTGCCCGGGATAGGTGGGTCCGGACACTCATCGACGAGCATTTAAGAATCTCTGAAGCTTCTTCGATGGAGAAGCCCTCTCCATCCCGGAGAAGAAACGTAGCCTTTTCTTTGGGGCTTAAACCCTTAAGGCAAGTTTCGATTTTGGCCTTTATTTCTGTATTCAGTAGCTGTTTTTCAGGGTCCTGGCCAGAACTAAGGGATACTTTTTTTTGACTCTCCACCAGATCTTCAAACCTCCTTTTCTTTCTCAAAGAATCATATGCAGAATTCACGGTTATTTTATAAATCCAGCTTTTAAAGCTTCTGCCTTTTTTGAATTTATCGAGATACCTGTAAACCTTGATTAAAGCTTCCTGGCAAACTTCTTTCGCTTCTTCTAAATTTCCGGTCATCCGATAGGCCATGTTCAAAAGTCCTTGACGATAAGGTTGGAGAAGCAGTTCAAATGAACGGTGATTCCCTTTAAGAACCTCATCGACCAATTCATCTTCACTCTTCATCTCCATTTAATATACTTATCTTTCCATGAAAATGTTAAGAAATAAATCTAACAATCATAAAAAAACTACTGAGCTATCCGCCACTCTGGGTGTTTGTTTGTGAGCTGATACTCCGCTTAAAGTAATTTAGACAACTCCCAATGTTGACTAAAGGTGCGAAATAAACTATTTTTTTTATTTAGGGCTTCCTCCCAATAATTATACTTCATGCAAGTCAAGATAAAGACATATAAGAAAAAAAGAAAAACTCGGCGTATACATCTTTTATTATTTATCTTCCTCTCTTTTTCGCTATTCATTATTCTGACCTTCCTTCATAAAGAAAAACCTTTGCTCGAAGAGGAAAAAGATGCTGCTCTACAAGAAGATTCTTTTGTCCTCCCGCCTTTGGAAGAAAGAAAAGAAGTCATCCGAAGAGGAATGACCCTGACAGATATTTTGAAGCCCTACAATCTCTCCACCGCTGAAATACATGCATTGATAAAAGATGTAAAACCTGTCTATGACCTGGCCAAAATAAGAGCTGGCCAAGAGCTCAGAATTTTTTCCTCTCCACAGGGAGATTTCTTTTCCTTAGAGTACGATATCAATGAGGAAAATTATCTTCACATCAAGAAAAAAGAGGGAACCTATGGAGCTGAAATAAAAAAAACTCCCTATGATATAAGGGTCAAGGCGATCTGGGGGATCATCGAGGAGAATCTCATCTTTGCCGTAAGAGATAAAAACGAGGGAGTTATCCTGGCTCTTAACCTTGCTGAACTTTTTGCCTGGGATATCGATTTTTATGCTGATCTTCGCCGCGGCGACTCGTTCAAAATCATATTCGAGAAGAAATATCTTAACGGCGATTTTGTCGGCTACGAAAATATTCTAGCTGCAGAATTTGTCAATCAAGGTAAGAAATTCCTGGCTTTCCACTACACCTACCCCGACACTAAAAGCTCAGATTATTTCGATCTTGAGGGCGGGTCTTTAAGGAAACAATTCCTGAAATCTCCGATAAGGTACAGCCGGATCACTTCCCGCTTCAGCCGCAGGAGGCTGCATCCGATTCGCAAGGTCTACCGCCCCCACTACGGAGTGGATTATGCAGCTAGCGTCGGAACCTCGATCCAGGTGACTGCGGACGGAACCGTCACTTTTGCTGGGCGGAGAGGAGCTTCAGGCCGTATGATCTCCGTCCGTCATAAAAACAGGTATGAAACCATGTATCTCCATCTTAGAGGCTATGCAGCAGGGGTAAAAAAGGGGAAAAAAGTCAAGGGAGGGCAGGAAATCGGATACGTGGGTTCATCGGGGGAGTCGACCGGCCCCCATCTGGACTACAGAATCAAGAAAGACGGAAGATATATCAACCCCCTTCTCTTCAATCCCGAACCCGTAAGACCCCTGAGAGCAGAGTTTCTGGGTGATTTTAAGGAAAAAGCCGGGAGATATTCTCTTTGTTTCGAGGCCCCTCAGATCATATTTTCATGTTTCAGTAATTTTTTTACCCTATAACTAATCCAAATAGGGTCAGGCCTCCAAAACTTCAATAGTTTGTGAAAGCTATGGGCAGGCCTTGAAAACTTAGATTTTCAACTTTCGAAAAAAATCTAAGTTGCAGAAGTTTTGGAGGCCTGACCCTAATTACGAGGCAAGGACAAAATAATGCAAGTTTTGCAAGTCTGACCCTACTTATTTTCACTTATTGTTGACTTTTGAGGAGAGAGAAATTAGAATGATTTTTCCCCCAAAAAAATACATGCCTGTGAGGAGGTTTCTATGAAAATCACCCTTAGTGTCATCAAAGCAGACATAGGCAGCATCGGCGGTCACATAACTCCCAGCCAGGCCCTTCTTGATGAAGTCAAAAACTTTGTTAAGGAGAACGGCAAAAATCTTATTATTGATTTCTTCATAAGTCATACTGGAGACGATATCGCAATTTTAAGCACTCATGAGAGAGGCGTCTCTGATGAAAAAATACATAAAATGGCTTGGGACGCATTTATTTCCGGGACCGAAGTTGCCAAAAAACAAGGACTTTATGGGGCAGGACAGGATCTGTTGAAAGATTCCTTCAGCGGAAACATAAAAGGAATGGGCCCTGCTGTTGCCGAGATGGAATTTGAAGAGCGGCCCAACGAGCCCTTCCTCTTTTTTGCCGCTGATAAAACTGATCCTGGTGCCTACAACCTTCCTTTCTATTTAGGCTTTGTTGATCCCATGTACTGCGCAGGGCTAATCTTAAGCCCTAAGATGAGTGACGGATTCACTTTCCGTATTATCGATGTCGAACACACTGAAAAGGATAAAATTGTTGAACTGAACGCTCCTGAAGAAATTTACGATATCGCAGCTTTGCTCCGTGACAATGAAAGATATATCGTCGAGAGTATCTACTCCCGGAACACTGGAAATCAGGGTGCAGCTATTTCCACAACGCGCCTCCACAACATCGCTGGAAAATATACTGGGAAAGATGATCCGGTGGCTTTATGCCGTGTTCAGGGAGAATTCCCCGCAACTGGAGAGGTGTTGGCTCCTTATCAAATCGGTCACTATGTAGCCGGATTTATGAGAGGAAGTCACATCGGACCTCTCATGCCCTGCAAGCAGAATGCAACCATCTCCTTTTTTGACGGACCTCCAGTCGTCACAGCAGCAGCTTTTTGTGTCAAAGAAGGAAAGCTTACAGAACCTGCTGATGCCTTCGATCATCCTTACTGGGATTATGTGAGAGATCAGGTATCTGAAAAAGCAACTGCCATAAGACGGCAAGGTTTCTCCGGAGCAGCGATGCTTCCTTACAGCGAGCTTGAATACGGAGGCATTGTCGAGAAGTTAGAAAAGCTGGAAAAGAAATTCAAGATTCAAGATTAAAAAAGCTCTGAAACTGTAATTCGCTCCAAACGGTCGTATTTCTCTAAAGGTCTTCAGCAATATAAATCTAATTAGAATCATCATGAAAAAACACAAGTACCCAATCCCCACAGTAGATATAATCATCGAAATCAAAAGAAAGAACGGACAGGAAGGAATTATTCTTATTAAAAGAAAAAATCCTCCTCATGGTTGGGCCCTGCCAGGAGGATTTGTTGACCGCGGTGAATCCTTAGAAGAAGCAGCTGTTCGAGAGGCTAAGGAAGAAACATCTCTTGATATCAAACTAATAAATCAGTTCCACACCTATTCGGACCCGAATCGAGATCCCCGGAAGCATACAATTTCCACAGTGTATGTGGCCACGGCTCAGGGGAGGCCGATAGCTCAGGATGATGCCCTGGATATCAGGATATTCACCGAGGAGGAAATCAATTTTCCTCTTGCCTTCGACCATCAAAAGATATTAGCTGACTATTTCAAACAAAAAAATGATTATTTTTAATACATGCTTATCCTATGAGATTGCCACGCTCCCTTGGGTCGCTCGCAATTACACATTCCATGTTATTGCCACGATCCTTCGGTCACGCTGATAAAGGAATAAAAATGGGGAAAAATGGATAAAATAAAAGAAAAAGAGAAAAAATCAGAAGAAGATTTAGGGCTAAAAGAAGTTCATACAGTCTGGGGCCCGGTAGAAGCTGATGTGATTAAAAGTTTTCTCGAAAGCAACGGAATTTCCTGCCTGCTTAGAGGAAAAGTGGTCCAATCTGTCCATCCCTTTTCTGCAGATGGCCTGGGGGAAGTAAAAATTCTTGTCTCTAAAAAAGACTATGCCCTTGCCAAAAAACTCCTTAAAGATAAATAAGGGGATAGCTCAGGCAATCAATATTGACTGTAGGAACATTATTTATCAAGCTCCTACAGAAGAAGAATCCCGCCAGAAAAATCGAAACCAGACATAAGAAAAACCAAAACCGTTCAGTTTATTGATATATTTAAAAAGGTGGGTTTGATGAATCAAACCCCTACAACAATGAAAGTTATGGAAGTTATGGAGGCCTGACCCCATAGGTTGACCCCATAGGTTTTATTGATGAATCAAGCCCCTACATAAGAAGAATCCAAACATAAGAAAAATTAAAACCAGACGTAAGAAGAAGCAAATCCCAACATAAGAAGAATAAAATCCCTACATAAGACTACGTACATAAGAATCAAATCCGTACATAAGATGGGTCGAAACCAGGCATAAGATAAATCAAAACCTTTCAGGTTATTGATATATTTTAAAAGGTGGGCTTGATAAATCAAGCCCCTACAGAAGAATCCCACAAAATAATAAACCATAAAAAAAATTCTCTATATAGTAGCCAATTATAAATTCCCACAATATATAGAAAACAAAAAAAATAAACGGTTTTTTTTTGAATTTTTTCCTTGACAACAGACAGTATCTCCCCTATATTTTACAAAATGGGATAAAACGGGACAAAATGGGAAATTTCTTATTAGGAAGCTACACAGTAAGGCTCGATAAAAGCGGCCGAATAAAGATACCAGAAAAATTCCGCCTCGTTCTGGAAGAAGAATACGGAAAAGAAATATTCATAACTTCTCTAACTGATGAATCCGTCCAGGTTTACCCTCTCCCAGTCTGGGAAGAGTTGTCAGGCGTTTCAGAAGAGGTAGCCCTTCACCTCCAACCCACGGTGAGAAAATTCATGCTCCGGGTTAACAGAAAAGGCAACCAAATTCGTATTGACTCAAAAGGACGAATCTTGATCAGCCAGACTTTGAGAGAAAAGGCAAAACTGGAAGATGAAGTTGAAGTTATCGGTCTTTCCAATCACTTAGAAATTTGGAACAAATATAAGCTCGACGGGACAATCGAAGAGAAGCCTCTAACAAACGAAGATTTTGAAAAAATCGCAGAACTCATGCCCCGGGGAAAACCTAAATGAGCGGGAACGGCCATCTCCCGGTTCTTGTAGAAGAAGTTATGGATTACCTGGATATAAAGAGAGAAGGGATTTATGTGGACTGCACTCTTGGCCTGGGCGGGCATGCCCTCGAAATAGTCAAGAGAAATCCTAAGGCTTCTCTCATCGGTTTCGACATCGATGAAATGTCTCTTCTTAAGGCAGAAGAGAAGCTTAATCCATATGCAGATAGAGTGACGCTTTATCACTCAGACTTCAGGTATATCCCAGATCTTAATATAGAATTTTCCAGCATCAGGGGAATTTTGCTGGACTTAGGAATCTCCTCTTTTCAGCTTGATTCTCCAGAAAGGGGGTTCAGCTTTAACCAAGATGGCCCTCTCGATATGAGGATGGACCTCCGGAACAAAATAACGGCTTATAAAATAATCAATAAATATTCAGAAAACAAACTCGCCCAAATTTTTCGAGAATACGGCGAACTCAGGCAGGCAAAAAGACTCGGCAAAGAAATCGTTTCAAGAAGAAAATCAGAAAAAATCGAAACAACAACCCAGCTTCGCCGCATTGTCGAGGGAATCTGTGGCTGGAGACCACAGAGAGGAAAGATTCATCCAGCTGCCAAAGTCTTTCAGGCATTACGCATTGAAATCAACCAGGAGTTAAAAAGTCTTTCCGGTTTTTTAGAAAGGATCACTCAAATAATTCCCAAAAAAGCCCATATCACCGCGATTTCCTTTCATTCCCTGGAAGATAGAATAATCAAGCATACTTTTGTCCACCTTGCTGCTACAAACAGTTCCCATCCTTTCCTTAAAATTTTGACAAAAAAACCCGTTATCCCCTCCCAAGAGGAGATTGCCATCAATTCCAGATCAAGATCAGCCAAGCTTAGAGCGGCTGAGAAAATTT
>Ga0255053_10000762_pt1 | contig 17606 bp, 18 predicted proteins | sample JV7_2_22_MG_FD_188635 | JGI IMG/M metagenome (GOLD analysis project Ga0255053, IMG submission 188635) | Seawater microbial communities from Jervis Inlet, British Columbia, Canada - JV7_2_22 | ecosystem: Environmental > Aquatic > Marine > Inlet | place: Canada: British Columbia | collected...
GGGCGCTGGATTTCGAAGCCGGCTACGCCAAGGATCTGTCCTACCTGGCGGTATCACCGATATTTGCCTTGATGCTGTTGCCGCTGATACGGGGCCACAAGGAATTCTGGCGGCGGATTCTGGATCAACAGCGGCTGTCAATGCGGCTGGTGTTGTCCGCTGTCGCCCTCGGCGTCGCCATGCGCATCATCTGGTGGAGTCAGCTGATTGCCAGGGTCTCGTTCGGACTGGCACGCAATGATGATCCGACCGCGGTGATCGGCCCCGAATTTTCATTTGTCTGTCCACAACCGCAGGTCATTGGACTCGGCTTGCTGGTCATGGCCTTGCTGGTCCCGGTTGTCGAGGAATTCCTGGATCGTGGTGTCCTGCAATCAGCCTTCGTTCACACTGGAAAGCCAACAGCAATTTTCATCTCCGCGGTTATCTTCACCGCGTTTCATACACCATCGGGCTATGCCTTCGTCTTCATGATGGGCATCGTACTCGGTCTGCAGTTCTGGAACACTCAGACCTTGTGGGCTTCGATGATCACGCACGTTACATACAACGGCCTGATCCAATTCGACTGGCGTTGCTTGCGTGGCACCTGGAATCCGACAGCCGAGCAGCTTCCGTTGTTAATGCCGGGACTTGTCGCAGTCGGCGTTCTGATCGCCGCTACAGCCTGCGCACTCTGGCTGCTAACGCGCAATGACACCGGGGCGTCGGCGACGCCCCGGCATCCCTAGTCAACCGAGCGCGTTGGCGACGCGTTCGATGACGTACGACGTCGCCTCGACGACACCTTCGTATATTTTGATGAGATCCTGTCCAAGGCTGTCCGTATCCGTCACGCCGCCGTAGTTGTTGCCACCGGATGAGCATTCATCTGCCCCGCCCGCCACGAAATCGAGCTCTGCTACTGTGAGTTCCCTCATGATTCAATCTCCTTATCGATCAGTGCCTGAGAAATCGCGCTTCCTGCGCACAGTCACGATGCCGCTATCGGGCAGTCCCTGCCTGCCCCGAAACCGGGCAATACATGGCTTTTTGACATAAGGACAAGCGGCCGGCAGCTGCTCCTCCACCTTCGCGTAAAGGGCCTGTGATGCACCGCACAGAACCTCTCGTGACGGCCGTTTAGGCTGCCACGACATGTATTCGTTTGGGCAAACGGGACTGACTCATGAAGACTTTTCTTATCAAGGCGTGCGTATTGACGCTCGCGCTCACGGCCGCCGGCACGGCGAGCGCGGACAACAATTTCGGCTTCGGCGTCAAGGCCGGAACACTCGGGCTAGGTGTCGAGGGAACCTGGCGGCCGTTGCCGTACCTGGATCTGCGTTTCGGCGCTAACCAATTCGATTACTCGGATACCGGCACCCAGGCCAACATCCTTTACGATAGCGAGCTGAACCTCGAAAACTATTACCTGACAGGGAATTTTCGCTTTCCACTGAGTCCGTTTCGCGTTACAGCCGGCGTTTACTCGAACGGCAACGAGATCAATATGGTCAGCGGCGACAATGGCGCGATCATCATCGTTGGTGGCGATCCCTACCCGTCCGCCGCAGTCGGAACCGTTACGTCCAGAGCCTACTTCGGCAGCACGTCGCCTTACTTCGGCGTGGGTTATGACTTCTCCCTGTTCGGCAAGGTCGGCATGAATCTCGATTTCGGCGTGCTCTGGCAGGGCTCGCCCAATATCGATATCGGCGTTGACGGTATTCTTGCTAATGATCCGACCTTCCAGGCGTCTCTCGAGGCGGAACGTCTGGAACTGGAAGACGAAATCAGCGACTACAAGGCCTGGCCTGTCGTCAGCCTCGGATTTGTCGTCAACTTCCTGTAGCCAACGATAGTCAACTGCTCAGCCGTCGGTTGCGCGTTTTGCGATGCGCAGCATGGCCTCCAGGCTCAACTCGACATCGGCGCTGGTCGTCGACCAGTTACAGACACTGATACGCATCGCGGTCCTGCCCTGCCACACCGTCGCGCCACACCAGCACGTGCCGTCGCGCTGAATTTCGTCGACGATCTGACGCGTGACATCGGCGTCACCGAATGAAACCAGGACCTGGTTCAGAACGACGTCGTTCAGAACCTCGTAGCCGGCGCCTGTGAGTACCTCCGCAAATCGTTGCGCGTGACGACAGCAACGCAACACCAGGTCCTCGACACCGCGTCTGCCGAGCGTTCGCAAAGCGGCCCAGACATCGACGCCGCGCGCCCGGCGTGACAGTTCAGGCGTAAAGTCCGACGGATTTCGAGACTCGCTGACCATCGGCAAGTAATCCGCGGTGATTGCCATGGCGGATTTTAGCGCCGTCGTATCACGGCTTATCGCCAGTCCGCTGTCATAGGGAACATTGAGCCACTTGTGCGCGTCGGTGGCCCAGGAATCGGCACTCTCGATGCCCTCGACCCTGTGACGCAACGACGGCACGGCAGCCGCCCAAAGTCCGAACGCGCCATCGACATGGACCCAGGCGCCCGCCGGGCGCACGGTCGCACAGATCTCTCCGATGGGATCGAAGGCACCCGTGTTGATATTGCCGGCCTGGGTGCAGACGATGGTTGGACCATCGATCGCAGGCAATTCTGCCGCAATCATTCGACCCTGGTCATCGACCGGGATGCGAATCGCTCGCTCCCGGCCCAATCCGAGCAGGCCGAGAGACTTGGACAGGGTCGGGTGTGCTTCTTCGCCAATGATGACCGTCAAAGGCGGTGCACCGAGGAGTCCGTCTTTCTCCACATCCCAGCCCGCATCAGCAAAAACGCGATTGCGCGCTGCCGCGAGCGCCGTGAAATTCGCCACCGTCGCGCCGGTAACGAAGCCGGCTGCGCAGTCGTCGGGCAAACCGAATAGCTCTGTCAGCCACTGTAGTGACACGCGCTCAATCATCGAAACCGCCGGCGTCACTTCATTCATGACGGCGTTCTGATCCCAGGCCGTAGTCAGCCAGTTGGTTGCGACCGTCACGGGCAGCGAACCGCCGATGACGAAACCGAAGAAACGCGGCGCCGTCATCCCCACCGAGGCCGGCGAGCCGATCTCGTCCAGCATGGCCAGCGTCGCCGCTGCATCGCAGCCCTCGTCGGTCAGCAACTCATCGAAAGCTGACACCGCAGCAACGTCTTCAGGCGACGGTCCGACTCGTCGATCGGCAATTTCCTCGCGATAACGGATGCCGCGCTCGGCAGCATCGCGCAGGATGTTCTCTTGTTCTGTCACGCTGTTTCCGTCCTCTGCAACATCTTGTCACGCCTGACAAATAACAGAACAAAGCAAACGATGACAAGAATTGGAATCGGCACGAGCATTAGCATTCGCCAGCCGAAGTAGTGCATCACGGTGCCCGCCAGCAACGATGCTGTCGCGGCGGTTCCGAAAACCAGGAATTCGTTGACGGCCTGCGCGCGAAACCGTTCCGCAACCGAGTAGGTGTACGTCAACATCGTCGTGCCTCCGACGTAAAGAAAGTTCCACCCGACTCCGAGCAACACCAGCGCCCACCAGTAGTGCAAAACGGCTTGCCCCTGCAAACCGACAACGGACGTCGCCAGCAAGGTCAACGCGCCGACGAACATCATGCGGGCAACGCCAAGACGTTCGATCAGGAATCCGGACACGAGAGACGGCAAATACATGCCAAGGACATGCGCGCGAATCACCCCGGCAGTCTGCTCGAGCGTGTGCCCGTCATTGAGATGCATACTGATCGGCGTTGCCGTCATCACGAGTGTCATCAGTCCATAGCCCGCGAGCGAGCCGAGGACAGCGACCAGAAATACGCGTTGCCGCACGATATCGCCAAGCGGTCGGTCAGTATGCAGCTTGTCGTGATCGTCGGCGAATTCAACTCCCCGTAGTCGGAGAAACAGTAGTGCTTGCAAGCAATACAACACCGCCAGTGCATACATCGATCCCGCGTACGGCACGCCGTCGACCCACGCTTGCCCGCGAATCGCAAGTTCGGGCCCAAGAAACGCACCGCCGATTGCGCCGAGCAGCACGAAAGAGATCGCACGCGCCGTGTGGCGGGACGACACACTTTCCGCAGCCGCATAACGATATTGATGAGTGAATGCGAAGTTGATTCCAAACAGCATCGTCGCCACGATGAACAAGCCAAAGCTGCTGCTCGACAAAGCCTTCGACGCGACCAGCACCGCGACGACGGCCGACAGTGACGCCATCGCGAAACCTCTGCTGCGCCCTACCTTGCGCATCAGTATCGTCGCGGGAACGGTAGTCGCCGCAACGGATATGACCATCATGGAAACCGGTAACGTGGCCCAGGCGGGGTTGCTCGTCAGCGTCGAGCCGATGATTCCACCGAGGGTCACAAAAACAATCGAACCCGTCGCCGATATCAGCTGACAGAGCACAAGAACTACCAGGTTGCCATTTCTCATTCGCGATGCCGCGGCCGGATTCGAAGGCGCATTCTCACACATCCATTACGGTGCTTTGCGGATTTTGTCGAGCACGTATAATGCCGGGAAGTGATATACGACCTGCACTCGCACAGCAATGCATCGGATGGCACCCTTGCTCCCGCCCAGCTCCTGGCCCACGCCGCGGAGTGTGGCGTCGACGTCCTCGCCATCACGGACCACGATTCCCTCGACGCCTACGATTCACTGGAAGATGCATCACCGAATATGCGGCTGGTAACCGGTATCGAGCTGTCCACATCCTGGAATCGTATGGGCATTCACGTTCTGGGGCTAAATGTGGATCCCGAGAACGGCATATTGCGAAATGGCGTCGCGCAACAAAAAAAGATTCGTTTCGAGCGTGCACGCACAATTGCCGATCGGCTGCAAAAGTGCGGAGTGCCGGACTCTTTCGACGCGGTCGTCGAGATCGCGAACGGCGACTACATCGGTCGGCCACACTTCGCCGAACACCTTGTAGCCACCGGCGTCGTCAAGGACAGCAAGACTGCGTTTCGCAAGTACCTCGGTGCCGGCAAGGCCGGAGATGTCAGGCACGGCTGGGCATCGATGGACGAGGTCGTGCACTGGATCGATGCGGCCGGCGGTACTGCAGTGCTTGCACACCCGGCCAAGTACGGACTAACAAAGAAAAAAACGCGCGCGTTGGCAAAGGATTTCCGGCAATCAGGCGGTCGCGGCATCGAAGTCGTCTGTGGCCCGCAGCAAGACTCTACAACGGCGTACCTGGCTCGCCTGGCAAACGACCTCGAACTTGAAGCATCCTGCGGCTCCGATTTTCACAGTCCTGAATTCCCGTGGTCCAGGCCCGGTGGTTTCGGACCTCTGCCAGCCGACGTCAGACCGGTTTGGGAATCATGGCAGACGAACTCTCGATAACGGACGACATAGCGATCCCGCTGGACGAGATCGAGCTCACGGCGATTCGCTCCCAGGGCGCCGGCGGTCAGAACGTCAACAAGGTCGCGTCGGCAATCCACCTGCGCTTCGACATCAGTGCCAATGAGTCAATGCCTGCAGGAATCAGGACACGGCTGCTGGACCTCGACGATCATCGCGTGTCGTCGAACGGCGTCGTCGTCATCAAGGCCCAGGAACATCGGACCCAGGTGAGAAACCGGGAAGCAGCACTCGAGCGACTGCGCGAACTCGTTCTTCAGGCGCTCGTCGAAAAGAAGCCCCGTATTGCGACGAAGCCGAGCAAGAAATCGTTGCGAAAGCGTGTCGACGACAAACGCCGCCGGGGCCAGCTCAAGCAGTCAAGAAGCAAGATCGACGACGACTAGCGGGTTTCGCAGCGAACGCTGCCCTCCGCCCACGTGCAGCCGCGCTGACTCCAGTAATCCGCAACCCCGAGCGATTGCATCAGGTCAGCGAACCCGGGGTGTGCACGCAGTGGCTCTACTTCGGGAATGAACAACAGGTCCATCTCGAAGACCACCTCCCGTTGTTCGAGGAGTTGCGCGACATGCAGCGCGCCGTCCACATCCCCAAGCATGCTTCGGGCTATGAACTCGACCTGCTCAGTGGTCTCGTGTGCCGCCGTCGCTGCATCGATGGCTGCCAGCGCCTGGGAGCGCACGGCCGGATCATCCATTGCGGCGAAGAAGGGATCGACCCAGTCAGGCGATGCACCAGCAAGCTCGGCGACTTGCCGGCTCACTGCGCCGGCCTCGTCGTAGCGGCCCTTTCGTGCCAGGAATAATGCGTATCCCATTATGTGTGTCCGGCCACCGGCACCATACTTCGCCGCTCGCTCGAAAAACGCCGCGGCGTTTTCATCGTCACCCAGCCACAGGTAGGCCAATGCGACCCGGCTGTTCATTACGGCAGAGGTCGGGTCCAGTTTCAGCGCGATCAGCGCTTGCTCCAGCGATGCCTCAAGACGGCCAACCGAGGCCAACATGCGTGAATACCAGTTGAACGCATTGGGGTCCACGATATCCGCCGAAGTAGCGGCAATGTAGGCCTCCTCGGCCTGCATCCAGTTCTTCTCCCGATGATGGACAAAACCGATCACGGCATTCGCAGCATCACCAATACTCTCGTCGACGGCGATGCCTCGTTCGACCGTGTCGATCGCCAGACGATTGAGCTCCGCGACAGGAGCATCCCGATAAGTGGGCATCAGCGCATAGGCTGTCGCGAGCATCAGGTATGCGGGGCCGAAGTTCTCATCCAGGCGTATCGTATCCTGGAACAACTCGATTGCTTCCTCGAGACTGCTGCCACTGTCCTGGCGCTTGTCCAACGCGTACAGCCCGCGCATGTAGCGGTCGTAGGCGCCGAAGCTCGCCGGACGGGTTCTCGTGATGAGTTGCTGCGACGATTTCCCGAACAGGTCGTCGCGGACCATCCGCGCCAGTTCCTCCTGTAGTCTGAATATCTCGGCGACCGGCCCGTCCAGTTCGGACGTCGCGATGACGCCACCAGTACTACCGTCTTCGACGGTATAAAAAATCTGCAGCACATCGCCGGTACGGTGCACGCGTCCCGTAAGGACGACATCAACATCGAGATCACTTGCGATCTCCCGGGTTTCTTCACCCTCCCTGACATCGCGGCTGGTCTTGACCGTGAAATTCGGGATGTTATGCAGGGTATGGACCAGCTCGTCCTTGAATCCGGACACCAGGTAGTCATTCGCCGGATCGAGGCTGGCATTTTCGAACGGCATCACGCCGATGGAGCTGAAGTCGCCGGGCGGAATCTGCGTCCATGCGATCCAGGCGACGGCGGCGACAATAATCGCCGCCGATACGGCCTTCCAGCGGGACGACGGTGCTGCGACTTGAGGGTCAGCCGCAACCGCGGCATCGGGTTCTGCCGGGTGCAGCAGCTCAACCGGCTTGAGGAGCCGATAACCGCGTCGCGTCAGCGTTTCGACGTATTCGTGCGGACGCGACTTGTCGCCGAGATGCCCACGTAGTTGTGACATGCAGCGATTGATCGGCTCGTCACTCGTCGGTCGCCCGTCCCACAATTCATCGACGAGTTCATCGCGTGTTACCAGGTCGCCATTGCGCTTCGCGAGTGCAATCAAAACGCCGAACACACGCGGTTCCGGGCGCTCTTCCTGGTCGCCGCGACGCAGCACACCCCGCAGCGGGAGGACCTCCCACTCACCAAGAGTAAATCCCTGTTTCAGTTCCTCTTCTGTGGGCATTCAGCCGGTCCCCAAAGCCACTGCCACCGCTGCCGATTGACGATATTACGCGACTGGTCAATACACAACAGATTTGGCGGCCGGCCACCAAAACAGATTGCAATGAGAGTGTTACGTTGGTAACATGGTAACACCTTTACGAAACGGAGCCATTCAAATGCCTAAGCGAATCGTACAGCGCACGCAGACGGGCGTTCGCATCGAGTCCTCGCTGCTCAAGGTCCTCAAAGGCCTGGCCGAATACACGAACCTGTCTCTAGGCGACCTGCTTGAAGGAATCGTCCTGCACAGTTTCGAGGGCAAGGCGCCCTTCCCGGCCGAGACCCGGGACGTGATCGACAAACTCAAAACCGTCTACGGCTGCACCCTGACCGCGGATGACAGTCACAAACTCAAGGAGGAATAGGCATGAACGCTGCTACAAAACCGGCATTTACTGTCGACGCATTCGAAAACGGAGTAATCGACCCCGATGCATTCGACCACGTGGCTCATGTCTACGTCGCTTGGCTTTATCTCGAGCGTTTCACCCTGCTCGAAGCGATTGCGAAGTTTGATGCGGCCTTGCGCCGCCTCACCGTTAGTCTCGACATACCCGGCAAGTACCACGCGACAATCACATGGTTCTTCATGTTGCTGATTGCCGAACGTCGCAACGCCGTGCCCGATTCGGACTGGTTTCGATTCCGCCGCGACAACGATGACCTCGTCAGCGACGGCAAGGTTCTGCAGCGCTACTACGACAGCGAGACACTCGCGTCCGACCGTGCCCGGCAGTCATTCGTACTGCCAGACAAACTGTCGGCCTAGAACAAGCCCTCTATGCGCCCTTCGCTGTTGACGCAGATGTTGTCGGCGGCGGGTTTTCTCGGCAGGCCCGGCATGGTCATGATCGTGCCGCAAATTACGACGACAAACTCTGCGCCTGCAGCGAGCCGAATCTCGCGAATCGGAACCACGTGTCCTGTCGGCGCGCCGAGCAGGTCCGGGTCTGTCGAGAAGCTGTACTGGGTCTTCGCCATACAGACCGGGTAATGGCCGTAGCCCTGGCTTTCGAATGTCGTAAATTGGTCACGCACTTTCTTGTCGGCGATGATGTCGTCAGCGCCGTACAACTCCCGAGCGACCCTGCGCGCCTTCTCCCAGAGACTGAGATCGTCTTTGTAGAGCGTACGAAATTGCGCGCTGCCGCCGTCGCAAAGGTCCGCGACATGCTCGGCCAGGTCCGTGGTGCCCTTGCCACCGTCCGCCCAGTGCGTGCAGTCGATGGCTTTCACTCCGAACTCGTCGCAATAATTCTGCACGATCTCGGACTCTGCATCGGTATCCGCTGTGAAACGGTTGATAGCGACCACAACCGGCACACCGAACTTGCCGAGGTTGCGAATATGACGACCGAGATTGTTGCAGCCGGCTGCCAGCGCCTTGGTATTTTCCTCGCTCAATTCGCCCTTCGGCACACCGCCCTGCATTTTCAGCGCTCTAATTGTTGCGACCAGCACGATGGCATCGGGCTTCAGGCCGGCTTTGCGGCACTTGATGTTGAGGAATTTTTCAGCGCCGAGATCGGCTCCGAATCCAGCCTCCGTTATGACGTAGTCCGACAGTTTCAGTGCCGTCTGAGTCGCCATGACCGAATTGCAACCGTGCGCGATGTTGGCGAACGGCCCGCCATGCATTAACGCAGGGTTGTTCTCCATCGTTTGCACGAGGTTGGGTTGGAAGGCATCTCTCAACAATGCGGTCATCGAACCCTGCGAATTGAGTTCTCGGACAGTAACGGGCTCGTTCTTGCGGGTATAGCCGAGAACAATATTGCCGAGGCGGTTCTCCAGGTCGGCAAGACTCGTTGCCAGGCAGAAGATCGCCATGATCTCTGACGCCACGGTGATATCGAATCCGGCTTCGCGCACGACACCGTTATGAAAGCCACCGAGACCCGACGTGATTGTGCGTAGTGCGCGATCATTCATATCAACGACCCGGCGCCAGGCGACCCGGCGAGGGTCAATATTGAGCTGGTTTTCCCAGTGCATGTGATTGTCGATCAATGCGGAGAGAAGATTGTGTGCCGCACCAATCGCATGAAAGTCGCCCGTGAAATGCAGGTTGATGTCCGTCATCGGCACGACCTGCGCGTATCCACCTCCTGCCGCGCCACCTTTCATGCCGAAACAGGGGCCGAGGCTGGGCTCACGCAGACATATCGTTGCGTTCTTGCCGATCAGGCTCATCGCATCGCCAAGCCCGACCGTCGTAGTCGTCTTGCCTTCGCCCGCCGGTGTCGGTGACACCGCGGTGACGAGGATCAACTTGCCGTCTTTCTTCTTGCTAATCGAATTGATGAAGTCGGCGCTGATTTTCGCCTTGTCGTGTCCGTAGGGAATGAGGGACTCCGACGGGATTCCCAGTTTTGCGCCGATTTCCTGGATTGGAAGGACTTTTGCCGCTTGTGCGATCTCGATGTCTGACTTGACAGCCACTTTGCCACCTCATGTATCCGCAGCCTTAGAAGGCTGCGGATTCTATAGCAAAGCTGTGTTCAGGGGGCATCAGTAATTCTATGTATGGTGCTGCTGCCGCCGTAGTCGATTACATAGAGTTCTCCGTTTTCGTCCTGGGCAAACGTCGAGATGCTCAGGGCCGTGTCCAGCAGTTCGATAGTCTGGGTACCGGTCGGGCTGTCCGCAGGAATCGCGAATATGCGACCGCTCACAAAGTCGGCGTATACGTACCAGCCGACGAGATCCGGGATCGCGGAGCCTCGGTAAACGAATCCTCCCGTGACGGATGCACCGAGCGTCCGGCCGTACTCGGTGATCGGCTCGATCGAATCGTTGATGCAGCCCGCGGCAGGCTCGAAGCAATGCGCGCCTTCGCGATCGTCCCAGCCGTAGTCGCCACCGGCCGTAATGATGTCGATCTCTTCCCAGCTGCCCTGGCCGACGTCGCCGGCCCATAGCACGCCCGTCTGGCTGTCGAAGCTGAATCGCCACGGGTTTCTCAGACCCCAGGCATATATTTCCGGGCAGTCCTGGGTTCCCGAGACGCCCAGCGGACAGACCGGATTCGTCTCGAACGGGTTGCCCGCCGGTATGGCATAAGGGGAGCCACCGTCGACGTCCAGACGGACCATCGTGCCGAGCAGATGCCGATTGTCCTGGGCCCTTTCGTTGGGATCGCCACCGCCCCCGCCGTCCCCGAGCCCCAGGTACAGAAAACCGTCCGGGCCGAACTGGAGATGACCGCCGTTGTGGTTCGAATTTTCCTGCGCGATGCTGATGACGACCTGCTCGCTGGCCGGATCGAGCGTTTGGCCGCCGTCATTGCTGCTGAAGCGCGACACGAATGACGTCAGGCCGCCCGACTGGCCCGTATACGACACGAAAACGTACGGGGTCGCGGGAAAATTCGGGTGAAATGCGATACCGAGCAAGCCACGTTCGCCGCCAGAGGTCACGCGGCTGCTGATATCGAGAAACACGGTGCTCACTGCAGCGCCCTGATTGTTCGCAAATACCTGCACGACGCCGCCCTGCTCGACCGCAAACCACCGTGACGCGTCACCAGGCGCCTGTTGCAGCGATACCAGGCTGTTGAACGTCAGCAACGGAAATACCTGGGCTTCGAGGATCGACGGCGTGGCTGCGGGCGGTGGCGGCGGCGGCGGAGGTGGTGGCGGCGGCACCATCGGCGAACCGCCGCCACTGCTGCCGCCACAGGCGGCCAGCACCAGCGCGAGTGCGGGCAGAAACCAGGAAAGTCGTGTGTTGCCCATGGCGATCCCTCCGATATCGATCACCAGAGCATAGGGGCACCGTATGGCCATTCCTGCACGTGGTTCACGTTTATGTCGATCGCGTCGACCTATACTGCCGATCTGTCGAAAAATAGCCAAAAAATCGACATATCCGGGAAACGTGTCGATGAATTCGACATGACCCAGAAATGTGTCGATTTTTTGCAATTCTTTCGACATATTTAAGCAAAACGTCGATCAGTTCGACATGATTCACAAATATGTCGATTTTTTGCGGTTTTTTCGACACGTTTGACGAACATGTCGATGAAATCGACCCGATTATGCGCCGGAGACGCCCAAATGGCCGAATTTGACCCGAAACTGCCCTACAACGACCTGCCGCTGCTGCCACCATCCATCGACCAGATAGAAACCAAGGACATTCTCAAGAAGTGCATCGCGGCGCGCGTGGCCCTGGCGGAGTTAAAGCAGGCTGCCGAGTTGATTCCCAACTCCGCGGTGCTCGTTAACGCCATCCCGATGCTCGAGGCGCGTGCCAGTTCCGAAATCGAGAATATCGTGACGACGACGGACAAGCTGTTCGAATTTGCCGATATCGCCGAGGACAAGGCCGATGCCGCGACCAAAGAGGCCCTGCGCTACCGGACAGCCCTGTACGAAGGCACCAAGATGGTGCAGCGGGGCATGCTGACCACCGATATGGCATTGCAAATTGTCAGTACAGTCAAAGGTATAGAGCTTGACCTTCGAGCAGAATCTGGAACAACCCTGAAAAACCGGGTATCCGGCGAGGTGATCTATACGCCGCCCGTCGGGCAGAAGCTCGTACAAAAGTTGCTCGATAACTGGGCGGACTTCATGCATCGCAGCAAGGACGTCGACCCACTCGTGCGCATGGCGGTACAACACTACCAGTTCGAGGCCATTCACCCGTTCGCTGACGGCAATGGCCGCACGGGTCGCATCCTCAATATCCTGTTCCTGGTTCAGCTCGGTCTGCTCGACTCGCCGATCCTGTACCTGAGCCGATTCATCATCAGCAACAAGGCAGCCTACTATCAGCTGCTGAAGAAGGTGACTCACGAACAGTCCTGGGAACCGTGGATCAATTTCATTCTCGAAGGCGTCGAAGAGACCTGTATCTGGACCACGGACAAGATCAAGGCGATTCGTGAACTCATGGAACACACAGGGGAATTCGTACAGAACCGCCTGCCCAAGATCTATTCCTGGGAACTGGTCGAACTGTTGTTCAAGCAACCCTACTGCCGCATCGGTAACCTGGTTGACTCCAAGATCGCCAAACGCCAGACAGCGTCCGTGTACCTGAAGCAACTATGCGATCTGGGCGTGCTCAAGGAAGTCAAATCGGGCCGCGAGAACATCTTCGTACACCCGAAGTACATCGAGCTTCTTACCGGTGAAGAAAACGTCTGGGTGTATTACGCGGGTGTCGACACGGAGGCCGTGGTGAGTGCCGGCTAATCCTCGGTCGCCGGTAGCTCACGATCGACGAAGTCGTCCGGCATATAAAAACCGGTTCTGTGATACAGCAGCCCGAGGGCAGATTCGTTTAGTGAGTCGACGATGATTCCGTCAACGTCGCAGCCCTTTGCGAGCTCGATCATACGCTCGAAAGTGCAGCGGTAATTTCGGGTGTGACGCTGGCGAATTTCGGTTTCGTACAGCAACGCTTCGAGCCCGCCTTCCTCGAGAAAATCCATGGATAGGAACTGCCGCGCGAAAATCTCGCAGTCACCATTGGCAGCCTGCTGAAACAGATCGTCGATTTCTTCACGATCGAAACGATTGCTGCCGACCGGGCCGAGGCCTGAAGCGAACAACATTCCCGATATGCCACCGAGCTGGTGCTTTACACTGTCGGCGATCTTGAAAAACGTTTCCTGACGCGCGTTCATTTCCGTCGCGGCGATCGCCAACGTTTGCTTCTCCGATTGCTCGGACGTGCGTTTCAGTGCTTCCGTGTTGTTCGCGAGTTCCCGTTGCTGCATGAACAAGCCGAGTACGAGCCACAGAAAAGCCAGCGGCGCGAATGCGCCTTCCAGGAAATTGCCGATGACGCCAAGTGTCAGGCTCTGATCGGGATCGGCCCGGACCGAGGTAACTACGAACCACAACCCGCCCGCCATCCAGAAGAACGTGACGACCAGGCCGAACCAGATTCGCCAGTCACGATCGGCAATGAATTTGATCACTCGATTGGTAGATGCCATGGCACCACCTAGTTTAAGTGTTTCATTGCCAAAAAACTCACTGCCGACATAGAATCGCCAGTCTTGCCGACCGGAGCCGTTCCTTGAAAATCAATGGCAAAGCCCTGTATCAGCTGTTCAAGTATTCGATATACGGCTTGCTGACTATCAACGTCTTTTGGTTCTTCGGCGAGGAGTTTCTGGCGACGAGACTCGAGTTTCCGAACGGTGTGGCGCTACGCGATTTCTTCATGGCCTACGCCGCAACCGTTGATACGGCCGCCTGGGTGATCCTGCTGCTGATGTTCGAACTCGAGACCTGGGTGCTCGAGGACCGGCATTTCACGCGATCGGTCTCGTGGTCCCTGCATACGCTCCGAGCAGTCTGTTACCTGTTTATAATTTCGGCCTTCTACGGCTACGTCATTGACGCCATTTTTGTGCATCAGACATCACCGCTTGCCGGCGTCACTGACCTGTGTGCGCTCGTCTCACTGGACTGGTCTTATGCAACGACGTTCGGAGAATATTCGGAAATTACCGCGGCAAATTGCGCGACCTTCACGGACCTCGCCAACTTGCAGAGATTTGACGGCATTAAGGTCATTGTCGACCAGCCCGGGCTGGCCGATATTCAGTTCCTGGCCTGGGTCGACGTCGTAAATGCCGGCGTCTGGCTACTCGTCGTGTTGCTGCTCGAAATCGATGTCAGATTACAGGAACGCAACCTGTACGAGGGACTTGCACTGATGCTCAGTACCGTGGCCAAAATCGTGCTCTATTCGACGCTCGCAATCGCCGTGATCATATGGATGCTCAAAGGTGACTTCGTCGATTGGTGGGATGCGCTCCTGTGGCTCGTCGCATTCGTATTCATCGAGATGAATATTTTCGAGTGGCGACAGGAATCCCACCAGGCTGAGTCCTGATTTAAGGCACGACTTCCAGATGAGTATCGCTGGTGCCTCGATCTATCAGCGCCTGATCCTGATCCGATATCTTCAGGTGCAGCAACGCCAGATTTTCGTCGAGGCTCAGCAGGTAGGGGTGCCACAGGTCGGTATCGCCGCGGCGGTAATAACCGGATACCTCCCAACCGGCGGTTGCAGGATAGACATAGACCTTACCGACCTTGCGATCGGGTGAGAGAGGATCGACGATCTCGAGCTGCCCGGATGCAATGATGTCCTGCAACAGCCCTCTTGATTCAAGTACCACACTCTCCTGTCGCTGCCTTTCCTCGCGCGGTTGCGGGTCGATGAGCCATCGATAGGAGAAGGCCGCGACGAGCAGGCCGACGCCAAACGCAAAAATCATTCCACCCTTTCGTTGTTGCATGCTGTTGTCTAGTCGATTCCGATGATCTTGTGCATCTGCAGGCTCAGCCGCCATCGTGGATGCGCCAGGCAATACTCGATCGCCGCCCGCGTATTGGCGTCGATGTTCTCGTCATGCAGTGGCTGCAGAGAAAGGTGCTCGAAGGGGAGCTCCTCGAACAAGGCAGGCTGCGCTTCCTCTTCAAGCTGTGGATACACGAGCTTCAGCTCGTCACCGTGTCGCTGCACGACAGGCGCGTGACCTTTCGGGCTGACGCAAAGCCAATCGATGCCCGTCGGCGCCTCAACAGTGCCATTTGTTTCCACTCCGATCTCGAAGCCGGTCTTGTGCAGAGCGTCAATCGCGGCGGCATCGAGCTGCAACAAAGGCTCACCCCCCGTGCAGACGACGTACCTGTGAGTGTCAGCCTCGCCTTCAGGCCAAGCCCTGGTCACTGCTTCGCTCAACGCCTCCGGCGTATCGAACTTACCACCACCGGGGCCGTCGGTACCCACGAACTCGGTATCACAGAATCGGCAGATTGCATCAGCGCGATGCTGCTCCCGTCCTGACCAGAGGTTGCATCCCGCGAACCGCAAAAATACGGCCGGGCGGCCTGTCTGTGCGCCCTCGCCCTGCAAGGTGTAATAGATTTCCCGGACCGAGTAGGTCACTGCGCGTCCAGCAAGGGATCGGGCACTCCGGCCGCGGCGAATCCTTTGGCCCGTAATTCACAAGCTGCACATCTGCCGCAAGGTGGCTGCTGACCGTTGTAGCAGGTATGCGTCAAGGCCATCGCATCCAGCGCACCGAGTCGCACTGCGAGTTCGACGGTTTCCTTCTTTGATCGATGCATCAACGGCGTGTGGATTTCCACGTCGCTGTCCATTCCGAGACGAATCGCGTTTTGCAGTGCCGCCATCGTTTCCTCGCGACAGTCAGGATATCCGCTGTAGTCCGTTTGCGCGACACCGGTGACGAGGTGCCGGATGTCATGACGATAGGCATAGGCGGCGGCGAAGGTCAGAAATATCAGGTTGCGCCCCGCGACGAACGTGGCTGGCAACTCCGTGCCAGTGCCTGCCGCTTCGCCGACGGCGATCGAGGCGTCGGTCAGGGCATCGCCACCGAGCGCCGCAAATGTGTCGATCGGCAGGCATACGTTGGAAACGCCCGCCTCTGCCGCGATCCTGCGTGCACAGTCGAGTTCGATCCGGTGCCGCTGCCCGTAGTCGAACGTCACGCTTGAAACGCAGTCCTCGCCAAAGCGATCGATCGCCCAGTAAAGGCAAGTGGTCGAGTCCTGTCCGCCCGACAAGACTACCAGGGCCTCGTCCACACTATCGTTCACGAGTCATCCTTCTTTTTGCGCCGCAAGCCGTTTTCGAAGTCGTTCCAATCGGGCCGCTCGTGCTTCACGAGATAGTCCTTCGTAAGCTCCTCGGATAAAAACCAGAGCCGATCGGCCATCGTCATATCCTGCATGAAGGTGCCATCGATCTCGACAGCATTGCAGTCCTCGAAGTAATTGCCACTCGTCGATCCGAGTATGGGGCTTGTCGTTACATAGCAACTGGTCGCCGCGCCCTCTTCCACGTTCTTGCCGCTCACTGACGTGAGTACGCCGAAACCGAACTGCAGGAAGCGGTTGAGATTGCGGTCGATTTCCGTATTGATAACGCCCGGGTGCAATGCGTTGGATGTGATCCGTGTACCCATCAACAACCGTCCAAGTTCCAGCGAGAACAGCGCATTGGCAAGTTTCGAGTGTCCGTAGGCCTGTTTGTCGCTGTAATAGTCGTCCATTTGCAGGTCGTCGAACAGGATGCCTGCATCGGGAGCATCACGGTATGCGGTATGACTCGAAACGACCACGATGCGGCCCTGCCAGGAAAAATACAGGCGATCCAGCAATCGGTTGACCAGCACAAAGTGTCCAAGGTGATTGATCAGGAAGTGCTTCTCGATGCCATTTATCAGTTGCCGCTCATTGCCGCCACCGCGATAGCCCGCGTTCAGAATCAACATGTCGATCGGCGAATTCATAGATCGAATCGTCTCAGCGCAGGCAACGACCGAATCGAAATCCGAGAGCTCGAGTTGCAGTGGCGACGTTGTGCCGCGAACACGCTTACACGCCTCTTCAGCCCGTTGCAAAGAGCGGCTCGTACCGAGCACATAAGCGCCACGCATTGCGAGCACACGCATGGTCTCGAAACCGATCCCCGACGTGCATCCTGTGACCACTGCGATCTTGCCGTCGAGGTCGATACCGTCAGTGACCTGCTCGGCCGTGGACTCCTCGTTGAAAGGGCTTCTCGGAACGCCTTCGGCGGCACGCTTCTGGTCGCCGCCACAGGCTGAAAGTCCCGGCACCAAAGCCAGAGCCGCAGACATTCCCAGAAAGCGTCTGCGGTCGAATGCCATCAGTCGTTCCCGGTTTCAGTCAAACAGCTTGTCGGCATCGCTCTGCGCCGCATCAGCGGCTTCGCCACCTGCATCCGCGTCGCCGAACAAGACATCGAGCGACTGTCGGGCCTGGTCCGCTGCGGCCTTGCCCGCGGGTTCGAACGCGTCTTCGCTGGGAACGAACCACTCGCAGTAATTCATGCGCTCCTTTTCGATGACCTCCTCTGCGTCGTCCTCGCGGCATTGGGTCGGCACCGTGACGTCGAAAAGGCGGCACATCTTACACACG
>Ga0255053_10000763_pt1 | contig 17593 bp, 18 predicted proteins | sample JV7_2_22_MG_FD_188635 | JGI IMG/M metagenome (GOLD analysis project Ga0255053, IMG submission 188635) | Seawater microbial communities from Jervis Inlet, British Columbia, Canada - JV7_2_22 | ecosystem: Environmental > Aquatic > Marine > Inlet | place: Canada: British Columbia | collected...
GAAGACTTGCCCGAGCCCGACAGGCCCGTGAAGACGATCAGCTTATCGCGCGGCAGGCTGAGATCGAGATTGCACAGGTTGTGCGTTCTCGCGCCACGGATATCGATGTATTTCATAATTCACGGAGTGTTTGCCGGCCAACCTGCTAATATACGCCGCCCCCAAACCCCGGCGCAAAAACGGCCACCGATGACGATGACAGACAGCAGCGCGATCGAGACCATGCTGCCCGCCGAAAGGCGCGCCGTTGGTGTGATTGCGGTCATCGGCATGCTGCGCATGTTCGGTTTGTTCGCCTTGTTGCCGGTGCTGTCGCTGTACGCCTATGGCCTCGAAAGCGCTACGCCAATACTGATCGGGATGGCCGTCGGCGCTTATGGACTCACCCAGGCCGGCCTGCAGATTCCGCTAGGCGCGTTGTCCGATCGCATCGGTCGCGTGCCGGTCATCGTTGCTGGCCTGGCTGTGTTTGCACTGGGCAGCGTCCTCGCGGCATTCAGCGACACGATTTACGGAGTGATTGCAGGCCGACTGCTGCAGGGTGCTGGCGCGATTTCGGCAACGCTGACGGCGTTGATCGCGGACGCTACGCGCGAGGGCGTGCGCACGCGCTCGATGGCCCTTTTTGGCGTCGGTGTCGGCGGTGCGTTCCTGATGGCCATGGTTTTCGGGCCATTGTTCTCGGCCCGCTACGGGGTGCCGGCGCTGTTCCTGTTCGCGGCATTTGTCGCGATCGTCGCTGCTGTGCTGCTTGTTGCGCTGCCCGGTGATATGCAGAAGCCTGAAACCCCTCGGGAGTGGAATTTCCAGTCCGCGTTCAGGCCCGAACTGCTGCGTGTCGATATCTACGTGTTCCTGCTGCATGCAATCCTGACGGCGAGCTTCGTCGCGCTGCCATTTCTGTTCGTCGACCGGCTCGGGCTTGCCGTCACGGATCACTGGAAGATGTATGTCGGTGCACTGCTGTTGTCGCTCGTGGGCACGATCCCGCTGATCATCCGCGACGAGCGCCAGGGCAAGGGCACGACGATCGGCATCGCTGTCACGCTGTTGCTGGCCGGCCAACTCGTGCTGACGTTCGCCGGGTTCGCGGTCGCGCCAGTATTTGCCGGCCTCGTGCTGTTCTTTGCCGGATTCAACTTCCTCGAGGCGGGCCTGCCGGCCCGGCTCTCGCTGATTGCCGACGACGATTCCCGCGGCGCCTCGCTCGGCGTGTTCGCGAGTGCCCAGTTCCTGGGTGCCTTCGTTGGCGGGCTCATCGGCGGACGCTTCCTGGCTGCCGAGCGGCCCTCAGACGTCTTCTTCGTCTGCGTGCTGCTGGCGGCGATCTGGCTGGCCCTGCAGAGCTTCGGGCGCTTCCGCTCGACCTGAAAAAAGGGGGTCAGACCCCAATTTTCGACACCAGCAATCGAACATCGATCTCGGTTTCTCCGAAAAATGGGGTCTGACCCCTTTTTTTCCTAATTAGCCGGCTTCGCACAGAAATCAGGGTGGATTTTGGTTGGGTACCCACTACAATATGTGCCCCCTCGAGAGGGGATAAGAAAACAATCGCGCCCTGGGAGGCGCTCCAACCAGAGAATCGTTATGCCCCGTGGAATCAACAAAGTCATCCTTGTCGGCAATCTCGGCGCGGATCCGGAGACCCGTTACATGCCGAGCGGTAGCGCCGTGACCAACCTGTCTGTCGCCACCAGCGAGCAGTGGAAGGATAAGCAGTCCGGCGAACAGAAAGAGCGGACCGAATGGCACAAGGTAGCAATGTTCAATCGGCTGGCCGAAATCGCTGCCGAATACCTGCGCAAGGGCTCGCAGGTCTATATCGAGGGCAAGCTGCGTACGCGTAAATGGCAGGATCGCGACGGCAACGATCGCTGGACGACCGAGATCATCGCGGACGAGATGCAGATGCTGGGTGGTCGTGGCGGCGGGGGATCCGCACCGATGTCATCCGGTTCCGGCACGTCGAGCGCACCGCCGCAACCGGCGGCGGACGAGTTCGACGACGATATTCCTTTCTAACGGACAGCTATTGTCAAATCGTGTAACGGCGGGGCAAGCCTGGTGCTAGGCTGCGCCCCGCATTTGTTAAGGACAACAAGAAATGGGTGCTTTTAAAGAGCCGCACGGCGGCGAACTGAAAAATTTGTACCTCCCGGCTGACGAGGCCGAGCAGGAAAAACAGGCGGCGCGGGAGTATGCCTCCTGGGATCTCACCGAACGTCAGATCTGCGATCTCGAGTTACTGCTGAACGGCGCATTCTCGCCGCTCGAAGGATTCCTCAATAAAGACGACTACAAGGCGGTCGTGAAGGACATGCGCCTGACCACTGGCGTGCTGTGGCCGATACCGATCACACTCGATGTCAGCGAGAAATTTGCCGGCACCATCAAGAGCGGCGATCGAGTCGCGTTACGTGACCTCGAGGGCGTTGTCATCGCCACACTCGAGGTGGGCGACATCTGGACGCCGGACAAAAAAGCCGAGGCGAAGGGAGTCTTTGGTTCAAAAGACGAAGCGCATCCGGCCGTTCACTACCTGATGAACATCGCCCACCCGGTTTACATTGGCGGCGTCCTGCGTGGCGTTGAAGCGCCGACGCATTACGACTTCAAACATCTGCGTGACGGCCCCGCTGAACTGCGCGAGCGTTTCCGCAAGCTGGGCTGGCGCAAGGTCGTTGCGTTCCAGACACGCAACCCGATGCATCGCGCTCACCAGGAGTTGACGAAGCGCGCCGCGTTCGAGGTCGAAGCCAATCTGTTGATCCACCCGGTCGTCGGCATGACCAAACCGGGCGATGTTGACCACTACACACGCGTGCGTTGTTACGAACACCTGCAGGATCGCTATCCTGAGCAGACGACGATGTTGTCGCTGCTGCCGCTTGCAATGCGCATGGGTGGGCCGCGCGAAACGCTGTGGCACGCAATCATCCGCAAGAACTATGGCTGTACTCACCTTATCGTCGGTCGTGACCATGCAGGACCCGGGAAGGACTCGAAGGGTAATGATTTCTACGGCCCCTACGACGCACAGGAACTCCTCAAGAAGCACGAGGAAGAGCTCGATATCTCGATGGTGCCGTTCCGCATGATGGTGTATGCGGAGAATCGAGCGCAGTACGTTCCCGTGGACGATACCAACGACGATGATCACGTGTTGAATATCTCCGGTACGGAATTGCGCCGCCGCCTCGCTGAAGGCCTCGATATTCCTGAGTGGTTCTCTTTTCCGGACGTTGTCGCCGAGCTCCGGCGTACGCATCCACCACGGCACAAGCAGGGATTCACCGTATTCTTCACGGGTCTGTCGGGTTCCGGCAAATCGACAATTGCCAATGCGTTGATGGTGAAGCTGATGGAGACTGGCGGTCGTCCCATTAGCCTTTTGGACGGCGATATCGTCCGCAAGAACCTGTCGAGCGAGCTCGGTTTCTCGAAAGAGCACCGCGACCTCAACATCCAGCGCATCGGCTATGTCGCGAGCGAGATCACGAAGAACGGCGGAATCGCCATCTGTGCGCCGATCGCACCGTATACGTCCACGCGCCGTATCGTACGCGACATGATCAGCCCGCTGGGCGGTTTTATCGAGATCCACGTGGCCGCGTCACTCGAGGTCTGCGAACAGCGCGACCGCAAAGGGCTGTATGCGAAAGCTCGCGCCGGCATCATCAAGGAGTTCACGGGGATCAGCGACCCATACGAAGATCCCCAGAAGGCCGAGATGGTCATCGATACGGAAAATATCTCGCCGGACCTCGCGGCTCATCGCATCATCGTGAAGCTCGAGAGCATGGGGTTTGTTCGGTAGCAGCCGGTCCCGGCATATTCTTCAACCTCATGGCTCGCTTCGCTGCGCTTTACTTCGGTTGAAGAACATCCCGGACCCAGCTGCGACACTGGGGCGCGTCGGGTCGCAAGGTGTAAGATCGAAGCATGACGAAAAAGCTGTATATCAAGACGTTCGGCTGCCAGATGAACGAGTATGACTCGGAGAAGATGGCGGACGTGCTGCGTGAGTCGCACGGCTTCGAGCTGACAGATGCAGCTGAAGACGCCGACCTGCTGCTCGTGAATACCTGTTCGATCCGGGAGAAGGCGCAGGAGAAGGTGTTCTCCGAGCTCGGTCGTTGGCGTTCGATCAAGGAGCGCCGTGACGGCGTTATGATCGGCGTCGGTGGTTGCGTCGCCAGCCAGGAAGGCGATGGCATCACGAAGCGTGCACCGTTTGTTGACCTCGTATTCGGACCGCAGACACTGCATCGCCTGCCCGGATTGCTCGACGATGCGCTCGAGAAGCATGCGTCGGTCGTCGATATTTCATTTCCGGAGATCGAGAAATTCGATCGCCTGCCGGAACCCCGCGCGGACGGGCCGACTGCGTTCGTGTCCTGCATGGAGGGCTGTAGCAAGTACTGCAGTTTCTGCGTCGTGCCGTACACGCGCGGCGAGGAAATCAGCCGGCCGCTCGACGATGTCGTCGCCGAGATCGTGCAGCTCGCGGAGCAGGGCGTTCGCGAGATCAATCTGCTTGGCCAGAACGTCAACGCATTCCGTGGGCCGATGCACGACGGTTCTATCGCCGATCTTGCGACACTTGTCTATTACGTTGCCGCGGTCGACGGTATCGATCGCATTCGTTTCACGACGTCACACCCGGTTGAATTTACCGACAGTCTTGTACAGGCCTACGCCGAGGTGCCGAAGCTTGCCAACTACCTGCACCTGCCGGTGCAACATGGCTCGGATCGTATTTTGTCTGCGATGAAGCGTGGCCATACTGCGCTCGAGTACAAGCAGAAGATCCGCAAGCTGCGTGAAGTACGCCCCGATATTTCCCTGTCGTCGGATTTCATCGTGGGATTCCCCGGCGAGACCGACAAAGACTTCGAAGCGACGATGAAGCTGATCGCCGATATCGGCTTCGATCAGTCGTTCAGTTTCATTTACAGTGCACGGCCGGGCACGCCGGCTGCGAGTCTGCCGGACGACACGCCGCTCGAGGTTAAGAAAGAACGTCTGCAGATTTTACAGTCACGCATCAATCAGCAAGCGTTCGACATCAGCCAGGCGATGGTCGGTACGACGCAGCGCGTGCTGGTTGAAAAGACCTCGAAGAAGAGTTCCTCGCAGGTTGCGGGCCGTACCGAAAATAGCCGTTGGGTCAATTTCGACGCCGATCCATCCGTTATCGGCCAGTTCATCGATGTCGTCATCACCGAAGCACTGCCGAATTCCCTGCGCGGGCGCCGCAACGACAACAAGGCCGCCGCCTGACGTACGGCGGGACCCATGCCCTTTCCAATTCTCACTCTTCGCGGTAGGCTGCGGAGAACCACTTATAGAGGTCTGAAGCACCAGTCTTGAATGCAGTCCAGATATCTCGGGACCTTGTTCTCGAGCCCGCCGACAATACTCGTCTGGCCAATCTTTGCGGCCAGTTCGACGAACACCTGCGGCAAATCGAACGCCGCCTCAATGTAGACATCGCAAGTCGTGGCAATCACTTTCGCGTTACAGGTCTTCCGGGTGCGACACAGCTCGGCAGCGACGTGCTGCATGCCTTATTCAAGATGACGGACCAGGAACGACTCGATCCCGAGCGCGTGCATATCCTCCTGCAGGAATCCGTAATGAACGATGGCGAACCCGAAACACAGGCGCCGGAGGCCGGCGTCGATGGCGCAGACGGTCTGGCAATCCAGACTCGGCTCAAGCGTATCAAGCCGCGCGGCGCCAATCAGACCAGTTACCTGCGCCATATGCGCGACTACGATCTGTCCTTCGGTATCGGCCCCGCCGGTACCGGCAAGACCTATCTCGCAGTTGCAGCTGCGGTCGATGCACTCGAGCAGGAGCAGGTGCGCCGAATGGTTCTCGTACGTCCGGCTGTCGAAGCCGGTGAGCGGCTGGGCTTCCTGCCCGGCGATATGTCGCAGAAAGTCGATCCGTATCTGCGGCCGATGTATGACGCGCTCTATGACATGCTCGGTGCGGACCGCGTAACGCGGCTTATTGAAAGAAACGTCATCGAGATCGCGCCGCTTGCGTTCATGCGCGGGCGCTCGTTGAATGAGTCCTTCGTCATTCTCGACGAGGCACAAAATACCAGCGTCGAACAGATGAAGATGTTCCTGACGCGCATCGGCTTCGGGTCACGAGCCGTCGTTACCGGTGATGTAACCCAAATTGATCTGCCGACCGGGCAGCAGTCCGGGCTCAACAATGCCACTCGTATCCTCGACAATGTCGACGGCATCGCGTTCACGTTTTTTACGAAGAAAGACGTCGTGCGCCATCCGCTCGTGCAACGCATCGTTGCTGCGTATGAGGTCGACGAAAATGGCGGCAAGTAGCGAGCCTTTAGTCGTGCGATGAACGTCGACGTGCAAATCGTAAGTAATGCCGCTGGCATACCTTCAGCCGACGATATCGGGCAGTGGGTGAAACGTGCTGTCAGCACGGCGGCGGCAGACTCCGATGCCGAAGTGTCTGTGCGTGTCGTCGACGAAGACGAGATGCAAACGTTGAACAGGGAGTATCGCGATCAGGACAAGCCAACCAATGTGTTGTCGTTCCCGGCAGGCGACGTGGATGGCATGCCACGAGGTGTCATATCGCCACTCGGGGACATCGTGGTCTGCGCTGCAGTGGTTGCCCGCGAGGCCGAAGAGCAGGGCAAGACGCTCGGTGATCACTGGAGTCACATGCTCGTGCACGGCGCGTTGCACCTGCTCGGCCATGACCACGTGACGGAGTCGGAAGCGGACGCGATGGAGAGCCTCGAGCGCGGAATCCTCGCCGATCTCGGCATCGCCGATCCCTATCAAGGAAACTGATACAATGTTGCGTCCCATTGCGGGACTCCCGCCACCAGGGCACTCACCAGTACAGGTTCGATGAACGAAAAACCGCCAAGTACCAGCGGCACAGGGAACACCAGCCTGATTATGCGCCTGAAGCGCGCATTCAAGGGTGAACCCTGGAGCCGCGAAGAAATACAGGACATCATTCAACAATCCGAAGCCGATATCGATGCCGAGGAGAAGAGCATGCTTGCCGGCGTGCTCGAGGTATCCGAGACGCAGGTTCGGGACGTCATGATTCCGCGTTCGCAGATGGTCGTCATCGATATCGAAGATGACTTCGACGAGATGATCCGCGTGATCGTCGAGTCAGGCCACTCGCGATTCCCGGTGACCGGCGAGGATCGCGACGAGGTGCTCGGCGTGTTGCTGGCGAAAGACTTGTTGCGTTATTTCGGTAGCGATGCCGCCAAGGACGTTCCCATTCGTAAGCTGCTGCGCCATGCCGCACTCATCCCGGAATCGAAGCGCCTCAATGCGTTGCTCAAGGAATTTCGTGACAGCCACAATCACATGGCGATAGTCGTCGATGAATATGGTGGCGTTGCCGGGTTACTGACTATCGAGGACGTGCTCGAAGAAATCGTCGGCGAAATCGACGACGAACACGATCCGGAGGAAGATGCGTTCATCCGCGCGGACGGGGACAACAACGGTAAGCCCTGTTTCGCCGTGCGCGCACTGACGCGCGTTGAAGACTTCAACGACTACTTCGAATGCGAACTGGATGACGAGGAGTACGACACGATCGGCGGCCTCGTCATGCACGAACTCGGGCGCCTGCCGCGGCGCGGCGAGAGCATCGAGTTCGGCGGCTTCGAGTTCTCAGTGACCAAAGCAGACAAGCGTCGTATCGACGCATTGCAGGTCGTGCGGAACGGCTCGTAGTGGAACTCAAAGGATCTATATTTCAGTGGCCGGCTGACAGGCCATGGACGAGCCGCGCGATTCTGTTTGTGTTTGGCGTATTGTTCACGACCACATTTGCGCCTTTTGGCTTCACGGTGCTCGTACCGGTCCTGCTGCTGCCACTATTGTATGTATACGTCAGCGCGTCGCCGCGTGACGCTGGCTGGCTGAGCTTCTTCTTCGGCTTCGGCTTGTTCCTGTCGGGGACCTATTGGATTTACATCTCGGTCGTCGTATTCGGGCAGGCGCCGGCGTGGATCGCGTTTCTGCTGATGCTGGGTCTCGTCGGGATCATGGCGGCCCACCTTTTTGCGACGGGCTGGCTAATCAGCCGCTTTTCGCACGGAGAGCCCTGGCTGTTGCTCATCGTTGCCCCGGCAACCTGGGTTCTCATCGAGTGGCTGCGTGGCTGGATATTGAGTGGATTTCCGTGGTTGGCAATCGGCTACAGCCAGATCGACTCGCCGTTGGCAGGTTGGGCGCCCGTCATCGGCGTGTACGGCGTGTCGTTCATGATGATGGTGAGCGTAACCTCCATGCTCGTCGCCGTGATGACGGGAGGACGGCAACGCTGGATCGCGCTTGCGCTGATCGTACTACCATGGCTCGGCGGCGGCGGATTGCTGTTCGTCGACTGGACCGAGCCGTCCGGTTCACCGGTTCGCACCACGCTCGTGCAGGCTGGCATTTCGCAGGACGAAAAGTGGCTGCCCGAGCGCCTGCAGCCGACGCTCGAATTCTACCGGGCTGCGGCATGGCAAGCGCCGGACAGCGACATCATCGTCTGGCCCGAAGTCGCTATTCCCGCGCTGGACGACGAGGTCGAACCGTACATCCAGGCCCTGCAGGCCGACACGCAAGTGAGCGGTGGCACTATCCTCTTCGGCATTCTCGAGCGGGACGAGAATCGCGGTGAGGTGCATATCTACAACAGCGTCATACTCGTCGCCGGGGACCGGCGGCAGGTGTATCGCAAGCGCCACCTCGTGCCGTTCGGCGAGTACTTTCCGGTGCCGCCGAAAGTACGCGAGTGGATGCGCATGATGAATCTGCCACACAATGACCTGGCGGCGGGCGCCGACGTGCAGCCATTGCTCGAAACGGCCAACGGCGAGAAGCTGGCTGTCGCGATCTGCTACGAGGATGCCTATGGCGCGGAGCAGCTGTACGCGATGCCGGATGCCTCGATACTGATCAACGTTAGCAACGACGCCTGGTTCGGCGACTCGATCGCGCCGCACCAGCACCTGCAGATATCGCAGATGCGCTCGCTCGAGGTCGGTCGTGCCGGGGTCCGCGCGACCAATACCGGGATCAGTGCGTTCATCAGCCACATGGGCGAGATCCTCGAGTCCGGGGCCCAGTTCGAGCCCGTGACGATGACGATGGACGTCGAGCCCAGAAAGGGCAGCACGCCCTATGCCAGCACGGGCAACAAGCCCGTCATCGGTCTCTGCCTGCTGATACTTGCGGGTTTCTGGCTGCGCAGCCGCGCTAATCTCTGATCGTTCAGCCTGCTGCGAACGTGGGCGCGTTGCTGTACGCTTGCGGGTTTTCCGAACGGACATTATTGGAAAGTAATGAGCACGGCCTACAACCCTGAATCCGTCGAACGCGCCGCGCAGGAGCACTGGCAGCAGTCCCGTTGTTTCGAGGTTCAGGAAGACGACAGCAAAGAGAAATTCTACTGCCTGACGATGTTCCCTTACCCGAGCGGCAAGCTGCATATGGGGCACGTGCGGGTGTTCACGATCAGCGACGTCATCGCCCGGTATCACCGCATGCAGGGCAAACACGTATTGCAGCCAATGGGCTGGGATGCGTTCGGCATGCCGGCAGAAAACGCGGCCATCAAGCGCGGCGTGCCGCCTGCGCAGTGGACCTACAACAATATCGAGGACATGCGCGGCCAGCTCAATCGTCTTGGTTATGCGTACGACTGGACGCGGGAGGTTACGACCTGCCGGCCCGAGTATTACCGCTGGGAGCAGTGGCTGTTCACGAAGATGTTTGAGAAGGGCCTCGTCTACCGCAAGAACTCGGTCGTTAACTGGGACCCCGTGGATCAGACCGTGCTCGCGAACGAGCAGGTTATCGACGGTCGCGGCTGGCGTTCCGATGCGCTCGTGGAGCGGCGCGAGATCCCGCAGTGGTTCATGAAGATCACGGCGTATGCCGACGAGCTGCTGGATGAACTCGATCGCATGCCGGGCTGGCCGGATTCGGTCAAGACGATGCAACGCAACTGGATAGGTCGTTCCGAAGGCGTCGAGTTGTCGTTCGAGGTAGACGGCGAGGACGAGCCACTCACGGTTTTCACGACCCGTCCCGACACCTTGCTGGGCGTGACCTACATGGCGGTCGCAGCCGAACACCCGCTGGCTGCAAAGGCAGCGGCGCAAAACCCCGAAGTCGCGGCGTTCATCGAGGAGTGCCGGAAGACGGGCGCTGCCGAGGCGACGCTCGAGACCATGGAAAAGAAAGGCATGGCGCTCGGCATCGATGCTATCCACCCGATCTCGGGTGAGAAAGTGCCACTGTGGGTCGCGAACTTCGTGCTCATGAGTTACGGCACGGGCGCCGTCATGGCTGTGCCCGGCCACGACGAGCGCGACTGGGAATTCGCGAAGAAGCACGGCTTGACGATCAAGCAGGTCATCACACCGTCGGACGGAACGAAAATCGATATCGATGAAGGTGCCTACATCGACTACGGCGTGTTGATCAATTCTGGCAAGTACGACGGCATGGACTTCGCGGCGGCACTCAACGCAATCGCCGACCATTTCGAAGAGACCGGCCGCGGCAAGCGCGCGATCAATTACCGCCTGCGCGACTGGGGCGTATCGCGGCAGCGATACTGGGGCACGCCGATCCCGATCATCTACTGCGACGACTGCGACGCCGTACCGGTACCCGAGGAAGACCTGCCGGTCGTGTTGCCCGAGGACGTCGAGTTCACAGGCCACGGCTCGCCACTCAAGGACATGCCCGAATTCCTGAACGTCAAATGCCCGCAGTGCGGCAAGGACGCGCGGCGTGAGACCGACACCTTCGATACCTTCGTCGAATCGTCCTGGTACTTCGCACGCTATGCCTGCCCGGACAGCGACAAGGCCATGCTCGATGAGCGCGAGGCGTACTGGATGCCTGTCGACCAGTACACGGGTGGCATCGAACACGCAATCCTGCATCTGTTGTACTCACGATTCTTCCAGCGCGTCATGCGGGATGAAGGCCTGACGCAGGCCTCCGAGCCGTTCACGAACCTGCTGACACAGGGCATGGTGCTGAAAGATGGTGCGAAGATGTCCAAGAACAAAGGCAATACCGTCGATCCGCAAGAACTGATCGAGAAATTCGGCGCCGATACCGTGCGCTTGTTCATGATGTTCGCGGCGCCGCCGGAGCAGGCTCTCGAATGGTCGGATGAGGGCGTGCAAGGGAGTTCACGTTTCCTGAAGCGCTTCTGGTCGGCCGTCGACAAGCACGCTGACGACGGCGTGGGCGGCGATGTCGACGTTGCGTCGCTAGTCGTGGGCCAGAAAGACTTACGTCGCAAGACGCACGAGACCATTCGCAAGATCTCCGACGACATCGGCAGGCGCAACATGTTCAACACGGCAGTGGCGGCGTCGATGGAACTGCTGAACGTCGTGAACAAATTCGAGGACGACAGCGCACAGGGCAAAGCCGTCGTGTGTGAGGCTCTCGAGGCCGTCGTATTGATGTTGTCGCCGATCGTGCCGCATATCTGTCACGCGTTGTGGGAGCAGCTCGGGCACGAGTCCGCGCTGACCGATCAGCGGTGGCCGGCATTCGACGAAGCGGCACTCGAGAGCGACCTCGTCGAGTTGGTCGTGCAGGTTAATGGCAAGCTGCGTGGCAAGATCTCGGTTGCGGCTGATGCCGAGAAGGATGCAATCATCGAGCAGGCGCTTGCGGACCCGAACGCGCAACGCTTTATCGATGGTGGAGAGGTGAAGAAAACTATCGTGGTGCCCGGCAGGCTGGTAAACATCGTTGTCTAGATTTGTCGCATTACTGAGCTGCATTTTCTTGTCCGCCTGCGGGTTTCACCTGCAGGGCGCGGCTTCGACACCGGCGGAAATGCAGCGTACCTATATCTCGACGCCCGATGAGTTCAGCCAGTTTTATCGCGAGCTGCGGCGTAACCTCATGGCGGCAGGCGTCGAGCTGACGGCTTCGCCGCAAGACGCGACGGCCACGCTGACGATACTCTACGATTTCACCGATCAGCGCGTGTTATCGGTATCCGCACGCAACGTGCCCACCGAGTTCGAAGTCTTCTACACGGTGCAGTACACGATCACGAGTGGTGAGAAGAGTCTCCTGGATCTGCAAGAGTTGACGCTGACACGCGACTACACGTATGACTCGACGCTCGTGCTCGGCAAGGCGAAGGAAGAGCAATTGATGCGGGATGCCATCGTCGGCGATCTCGTGCGCATCGTCATGGAGCAGATCTCGACGATCTGAGGTGGCCCATGAGCGGCGAAGACTCGGTTCTGACGGTAGCCGACATACGCTTCCACTCTCTGTGTAAGCTGCTGGCACGCTACGGACTGGCCTTGCATTTGCACGACGATGACGCCGATATCACCGGCAGCTACTGGGGCGCGCCGGAGGCAGGGGTTGCCGGCCGCGGTGTCTACGTGCGCCGTGACACGCCAATACACTCGATGCTTCACGAAGCCTGCCATGTCATCTGCATGGATGAGGTTCGTCGTGCGTGCCTGCTTCGCGATGCAGGTGGCGACGACCTGGAGGAATCGGGCGTTTGTTATTTGCAGATCCTGCTCGCCGACCACCTCCCCGGTGTCGGCCGCAACCGGCTGATGCGGGATATGGACGCGTGGGGCTACAGTTTCCGCCTCGGCAGCACGCAAGCCTGGTTCGAGTCTGATGCTGACGATGCCAGGGCGTGGCTCGCCGAACACGGGCTCGTTACGGCCGCGGATAATCCGGCGTTCATGCTGCGCACATGAGCAAAAATCAACATTAAATCAATCACTTGCCATCGACCTGGTGCTGCGGTGTATAGTCGGGCATGGCCTGGTTCCGCTACGTCCTGTATTTCTTCGGCATCGCGGCTTTTACCGCACTGTTGACGCAGCTCGAGGTCGCCAATCCGGGCACGCTGCGCCTGCACGAGTTCGTCAATGGTGGCGACATTTACGGGACGAGCGAATTTTCGCCCGTCGAAATGATCCAGATCTTCATCCTGGCTGTTTGTGGTCTCCTGATGGGCTGGGTTGCGAAGAACAGCCAGACGCAGCGACCGCTAGCCTTCCTGTTTGGCGGTTTGGCGCTGGTCTTCCTCATTCGTGAAATGCACTTTTTTTTCGATCGTTATCTCATAGACAACCTGTGGCAAGTCCTCGTGGGTGTCGTCGGCGCATTGCTGATCGCCTATTGTTACCGGCATCGCAAACGAATGAATATTGCGCTCGCGAGGATCTGGCCGTCGCCGGGGCTGACATTGATTTTCGCAGGTGCAGTCGTTCTTTTCGCTTACTCGATACTCGTCGGCCATGAACCCCTGTGGCAGGCCATGCTCGGCGAACATTATGCGCGCATTGTGAAACTCGCCGTCGAAGAGTTCATTGAACTGATTGGCTATTTGCTGTGGCTCATCGGTACGATCGAGTACGTGTACCAGGCAAAGGAAATCCTCGAGCGCGAGCCCAAACCGGCGGCTCAAAAGCGGCGTGAGTACCGGCGCCGGCATTAGTCGGTTACTCTACGCGCCGGACAAGAACAAGAAGCAGCTCTCATGGAAACAAGATCCATCATCAATCGAATGATGTCCGGCAGCCTCGTGTTGCAGATCGCTATTGGCATCGTTGCCGGCGTCGCGTTATCTTTGATCTCGCCGGAAGCCGCGAAATCGTCGATGCTGCTCGGTAACCTGTTCGTGCAGGCGCTGAAGGCGGTTGCACCCGTACTGGTTCTTGTACTGGTCGCGTCCGCGATCGCAAATCGTCGTGCGAGCCACACTTCACAGTTGCGGCCTATCGTACTCATGTATCTCGTGGGCACGATCGCCGCCGCACTGTTGGCCGTCACGATGAGTACGCTGTTCCCGACGACGCTCGCATTGCAGTTTGCCGAGGTCAGCAATTCGGCGCCGAAGGGTATTGCCGAGGTTCTGGGCGGTCTGTTGCAGAAGCTGGTGGACAACCCGGTCAATGCGATACTCAATGCAAATTACATCGGCATTCTTGTCTGGGGCGTGCTGCTCGGAATATTCTTGCACCACGCGGCGGAATCCACGCGCACTCTGCTTGCCGATCTTGCCGATGCGGTGACGCACATTGTGCGCATCGTTATTCGTCTGGCGCCGATCGGTATCTTCGGCCTGGTCGCGGGCAACCTGGCGGTGTCGGGGCTGTCGGTACTCGGCGATTACGCGCAGATTCTGACTGTACTACTCAGCTGCATGCTCATAATGGCGTTGCTCATCAACCCGCTAATCGTTTGGGTGAAGACGCGCAGGAATCCATACCCGATCGTGTTCACGGCACTGCGCGAAAGCGGCGTGACCGCTTTCTTCACACGGAGCTCGGCGGCGAATATACCGGTGAACCTCGCACTCTGCGAGCGGCTCGACCTCGAGAAGGACACTTACGCGGTGTCGATCCCGCTCGGCGCGACGATCAACATGGGCGGTGCTGCCATCACGATCACGGTACTGACGCTGGCGGCGACGCACACGCTCGGCATTAACGTCGATATGCCGACCGCCTTACTGCTGAGTGTCATCGCTGCGCTCTCGGCCTGCGGCGCGTCAGGAGTTGCCGGCGGGTCGCTATTGCTGATTCCGCTGAGTTGCAGCCTGTTCGGCATATCAAACGATATCGCGATGCAGGTCGTTGCAGTCGGCTTCGTCATCAGCGTGCTTCAGGACTCGGCGGAGACGGCCCTTAACAGCTCTACGGACGTCGTGTTTACAGCCGCGGTAGCTGCAAAATCGCAAGAGGGTTGACGTAGCGGGGGCGCAATAGCTCCGGTTCGGTCTCAATGCCAACGGCTGCTTTCACCTGCTGATTCAACCGGTCGACGCAACACATTCGGCAAACTTTTCTGCTGGTGAATAGTACCCCAGAGTTTTTCTCGGTCGTTCATTGAGCCGTCGGGCGATGGCGTTGAGATGGTTCTGGTGTACTTTGGACAGGTCCATGCCTTTCGGAAAATACTGTCGCAGCAGTCCGTTGGTCTGCTCATTTGAGCCGCGTTGCCAGGGGCTTTGTGGATCACAGAAGTACACCTCAACGTCGGTGGCGAGCGAGAAGCGTTTGTGATCCGCCATCTCTTTGCCGCGATCCCAGGTCAATGACTTGTAGAGCTCCCGTGGTAGTTTGTGTGCCTGTTTAATCAGTGCATTGACCACCGTCTTGGTGTCTTTGCTTTTGACTCGAACCAGCATGCAGTAACGGGTTTGACGTTCCACCAGGGTTGCAATTTGACTGTCTTGGGTACCCATGAGCAGGTCGCCTTCCCAGTGACCGGGCACGGCCCTGTCCTCGACTTCGGCGGGACGCTCGCGGATCGATACGGCTTGCTTGATCTGTCGCTTCTTCTGCGTGTGACCGCGCGGACGGCGCATCGCCCGGGTCTGTCTCAGATGCGCCAGCAGCTCCTTCTTCAGCGCCCCGCGAGCCTGAATAAACAGTGTCTTATAGATCGTCTCGTGCGACACCTGGCGGTTCTCATCGTCCGGATACGTACGCCTGAGCCAACCGGCAATTTCCTCAGGCGACCACTGAAGCTTGAGCCTGGACGCAACCTGGCGGGCCAGTGCTCGATGCCTCGCCAGTTTACAGATTCTTGGACGGCAAGCCCGATTCCAGGCAGCTGCATCCGCCCAACTTGCCCGGTAGTCGTCCCGACCACCGTTACGTCGCAGCTCACGACTCACCGTCGAAGGCGCTCTACCTAACCGCAGCGCAATCGAGCGCACTGATCGTCCGGCTGCAATCCCGAGAGAAATCTCTTCTCGTTCGGCAAGTGTTAATGAGCGTGCCGAGCGTCGACGAGCACGCGGCCGCATCCCACCGGAGCGCTCAAAGATCCCTCGAACCGACGAATGGTGCCGATCAAACAGTCGCGCAATCTCATGCAATGAATCACCCGCTTGCCAGCGATCCCACATCAGCGCCTTCTGTTTCTCGGTGTAATAAATCCTCTTGCGGTACCTCATCAACAACACCTCCCTCTTTTTCTCTAGAGTCTAGGTGTTGCGTTCACCGATTGAATCAGCAGTCAGTAGCGGGCATTCGCTGCAATACTAGCTGAATGTCTGCTTCCGAGGGTAAAGCGGACGTTAGACAGGCGTGTCTTCTGCGTCATGGCACTCGTCTTGACGACTGCAGCCGCCGCACTTCTGTGAACGTTCTCCCAGGTCGGGATTATGTTTCGACAACCACAGCTGGAAGACCGCCCAGAACGCGCACAGCGCGATGATTGCGAGTAACGGGAAAAAGTAGCTTGTCATCATGCCGGTAGATACCACTCAGGACGAACTAAACAGTCCGGCGAAACCCATAAACGCCATCGACAGTATACCGGCGATGATCAGGTTCATCGCGGTGCCCTGGATCAGCTCTGGAATACTCGACAACTCCGACTCTTCACGCAGGCCGGCAAGCAGAACAAGGGCCAGCGTAAAGCCGATGCCTGCGCCGAGGGCGTAGATGAGACCTTCCCAGAATCCGTAACCGCGGTTCGTTGCGAATATCGCGAGGCCGAGGATCGCGCAATTCGTCGTGATTAATGGCAGGAAGATGCCCATCGCGCGGAACAATGTCGGGCTCAGTTTCTTGATCAGCATCTCGATGAATTGCACGGTGCTGGCAATAACAACAATGAAGCAGATCAGCCTGAGATACGGAGCATGGATCAACACGTAGGTATTCAGTATCCAGGCGCAAATCGCCGTCACGAGCATGACAAACGTCGTTGCAAGCCCGAGCCTGAACGATGTCTCCAGCGAGTTGGACACGCCGAGAAACGGGCACAGCCCGAGGAAATAGGTCAGCACGAAGTTGTTGACGAGCAGGGCACTGATGAAGATCCAGAGCAGGTTATCCATTAGCTGCCACTCCTCTCTGCCTCAGCAACATCTTCGAGGAACTCGTCCTTCTTGTACTTGAACCAGTTGAAGAACAGCAGGATGACGCCGAGTGTCAGGAAGCCGCCCGGCGGCAGAATCATGATAATCCACGGATCGAAATTCTCGCTGAAGAGTTTTACGCCAAACAGCGCACCATCGCCGAGGATCTCCCGGACTGCACCGAGCGAGAACAGCGCGATCAGGAAGCCGGTGGCCATACCCAGCGCGTCCATGACCGCGAGCCGCGTCGGGTAGCGTGATGCGAACGCTTCCTGCCGGCCCAGGATCAGGCAGTTCGCAACGATCAAGGGAATGAACGCGCCGAGTTCCTTGTGCACTTTTGGAACCAGCGCGAGCAGTGTGTAGTCGGCGATCGTCACGAAGGTCGCGATGATGATAATGAAGCAGGAAATACGCACCTGCTTCGGGATCCAGTTGCGGAAGCTCGACACCAGGAAGCTCGATCCCACGAGCACGAAGAACGTGGCTCCGCCCATTGCAATCGCGTTAATCGCGGAGTTCGTGACCGCAAGCATCGGGCACATGCCGAGCACTTGGGCAAACACCGGATTATCGCGCCAGATGCCCTTGATGAATTCTTCGTAGGACTCGTTTTTCTTCATAGCCCTGCCTCGGTGCCAGCAGACTCCGTCTCGACCAGTTCGGGCTCCGCTCC
>Ga0255053_10000768_pt1 | contig 17552 bp, 13 predicted proteins | sample JV7_2_22_MG_FD_188635 | JGI IMG/M metagenome (GOLD analysis project Ga0255053, IMG submission 188635) | Seawater microbial communities from Jervis Inlet, British Columbia, Canada - JV7_2_22 | ecosystem: Environmental > Aquatic > Marine > Inlet | place: Canada: British Columbia | collected...
AGCCAGGAGTACATCGTCGCAGATTTCGACTGACTGCACGGCACCGATTGTCAGGTAACCCGTTGCCGATACACGGTTTCCGATCTTGATGACCGGCTCGAATTCCTGGACCTTGACGTCAGGAGAACCCTGCATGAATTTGCCAGGGTATTTACGCGTCGCGCTCAACAGGCATCCCGGACCAAGCGATACGTCGTCACCTATCCATATACAAGTGGGATTCGATATCCGGCGCGGTGTAGAGAAATGCAAGTTGGCAGGCTTGTTCGCGAATGCAGGCAAACTGAGGCGATCGAGTTCCTCATCCATGTTTCGGATCAAAAGCCCGAGCCTGCGTGCAATCTTGCGCTCGAGTTTACGTAGGTATCTTTTGATCACGTCTCCAAAATCGCTGACTTCATACTATCCGACCGACTGCTTAAGAGCTACTGGTCCGGGCCGCATCTTGTTCCGCCGCGACATGCCGATACCATTCGAATGTATTCCTGAGTCCGGTCTCGAGATCCGTAGACGGGAACCACCCCAACATCAACCGTGTTGCCACCGCATCGGCTGTCCGGACCTGTTCCATCGGTCGATCCGGCACAACGCCGAAACGCGGTGCGACATTTGTACCTGCGAGAGAGCAGATTTTCTCCGCGATTTCGCCAGTAGTAACCAGTTCACCTGAACCCAGATCAACATAGGACCCATCGTCCGGCCCTGCGTGCGCCATCCGGATCAGCCCATCTACGACATCGTCGACATAAATCCAGTCTACGGGGCGACTTCCGCTCATCAGGTTGGGCGCTTCGCCCCTTGCAGCTGAGATGCAGACGTAAGGAACAAGCTTCATCAGGTCCTGCTGGCCGGGACCGTAGACCATGAAAATTCTCGCTACTGCCGTATTAATTCCATAAAGCGCATGCATCGTCCGCGCGTAGGTGCTGGCGCACAATTTAGAGGCTGCATATGGGGACGCCGCAACCGGTTGGGTATCGCCGCTATCAGGTTCCTCGAGCGAACCGGCCAGGACGGATTTCACTACACCGTGACTCTGCGCGGCGACAAGCACATTGACTGCACATTGCAGGTTGTCGGCAAATGTCTGCCGAATCCACTCGATCTCTCGCTTTCCCGTAACGCAACTTGCCAGGTGGATCACGAATCTCGGCCGGATGTCTGCAAACAAATTATCAACGGCGTCGGCGTTTGTAAGATCGACACCGACATGTGTCCATTTCGTGGAATCGAAGTCAACTTCGCGACGAGACACGCCGCAGACTGTGGCCCCGAGCTCGAGAAGTCTCGCGCACACTGCGTGCCCGATGAAGCCGGAGGCTCCGGTCACCAGGTATGTCCCGTCCTCGGTTATGTCGTGTAGATCGCTTTTGCTCATCGCCAATCGGTACGTTACAAATCGCCTGATCGCTTTTGTATGCTAGAAAGTACTGCCAGACAGGTGGATATCTTGCAGCATTGAGCGAAAATCGCAAATCGGAGCATGCCAAGGCCAATTTGCCAGCTTCGGCGTGGGGCAACGCTGACGGAATAAGAATGAAATTGCCAGAGAGCGCACTGAATAAATCGGTTCTAGTCGTTGCACATCCAGACGATGAGGTGCTTTGGTTTAGCTCCATACTCAACGAGATTGACAAAATCATTATCGTTTTTCTGGATGCCGGGCACTCGCCGGAACTCGGAAAGTCACGACAACGCGGCATCGATGAGCATGAATTCAGAGACCGGATCACGCTACTGAACCTCGCCCAGACAAGATCCCACAATAGGAGCGCCTGGCCGGAGCCGGAAGAGACCGAATTTGGATTGCGTCTGACTAGCGACCCGGAGCATGAATGTCTATACCAGGACCAGGGCCTTCGAGTCAGGGCCGCGCTGGATACGCATATTCAGGGTGCAAGCAACGTTTTCACGCACAACCCCTGGGGCGAATATGGCCATGAAGATCATGTCCAGATTCACCGGATAACAACTCAGCTCGCACGAAGCACGAACTCGACCGTCTGGTACGGCAGTTATGTGAGCAATAAGAGCAGCATGCTAATGCAGTCGTACATGCAAGTATTCGATAATTCGTACTACACTATGCCGGTTGACCGTGATCGCGCCAAACAAATTGCTGATACGTACTTTCGGAATAACGCCTGGACCTGGCCGGATGACTATGCCTGGTTTCCCAGTGAGAGTTTCATACAGGGTCCTCTCGAGCGCCAGCAGCAACCTTGCGCAGGTGCGTTTTTTCCTGTGAACTATCTCAGAGTGCCATTCGACCCGGAGACAGCGAATGCTCCACCACCGGGGCCCATAACCAGGATTCGCCGCAAACTCCGGCGACTGCTGATCGCGAATAAGAAACACCCCACCGATGCTGCGACTGATTAATCGACTGCTTCGCTTCGCTGGCCTCGAGATCAAGCGCCGGCCCCGACATGGCGACGGCATCCACAAAGGAATCGCCGCTACGCTTCCCCCAAAGGGCGAGTGCCTGGGAAATGCATTGATCTCCTATATTCCGGACGATGTTCTCAGTGCCGACGATGACGTGTCAGCATCCCATACCCACTACTGGGAGTGTCGACAAATGGCAACGAGTTTCGCCGAGGCAGGCTTTGCCGTCGATGTCGTCCACTTTGCCGACGACCATTTCGTACCGGAAAAACCATACGATGTGCTCGTTTCAGCACGCACTAACCTGGAAAGACTGGCGAAACACCTGTCGCCCGAATGCCTGAAAATTGCACACCTCGATACCGCGCACTTTCTCACACACAATGCGAATGCGTTACAACGTCTGCGACGTATCCGCGACCGGCACGGTATTTCGCTGCGTAGCAACCGAATGGTCGAGGACAATTGGGCGATTGAAGTTGCAGATATAGGGTGTGTGCTCGGAAACTCGTTTACGGCCGATTCGTACGGTTTTGCAGGGAAACCTATTCACCGCATTCCGCTTTCCTCGGTTCGACAGTTTGACTGGCAGGATGACAAGGATTTTGACGCCTGCAGAGCCAAATTCCTCTGGTTCGGCAGCGGCGGGTTCGCGCACAAGGGTCTCGACCTGGTCATTGACGCATTCACGGAACTCCCGGACCTGGAGCTCTTGATCTGCGGCCCGACCGATCAGGAGCCTCGCTTCCTCAAGGCATTTGACAGACAGATGTTCCATACGTCAAACATTAAGACTATAGGCTGGATCGACGTTACCGGGGAAGAGTTCACGAAGTTGAGACGGGGGACCGTAGCCACGATCTATCCGAGTTGCTCAGAGGGCGGAGGCGGCAGTGTAATCACTTGCATGCACGCTGGCATGCTGCCGGTAGTGACGCGTGAGGCCAGCGTCAACATCGGCGACTCCGGGCTGATATTGAAATCAGCGAGCGTGGAAGCTATACGTGAAGCCGTGATCGCGATTTCGAATATGCCTGCCGGAAAGCTCCGAGATCGGGCCAAATCCGCCTGGCAGCTTGCGCGCAGCAATCACACTCGCGAAAAATTCGCCGAGCATTACGACCGGTTCGTGGCGGATGTTATTGTGCCGGAGGTGGCGCGACGGCAATCTAACGCCTGAGCAGGTCTTTGTCAGCCAGAAGATCGCTGACTTCGCGAATCAGCGAATAGGCAATTCCGGACCTCTCGGCGATATCCAGTAGCGAGTGACTGCCGTCGGCCTGGTTCAACACCCACAGCATCGCCATTTGCCGATCGACGCGCTCGTTGTCGCCACCCATCGCCTCGTACAAGCCGCGTTTGCCGAGCTGTGGCTCGCAGTACGGCGCCGTGCTTTTCGGCGACCAGTCAGTTTCGATGATCTCTATGATGCGGGCGACGAGAGCGTATGACTCTTCCAAGCTCCGCGGGTCGACGAAATCGAGATTGTCAGCCGAGGTATGGTACTCGGGGAATGTGCCGTATTTGCTCCGCTCGAACAAGCCGACCGGAAGGTCGAAGCCAGCCGAACAATACTGCCGCTCGTCGTAACCGTAAGGCGAAAAATCCTCAATGACGGCCGTTGGGGCCGAGCCGGAGAAAACGCATTCCACGGCCCGGTCTATATCGGCGTCTCCGCGACGGCTTCGCTTGTAGGTCGGGCCTCCGGGGTCTCCGACGCAGGACACGATCAAACCGTGTTTGATCCGGGATGCCCTGTCCTTGTTGCGCGCCAGCCAGGCGATTGAGCCGATTGTTCCAGGCGCGAAGATGAGCCGGTAAGTGTATCGGGTCGTGACGGCGGCGAGCGCCGCCCCCAACCGTGTCAAAAGAGAAATGCCGGAAAGATTGTCATTGGCAAGGGACGGGTGACAGACGTGCGCTGACAGCAGGACCTCGTCGTCAGTTTCGCCTTCGATCAGGCACTCAGCATACGACAGCGAACCGTCGTCCAGCGTCGAATCGATAAAGACCTCGTAGCTGCCCTGCGGCAGAGCCTCGAACTGCTTGTGCGAAAGGCAAAATCCCCAGGTCTCATCGTAATAACTCGTTCGGTACGGAATCCAGTTCGGGCGGTCCGGGAGTGTGTGTAAGCGCGGCTGCAATTCTTCGAGGCTGTAGTTTTCGTGCACGGGAACACTGTAATTCACGACATGCAGATTGTGGCGTGCGATGTCCACGATCGTCTCGCCATCGGGGCCTTTGATCCACGCCTCTCGGATATTCCATTCCCGGGGTATGGTCCAGTCGAATACGGATGTACCGGATGGCACCTCGTGGCGCTGCAGGGGTACAACGTCCCCAATCCGGTTCAGCGTCGCACGCACGCCGTTGCCCGTGATGCTGCGGCATATCGGGTAGAGCTCCTCGACAAGCGAATACATCTCATCCCCGGAACCGGAGCCGAGCAGTTTCGCCAATATGTCTCGATCAGTCGTCACATCAGTCGAGGAGCCGGACCTCTGGAATCGGGACAACGAATTGTCCGCCCCATTTTCGGACTACCGACATGCCTGACATGATTTCATCTTTTATATTCCAGGGCAGTATTAGCACGTAATCGGGTTGCGTTTCGAGAATCCTGTCAGGCTCGTACACGGGAATCCGTGTGCCAGGCAGCAGGGTCCCTTGCTTGCTGGGTGCCCTGTCCACAGTGTAGTCGAGAAAGTCAGTTCCGACACCACAATAGTTTAGTAACGTGTTTCCCTTGGCAGGCGCACCGTACCCGACGACGCTTTTGCCGGCCTCTCTTGCCGATATCAGGAATTTCAGCAGCTCACGCTTCGTACGATGCACCTTCTTTTCGAAGTCTTTATAAATCTCGAGTTCGCCGATGCCCGCTTGCCGTTCTCTCTCAAAAAGTTCACCGACGGCGTCACCCGTGGCTTCGCGCTCGTCGTCTTCGTGACAAGCGTAGATCCGGAGTGACCCCCCGTGGGTGCCCAGTTCGTCGACATCGAAAATCCGGAGTCCATGGATCTCGAATACGTTTAGAACAGCGTGCAATGAAAAGTAAGAGAAGTGCTCATGATAGATCGTATCGAACTGGTTCAGTTCGATCAGCCTGACAAGATGTGGAAACTCCATCGTAATCACACCATCGTCGGCCAGAAGTATCTTCAAGCCGCCGACAAAATCCCGGAGATCGGGAACGTGTGCAAGGACATTATTGCCGACGATGAGATCGGGCTTGTTCTTCTCCTCCGCCAACTGCGACGCCAGTTCGCGGCCGAAGAAACGCGTGATCGTGGGTACGCCGATATTCTCTGCGGCCATTGCAACATTGCCGCACGGCTCGATCCCGAGGACCGGCACACTGTGAGCCTTGAAATATTGCAGCAGGTAACCGTCGTTACTCGCGATTTCCACGACCGACTGCTCAGGACCTATCCCGAAGCGCTCGATAACCTTCTCGACATAGTTGCGGGCATGCTCCAACCAGCTTTGGGATACCGACGAGAAATACGCATAGTCATCGCGAAAAATATTGTCGGCAGATTGCGCCGCAGGCAGCTGGACGAGCCAGCACCGGCCACACACATAGACGCGCAACGGATAGAATGGCTCCATTGCATTGGCCTTTTCGGCAGGAACGTAGTCATTGGCGATCGGCGACATCCCCAGATCGACGAATACATGCTCCAGTTCGGCGTCACAGACCCGACACCTTTCACCGCTCATCTTTGCACTCCCCTCAATCATCCAGTGAATTCGGTTTGCCAGTCGAGCTTCGGCCTGACAACACCTGCGAGGTCGCCCTGGTACTTGCCTCGGGCTGAGTCGCCCTCCAGAGTATCGATTACCTGGAACGCCACAGCCTCCGGGACGTGATACTCGATCTTTCGTATCGGCTCCCACTGCCAGACCGCGGTATTGATTAACATTGTTCCTTCGGCGAGAAAATTTCCCGGTATTGTGATTCGTGCAACATAGCGGCCCGGCGCGCGTTCCCTGCCGGCCCATTTCGGCTCGATGTCGGCCGAGGAAAAAATTATCTGCGCTTCCTCATTGCACAGGCTAAACGCCGGCAAGAGCACGAACCCGGACTGCAGACAGTCGTACTCGACCTGCACCGTAATCGGCTTTCGAATATCGAAGGAATCCGCGATCTCATCTCGCTCGTTGCGCACACTGACAGAACGCAGCCTGGCTATTTCGCCGCCCGGGGCATCCTCTAGATTCGTCCACTCGCGCATTGCGACGCGATGCTGTCCCGCGCTTAGGTAGGCCTCGACAACTTGGTGCGGCGCGCCATCTCTGGCGATCTCGCCTTTCTCCATCATGATGACCCGATTACAGAGGCGGGTCACTTGCGGCATGTTGTGCGATACAAACAATATCGTTCTGCCCTCCTCGCCGATCGACTCCATCTTTCCGAGGCACTTACGCTTGAATTCTGCATCACCAACAGCCAGCACTTCATCGACAATCAACACCTCCGGATTGAGGTGTGCCGCGACGGCGAAGCCCAGCCGCACTTTCATGCCGCTCGAGTATCGTTTCACGGGGGTATCGAGAAACTGCTCCACTCCTGCGAAATCGACGATCTCGTCAAACAATTTGTCGACTTCCCTTTTACGCAAACCCAGGATGGTCCCGTTCAGGTAGATGTTCTCTCTGCCCGAAAGCTCCTGGTGAAATCCGGTACCTACCTCGAGCAGGCTTCCTACTCTTCCTCGAATCAGCGCACGCCCCGTGGTTGGTGCCGTAATGCGAGAGAGAATCTTCAGCAATGTCGACTTGCCTGCCCCGTTGCGGCCGACGATACCCAGAATCTGGCCACGCGGAACCTCGAAGGAAATATCTCTGACCGCCCAGAGGATGTCCTCTCGCGACCCCGACTCCGAACCTCTCTCGAGATTTGCAATATCGACGTCGCGGAAATCGTGCAGCGACCGATACTTTCGATAATTGCTCAATGGATTTCGAAAAAAGGACGCCATCGACGTCGCGAGGTTATCGCGCGACTGCTGCTCCACGCCGAGCCGGTAGAGCTTCGACAGATTTTCGACGACGATCGCAGTGTCTGCTTTCACGGTGCAATCCTGTTTGCAGTCAAGGCATCAGATGACATCAACAAACACCTTTTCCTTGCGATGGAAGTACAGGAGTCCGCCAAACACAAGCACCGTAGACGTAAAAATGCCCGGCAAGATGAACTGCCAGGGGATCTCGGTGCCAAGCAGGCACGCACGATATCCTTCGATTACTCCGACAATCGGATTGAGGGAATAGACGAAGCGCCATGACTCGGGAATCGCGGTGGCCGTGTATACAATGGGCGCCGAATAGATCAGCATGCGAATGACGAACGGCATTGCGAATTTTACGTCCCTGTAGCGAATAGCGAGCGCAGACAGCCACAAACTTATGCCTAGCGGTACAGCTATCATCATCAGCACGAATAGCGGCAGAAGTAACAAGTTTACGCTAGGCCAAACCCCGTAATAGATCATCACTGCGATGATTAGCACGATTGAAATCGCAAAATCGACGAGTTTCGCCAGGATCGGCGTAACGGGGAATATGATTCGCGGAAAGTAGATTTTCCCCAGCATTGCCTGGCCAGTTACAAGGCTGGTACTGCCGGTTGACATGGCATTGGACATATAGGTCCAGGGCACAATCGCAACGGTCGAGAAAAGCGCGTAGGGAATACCGTCCGTCTCAATCCCTGCCACTCGTCCAAAGATAATTGTAAAGACCACAACCTGTATCAGTGGATTCAGTATGGCCCAGGAAAAACCGAGCACCGTCTGGGCATACAGGACCTTGATATCCCTGAAGACCAGGAAAAAGAAGAGGTCACGATAATGCGCCAACTCCTTGGTATCGAGTATGCGCCAACCTGACTCCGGCTCGATAACGGCAACATTGTCTTCGCAGATGTCTGCAGATTCGGGAGCACTCATGCTTTCAGATGCCTTGTCATTCAGTTACGGGCGGAAATCGGGCCAGTGCCGGTCACGATCGGAAATCGACGATACAGTCATCGGCCACTCGACGCCAAACACAGGATCGTCAAATCTGATGCCTGCTGCAGCATCAGGTCTGTAGGACTCCGACATCAAATAGTGGACTTCCGTCGAATCCGACAAAGTCTGGAACCCGTGTGCGCATCCTGCAGGAACTAGCAAGGCTGATCTGTTCTCAGAGTCGAGTCCGACACCAAACCACTGACAATACGTGTTCGATTCAGGTCGGAGGTCCAACACCACGTCAAAAATGGTTCCGCGTGTGCAGCGAACGACCTTTGACTCTTCAAATGGGCGCTCCTGGTAGTGCATTCCTCTTATCGTGCCCGCGAAATTATTGAAGGAAATATTTGCCTGCGCAATGGAGAAGTCTATGCCGGCCTCGGCAAACTCATCCCCGCAATAAGACCGGGCGAATGAGCCACGTTCGTCTTCGGACAGCTCGAGCTCGATCAGGTAGACGCCCGACAATTCAGTTTCCGAAAATCTCATGAGACTCTAGTCCCAGATCTTCCATGGGGCCTCGCCCCTGTTCCACATTTCGTCGAGTACGTTTCGGTCTCGCAGCGTATCCATGGCATACCAAAACGCATCGTGCTTGTATGCCGACAGTTCGCCGTCCTCCGCAAGTCTGCTCAGGGGCTCAGCTTCCCAGAAGATTCCTTCGTTCTCTACATATTCGAGCACGGCAGGCTCGAGCGCGAAGAACCCGCCATTGACCCAGGCACCATCCCCCCGCGGTTTCTCACGAAAATGCTCGATACGGGATTTATCCTCACTGAGCTTGAACGCACCAAAACGGCCCGGCGGCTGCACAGCTGTCAATGTTGCCTTGGTATCCTGGCTTCTGTGGAACTCAAGCAGCTTCGCGAGATCCACGTTCGCGACCCCGTCGCCGTAGGTCATCATAAACGTACCACCTTCCAGGAATTCCCGAAGATACAAGAGCCGTCCCCCGGTGCCGCTCTGATCGCCGGTATTCACAAGCGTAACTTTCCAGGGCTCCGCCCGGTTTTCGTGTACGGTCATGCTGTTGTTACTAACATCAAACGTGACATTCGAAACGTGCAGGTAGTAGTTCGCGAAATACTCCTTGATCATGTAACCCTTGTAGCCACAACAGATGATGAACTCATTGAATCCCTGTGCCGAGTAGATTTTCATGATGTGCCAAAGAACCGGCCGGCCGCCAATTTCGACCATCGGTTTCGGCTTGATCGTTGTTTCTTCAGATAGTCGCGTGCCCAATCCGCCAGCTAATATTACGGCTTGCATTACTTGTCTCGCTTTATGGTTCTAAAATGGGGTTTCGCGCACACGAAGGACGGCGGGGACACCGTTTGCCCCCATGCCGAACAACTGTTTGCGTGTTATTTTCCCTATCATAGAGTAGTGATCGTTGTGCCGACAATGACAAACCTCTCATTCGGTTCCGGACCGACGTCGAATTTCTGTTATGGACGTCAAAGTGCATTGCCACATTCCCGCCAGTCAGGCGCAAATTATGAATGTCTCTAACAGACCAGTCGTGGGCCTGCTTCCGGCCGCGGGTACCGGGTCGCGGCTGGGCAAGCTCCCTTTCAGTAAGGAGTTGCTGCCCCTGAACCTCTCTGGAGAATCGACAAACGGCGAAAGTACGCCAGTCGCTATCGAGAACGCAATCGCGTCGCTCGTTGAAAGCGACATAACATGTCAACACGTGGTCATTGCTCCGGGAAAATGGGACATCCCAGCCTATCTCGGAGATGGCACCCGGTTGAAAGCCTGTATTTCTTACGTCGTCGCCGAGTCGTCCCCGAGTGTCCCGCACTCGCTCGATGCGGCCTACGAGTTCATAGAGCACTGCGATGTCGTGTTGGTATTTCCGGACATCATATTCTCGCCTCGCAATGCGGTATCCGAGTTGATCACATGCCGAGCCAGCCGTGATGTGGACGTGGCGCTCGCGCTCGTCCCTTCGAATCGCGGCGAAAAGGTGGACATCGTGTCCTGCGACGAACAGGGCATCGTTACTGAAATAATGGCCAAACCCGGTGCCGAATTTGTTGGCTGGACCTGGATCGTCGCCAGCTGGTCTACTCGGTTCACACAATTTCTGCATCGGTATCTGCAGCAGGTTGAGGGCCAGGATCGACCAAAGGGTTCGCGGGAGCTTTACGTTGCCGATGTCCTGAACGCCGCAATTGATGATGGCCTGACGATTCACGGCCTGAGATTCCCAGACGGCGACGCGATCGACATCGGCACCCCAGACGATCTGACGCGCGCCTGGCTTCGCGACGTTTGACTCAGATACGCCGATATCCCCGCTACGGGCGCGATTCCCAAAACTGTGACGCAGTTCACACAATTTGTTGTGATCATATTCGTCGCAATTCGGAGGCCAGCGCTATAATATCCAGATTGGAAAAAAAAGTAATGAGAACAGACTACTAGAACGCTGCTGAATCAGTTGTTGCAACTTTACGACGAGAATTCCCGACGGCCCTCAGGCCAGATTAAGTTAATTACAGCGATTAAGTAAATAACTGTTTTTTTCAAGCACTTGAAGGGCTAAACTTAGAATCGACTGTAAAATTATAAACCGGCTGCGCCACGTCGCAAGCGGCCAACAATAAGGAAAAAACCATGATCCTCGCATCCTCCGTCCGTAAAGGTCTACGTAACCTTTCGATAGTCGGGCTGTCTGCTATTGCAGTGCTGTCCCTGGCTGTCGCCGCTGTACCCGGGTTTCCATTTACTGAAGATTTTTCGAGCGACGCACTGAAAGACGCATCGACGACCGCTGATTGGGACACCGTCAGCGGCACGCTGAAGTTTGCGCTTGCCACTGAGCTAACGGGCGCTCCCGTCACTCGGGTTCCTCTTGGGGGGCTGGGCGAAGTCGGTGAGACTTCGAGGGACATCGTTCTCGGTGATCTCGACGGCGACGGAGACCTCGACGCCGTTGTGGGCAGTGAAGGAAGCGATTCCGGCTCCGGTCCCGCAGGAGAGGTGAACAAGATTTATGAAAACAACAACGGCGTGTTCGACCTCGCGCCGATTGACGTCGGAACCAATGCCAGCATTACACGCGGGATGGCCATTGGCGACCTCAATCGCGACGGCACTCTCGACCTGGTTGCCGGTAACTTCCAGGGTCAAGGCGTCTACTATCTGAACGACGGCACCGGTAACCTCAGCGTGTCGAACTACGGTCCCGGCATGCCGTTCACCAACCAGATACGACAAACATGGAAGGTTGGTCTGGTCGATGTCGATTCGGACGGCGACCTCGACTACATCGAGGGCAACGCAGGTTCTGGCTTGAATTCGCTGTACCGGAACATGCTCATGGAGACAGGCTCGCTGTCGTTTTCGAACGAGATTCGCATTACTAACGACCGGTTCAACACGCGATCCATCGCCTTCGGCGACATCGACAGGGACGGCGATACCGATATCATTGCCGGCGACCAAGGTGGTGTCGGCAATCATATCTACCGCTGGTTCGGAGATGAATCGAGATTTGTCGCTCGGGACGTAGTGCACACCAACGCCAACATTACATTTGCCGTTGAGCTGGCGGACCTCGATGGCGACGGTTACCTCGACCTCGTTGAGGGGAATGCGGGCCTGCCGACCCAGATCTACTTCAATCAGGGTCTGGCAAATCCAGGATTCTTCAATGACCCGGTGACACTGTCAGACTCTAATGGGGCCCACGTGACAGTCGCACTGGTGCTTCGCGATCTCGACCGTGACGGCGACATAGATTTAGTCGAAGGAAACAATGGTTCCTGGGATCATGATGCCGACAGCGGAGCCTGCATCGACCCGCCGCCGGCCATTCTTACGCCTTGTCGCCCTCAACCGCTGCGCGTATTCCTGAATAACGGGGACGGCTCCTTCGCGAATGGCGCAACCTATGAGCCGCCGGTGTTTCAGAAGATCTACGGGATGGCTGCCGGGGATGTCGACAACGATGGCAAAGTGGATTTTATAGCCGGTAATTCGACGAATAACGTACCAGGGGTGCCGCAGGCTACCGCTGGTAACGCAGTCTATTTTAACGACGGCGCATTCGGAGCGAATACGGTTCGCCAGCTCGACGGGTTTGCGCTGTCTGCGCTGGGAATCGACATCGATGGCGGCAACGCACCTATTCCGACGGCGACACTGACCGTCGACGCGACCCAGCCGGCATTCCTGGCAGACGTCGATTTTTACCTGAGTAACGATAATGGCGCGACGTTCCTGCCCGCAACTCCAGGCATTCCGGTTGTTTTCCCGAATTCGAACGGATCGCAGCTAAAATGGAAAGTCGACGCGCTGAGCAGTTCACCGAACGCAACGCAACTCGCGGAAATCACCGAACTCAGCATCGCTGCAAATCGCAGGCCGAATTTCAACAATATCGGACCGCTGAATGCGACAGAAGGACAACCAGTTAGCGGTACGCAGACACTGGCGGCTTACTTCAGCGACCCTGACGGTGACACGCTGACCTATCAGATGACAGGTCTTCCCGCCGGCACCGGCATTTCGCTCGATGCCGGGACGGGCCAACTTGGCGGCGTCCCGACAAATGCGGACTTCCTGGCATCACCGATCACGTTGACGGCGACGGCCTTCGACGGCGCACAGACCAGGAGCGGCAACATCACGCTAAATATCACGCAGGGGCCCGATGACCCGCCGACCGCGAACGATGATGGACCGTATGCCGTTGATGAGGGTGGTGCAATTGCCAGTACCTTCAACGTACTCGACAACGATACGGATCCCGAGAACGCCGCGCTGAGTGCGGTTCTGGTCGACCCGCCGCTGAACTCGGCACTGTTCGAGCTCAAACCGGACGGCACCTTCGACTACACCCACGACGGCGGTGAATCTGCGACCGACTCCTTCACCTACCGGGCGGACGATGGTAACAGCCAGTCGGCCGTCGCCACGGTGTCGATTACGATCAACCCGATCAATGATCCGCCAGTGATATCGCTGGTCGGCCAGGCAACGGTCAATATCAGGGTCGGTGATGGTTATACGGATTTGGGCGCAGGTGCGCAGGATGCCGAGGATGGCGACATCAGCGCAAACATCGTAGTGGGTGGAGACACCGTTAATACGGCGGCAGCCGGTACTTACGTGATCACGTACAACGTCACCGACTCGGGAGGTGCTCCGGCGACCCAGGTCACGCGCACCGTCGTTGTTGCGACTGACACTCCACCGGTAATCACGTTGCTGGGCAGCTCTCCGGTGAATCTGACGACCGGAGACGCCTACACGGATGCGGGCGCAACCGCAACGGACGCCGAGGACGGTGACATCTCCGCAAACATCGTGGTGGGTGGAGATGCTGTTAACACGGCAATGGCCGGCACCTACATCATTACGTACAACGTGACCGACTCGGCGAGCAACGCGGCCGCCGAGGTCACGCGAACCGTAAACGTTACTGATCCGCCACCGCCGCCGCCACCACCACCGCCACCCTCTGGCGGAGGCGGCGGCCTGTTCGGGCTGTGGGAACTGGCTGGAATGATGTTTGCCGGACTTCTCGCCTACCGCCGCAGACGAGTCAGGGTGACTCTTGGCTAACGAAGACCAGGGCCGGCAGTTCGCTGCCGGCCCTTCTTCTATCACCGCCGGTATATACTGCCGGACTCGCGCAAACACGCGATCAGCAATTATCAGGACAATACAGTGCGCGTCTTAATTACCGGACATACCGGGTACATTGGCAGTCGTTTGACGCCAATGCTCCTTTCAGCGGGGCACGATGTCGCCGGTCTGGATACGGATCTTTTCCGTGACTGCACGTTTGTGGGCAAGCTGGCCGATGTGCCCGAAGTGCACATGGACGTTCGTGACGTGACGCTTGACGACGTGGCCGGGTTTGACGCGATCATTCACCTTGCCGCTTTATCAAACGACCCATTGGGCGACTACGATCCCGACCTCACCGAGTCAATCAATGCGAACGCTTCAATCAGGATCGCTGAATTAGCGAAGCAGGCCGGTGCTACCCGCTTCCTGTTTGCCTCATCCTGCAGCAACTACGGTTCCGCGGGAGAAGACTTCATGACCGAGGATTCTCCACTTGATCCAATAACGCCATATGGTATTTCCAAGGTCGCTGTCGAACGTGGGCTGGCCCCGCTTGCTGATGAGTCTTTTTCTCCCGTCTACCTCAGGGCCTCGACCGCTTATGGTGTTTCACCAAGGCTGCGATTCGACGTCGTTCTGAACAATCTCACGGCCTGGGCCGTCACTACGGGCAAAGTAATGCTCAAGAGCGATGGCTCGCCCTGGCGTCCGGTCGTGCATGTGGAAGATATCTGTCGCGCCTACATCGCCCTGTTGGAAGCGCCGGCGAAATCAATTCGCAACAAGGCATTCAATATCGGTACGACCACCGAGAACTACCAGATCAAGGACCTGGCGGAGACCGTTGCCAGTATCGTGCCGAATTGCGAAGTCAGCCTGGCCCCTGATGCTGCTCCCGACAAGCGATGCTACCGGGTCGACTGCAATCGGATCGCAAAGGAAATTCCCGGGTTCAAGCCGCAGTGGACTATCGCTCGCGGCGTGGAAGAGCTTTACGAATCCTATAGAACCGTAGGCCTCACACTCGAGGATTTCGAAGGTCAGCGGTTTCAACGAATTGCGCACGTCAAACACCTGATTGCGACTGGCAAACTCGATCAATCGCTTCGCTGGACGGCGGATACGGAAACCGAATCTGCCGCCTGATGAAAGGAATGGCTAAGACCCTGATTGGCGTGATCCGAAACGTGATGCCCGCTCCGGTGATATCGATGTACCGGAACCTGGTCGCGACAGATACAAGGGATTCGCAGACCGGAACCGAAGAGGAGCGCCTCGAGGCGATGGTGGGTCCTCGCGGCGTCTGGCAGGAATCACGCGATTTTCAAATCAATTTCCTGCGGCGCAACGGATTAGAGCGGGGCAACAGCCTTCTTGATATTGGCTGTGGTCCTCTCAGGGGCGGTATTCCACTCATTCGATACCTCGATGAAGCCAGATACACCGGGATCGACATTCGTCAGCACGTTATCGAAGAGGCCTGGAGCCAGATCAGGAATGAAGATCTGACGAAGAAGGCACCTAATGTCGTCGTCTCGACCAGCTTCGGTCGCGCAGAACTGGGTGATACCCGGTTTGACTATATCTGGTGTTTCCAGGTTCTCTATCATCTCGATGACCAACTCGTCGAGGACTGCCTTGCGCAAGTAACCTGCAGGTTAGCTGACGATGGCAGCTGTTATGCGAACGTCAACCTCTTGTCCGAGGAAGGTCGGTGGAAAGAGTTTCCGTACGTTCGACGCACGCTGGAATTCTACGAAGCGATCGCGCGCAGAAATGGCTTGCAAACTCGTGACCTGGGCCAGCAGCGCGACTGGGGCTACACAAACAAGGTGCCCGGGCAATACGACCACATGCTCGAATTTAAGCTCGCGAAAGCGTAGCGTCTGGGAAAGCCGGACCTCAGATCGGGCGACTCACTCGCTGCTTCCTGCCGGCATACAGAAACAACCCGAGGGTCAGCAGCAGCAAATCCACCAATCCGACTCGGCCGCCACCGCCGGATACTGCCGGCGGTGGATCACTGACAACCACTTGCCTGGGCACTTCGTCGGCGGCATTGCCCGAGGAGTCTGATACGTTGTAGGTGATGACATAAGTGCCTGAAACAGCTGTATTTATCGGGGAACCGCCGACAACGATATCGGATGAAATATCGCCTTCTTCGGTATCAAGGGCGGTCGCACCCGCGTCTGTGTACGTGCCGCCTACCGTGATCGAAACTGTGGCAGAGCCATTTAGCGAAATGACTGGTGGATTTCTGTCCACGATGTTCACCGTGCGGGTGAGTTGCATCGCTGCCGCCCCGGTTGAATCGTTGACGTCATAGGTGACCAGGAAACTGCCCAGCGAATTCGTATCTACGACGTCGCCGCCAATACTAATGCTCGAGCTAAGGTCTCCGTCCTCCTCATCGTCAGCCGTTGCACCTGCGTCCACGTATGTATCGCCAAAATCGACCTCGACCGTCTGAAGTCCGAGCAACGTAATTACAGGAAAGTCGTTAACAGCACTGATCACAATTGACACGATAGCTTCATTGGAAGCGCCATCGATATCATTTGCTGTATACGTGAACGAGTCCGCCAAAGTCTCACTACCGTCGTGGAGGTAGGCGAAAGTGCCGTCCGGCAGAAGCTCAAAAAGGCCGGCATGCAGCGGCGGAGTCACGAGCACGGCGTCAAAAGGATCATTCCGCGGATCGCCGCCGTCATTGTCGAGCACATTCGGCGTGCCCTGAACGGCCCCACCCTCATCGGCAAGGTACGGCCCGTCATCGAAAGCCGTAGGCGGTACGGCCAATCCGTCAATACTCTGGCGACTCTCGACCATGCCTTTGCCAAGCGGTGTGAAGTTCGGATCGGTCGTCAACAGGAGCTTGTCGATCGTAACGCCGTCCTCGCTCATCCACAGGTCGACAACATGTTCACCCGCGGAAGAAACATCGATATAGGCGCGCTCTCCCCCATTCCGCGTCGACGTCCAGCCCCAGTAATCGAAGATCTGTTCGATCGATTTGCCGCTCGGCAGCGCCTGGCCATCCAAGCCGACATGTAACGAGTCGTTTTCACTGGTCGTTCCGCGCGCCCTCGTCCAGACGTAATAGCGCCCTGGCTTTCCGAAGACGACTTGATAGCGAAGCTGCGGACTTAGTGAAACGTAGTCTTCCTGAATATCGGTGCTGTTATTCGGCAGCGCCTTTAGCGATTCTCCGGCAGAGCTGTCTCGCATCGATACCGCGTCCCAGCTATGGCCACCGCGGACCTGCTGCTCGTGAAAGTGTTCTGCCTCCATCACTATCAGGTCACCGGCACCTGCCTTCTGCGCAAACGGCTCTCCGCTAAGGCTGACGTAGCCCAGCGGTCGCTGGTTGTCGAGAATGTCGGTTACGAGTTGTTGGCCAAGAGCCACCAATGCCGTCACTACACTCGGTTGACTGTTGCGCAGGTTCGTTGTTTCACCGATATCCGTCGACAGGTCATAGAGGGTCCTCGGCCTGACGACGCCGTCTGTCGTCCTTACGTGCAGCTTCCAGTCTCCACTGCGGATAGAACCCAG
>Ga0255053_10000770_pt1 | contig 17515 bp, 19 predicted proteins | sample JV7_2_22_MG_FD_188635 | JGI IMG/M metagenome (GOLD analysis project Ga0255053, IMG submission 188635) | Seawater microbial communities from Jervis Inlet, British Columbia, Canada - JV7_2_22 | ecosystem: Environmental > Aquatic > Marine > Inlet | place: Canada: British Columbia | collected...
GCTGACTCCATGGCCTTTGCTTGCTGTTCTTTCATGAGCGCACTGTGCACGGCGATTTTCAGACCCGGATAGTCGCTCTTGAGTTGCTCAACGACAGGCAGATAGCGTGAATAGTTGATCTCATTGCGCTTGTTCGAACCGCCGGACAGCAAGAATCCTGTCAGTTCCTGCGATTCGATCAGTTGACGCACTTTCTGATCGAGCATTCCCGGATTCGTTGCCGGAATCATCGGCTCGAGAATTTTTTTCTGGCAGTGATCGCAATTCAATCCACACGCCGCTGCGGTGATTGAAAATGCCGGGAAGCTGTTCTTGCTACAACCGCTCAACTCGGATGTTTCATATTCCTTGAATGTTGGCGTTGAAAATCGGATCGGGCGCAGATCGTGATGTTTGGCAGCGGCTTCGAATTGTCCGACCAGAGCCGCATCAAAGTCAGCATCTTCAAGATCTTCAATATCAGTGAGCAGGTTCAGCCAACTCAATTTTGCCTCCTGCGCAAAGGTCTGCGTATCAAGATCTTCATTATGCCGGCTCCTTATCCAGCAGAACGCACTCCACCAACGATTTTATCGCCTCGCGTACCGGGCCGTCATACGCAGAATCCACCAGGGTAGTAATCCAGGTCTCCTCGATTTCATCGTCATCGATCAAGTCACACTGCATGCGTCCAAGCATGATCTGTGCTTCCTCTGGCAGTTGCTGCGGCATAGCCTGCCCGCTCAGACGTCCCCACATTCCAGCCCAGTATCGTGCCACGGTCCATGGATTGTATCCGCCGCCTCCAAGAACCACAGTGGGCAAGCCAACGGCGACTAACCTTTCTACCGTGTCCCACAAGGCACGGTTGCTCAACATCATTCCTGACAACGGGTCGCCGGCCAGACAATCGGCACCACAGCAAATCAGCAATGCGTCGGGTGAAAATACATCAGCCAATGGCAAAACTGCGTTTTCAAGCAAGTAGTGAAGCTCCCTGTCATTAAATCCTTTCGGCACCGGCAAATTGCGGGCACCACCGTTACGCCTGTCATCAGCGGCACCGCTGTACGGCCAGCGATCCTGCTCGTGAATCGAGACCGTCAGAACACGTGGTTCGTCGGCGAAGGCACTTTCAACACCGTCGCCGTGGTGCGCGTCCAGGTCGACGTAGAGAACACGCTCGCGGCCCTTTTTCAGAAAGGTCCGTATCGCAAATACCGGATCGTTGAAATAACAAAAGCCGCTCGCCCGATCGGGTCGACCGTGGTGCGTGCCACCGGATGGATGAAAAACAACATGCCCATCGCAGGCGAGTTCCGCAGCCATAATGGAACCACCCACGGTCATCGCAGCTCGTTCGAAGAGTCCGCGAAAAAGCGGATTCTCAAGCGTACCAATGCCGTATCGGGACCGAATCTCCGGGTCTGCCCGCCCCGTGGAATCTGCGTATTGCAGCGCCTCGACATAGGCTCGATCATGAAATTCGGTTAATTGACTCACCGTCGCAGGCGAGCTTGTTCGGAACTCGTCGTCGGAAAGCCACCCGAGCATCCGGACAAGATCGAGTACCGCGGAGTGGCGAACGATATTCAGCGGATGATTCGCGCCGAAAGCCGCTCGTCGAAAAACGTCGCTTCCTATATACAATGGGCGCGCCGTTGTCGGGCCAGGCGCAAGTGAGCAGTGATCTGACATTACAGCAGGTGAACTACTCGCTATGTTTTCCTGTTGTGGATTTTGCATACAGGCAGGACCGATAGTGGTAATGCGCGGGCAGATGCGTCGGGCGAGAATATTCTATTCCCCTAATAAAGACAATTCTGATATTCTAATATGCTCTGTGGAGCCCCAGTTTATAAGAAACACGAAGAGGTGATATCCAATGTCCAGTGAAGCTCAAGTCGCGCAAGACACCGTTAGTGAGGCGCCGGTTGCTGCGCCCGAAACCAAAAGCATGTCGATCATCGTCACGAAAGGCAGTCTGGATTGGGCCTATCCGCCGTTTATTCTAGCGACTACTGCCGCGGCGATGGGATTACCGGTCACGATGTTTTTTACGTTTTATGGCCTGCCCCTCCTGCTCAAGAAGCTCAATCTGCAGCTGACAGCAGCTGGAAATCCGGCGATGAAGATGCCGATGATGGGCGCGCACATGGGTCTACCAAACCTGTTGACCGCGATCCCGGGTGTCGATGCCGCCTGTTCTACGATGATGAAGAATCTGATGAACAAGAAAGGTGTGGCCTCTATCGAAGACCTGCGAGAAATGGCCGTCGAAGCGGAGGTACGCATGATCGCCTGCCAGATGACGATGGACCTGTTCGAATATGATCTTGAAGACATGATCGAAGGCCCGGAATTGGGCGGTGCGGCCACCTATATCGAATGTGCGACGCAGTCGGACATCAATCTTTTCATCTGACCGGCATCGCCGCAGACCCAACAAATCGGAGCAATTGAAATGGCTGACCACACACTTGACGCGAAAGGGATGAACTGTCCGCTACCCATCCTCAAGGCCAGGAAGGCACTTAAGGAAGTTCCTGCCGGCGGCACTCTCGAAATTCTGGCGACAGACCCTGGGGCAGTTGCCGATTTTCAGGCATTTTGCCGTCAAACGGGCAATGAACTCGTCGAGCATTCAGTCGAGGACGATATCTACCGTTTCATAATCAAGCACACCGGCACCTGATTCGGAGTGTCAACGGGATGCTGAGCCGCAGCGCTCGGCGTCCTTTGTGCCGAGTCATTGCGTCCATTGCAACCAGGTACCTGCTGATCCTATGGCTATTCTCCCGGGTCTGATCCTCGCTTTCGTACTGGCCCTCGGTGGCCGGTTTTTGTCCGAACTCGTTGGCGTCCATTTGATGGGGCTGCCGAAAAGTCCGATCAGTGCCATCATGATAGCGATTCTTCTGGGCGTCCTGGTCCGTAATACGGTATCACTGCCCAAGCGGTTTGATCCCGGCATACGCTTCGGACTTGTTCGCATATTGAGACTGGGCATCGTACTCCTGGGCATTCGCCTGAGCCTCGGAGAGGTCGGCGCGATCGGACTGCAGAGCCTGCCAGTCATCATCGGAGCTGTGACGGCTGCGTTGATTATTGTCACGTTTTTGAGTCGTAAACTCGGCCTGAGCGGCAGGCTCGGCACCCTGATTGCCGTCGGCACGAGCATATGCGGCGCCACGGCAATTGTTGCAACGGCCCCGGCCATTGCGGCAAAGGACGACGAGGTTGCGTACGCGGTTGCTTGCGTCACTCTGTTCGGCATCGTTGCGATGCTGACCTATCCTTTTGCCGCCCATTGGATGTTCGATGCCGATCCGTTCAGCAGTGGCTTGTTTCTTGGTACCTCCGTACATGAAACTGCGCAAGTAGCTGGTGCAGGCCTTGTTTATCAGCAGTATTACAATGACCCGCAGGCGCTCGATGTCGCGGCGGTAACCAAGCTCGTTCGAAATCTCGGCATGCTGGTCATCATTCCGCTAATGAGCATCATCTATCACCGCAAGTCCGCCGAAGCCGGGCAAGCACCGAAGTGGTGGACGATGATTCCTCTGTTTGTTGTCGGATTTGCGCTCATGAGCCTGCTGCGGACGGTTGGTGACATGGGCGATCTGGCCTTTGGCTTCCTGCAGCCTGAGCAATGGAAGGCGATCGTGTCTCACACGAAACAGGCAGCCGAAATTTGCCTGGCTATAGCGATGGCGGCGGTGGGTTTGGGCACGAGCATCAAGGGGCTGATTCATATCGGGTTGAAACCACTTGGCGTTGGCCTGTTTTCCGCCGTCCTGGTCGGTGTCGTCAGCGCATCCTTGATTACGATGTTGTACTGAGGACAAACGACAGACCATTCCTTGACACCACAGCAGACGGAGCATTCCGGTGGCAGATAAGAAACGTGGAATTCATGCGTTGTACGAGAAGGATCCGATCGAAGCCGACGATCTCGTCTGGGGACGCAGATGCGATCCGATCACGCGACGCGGCTTCCTGACCAAAAGCAGCCTTATTGCGATGTCGACCGCCGTCGGCGCCTCGATTCCTTTCGCACACCTGATGCCAGGCGGACTGATCCCAGCCGCCGTAGCTCAGACGAATCAGCCATTCGAGATCGCAGGCAAAGAAGGCTTGATCATTCTCAATGATCGCCCGGTGAATGCAGAAACACCTGCGCACCTTCTCGATGACGCGGTAACACCCGCGAAACACCTGTTTGTTCGCAACAATGGCACCCCGCCGGTGACGTACAACATCGATCCGGACGAATGGATGCTCGAATTCGGCGGTGAATCTGTGGCACGCACAATGTCGTTCTCGATCGCCCAGCTCAGGAAACAATTCAAGCACTACACTTACCAACTGCAACTCGAGTGTGGTGGCAACGGCCGCAGCGAGTTCGTCCCGCCGGCATCTGGCAACCAGTGGTCAATCGGCGCTGTTGGCTGCCCTGCATGGACTGGCGTACGTTTGAAAGATGTGCTCGATCATGTTGGCATCAATGATGATGCTATATACGTTGCCTATTACGGTGCCGACACACATGCCAGTGGCGATCCAACGAAGGTGCCGATATCTCGCGGCGTTCCGGTAGCCAAGGCGCTCGAAGACGAAACGCTTATTGCCTGGTCGATGAATGGTGAAGACATCCCGCCGATGAATGGCCACCCCCTGCGCCTGGTATGTGCGGGCTGGCCGGGCTCGGTATCGGGTAAGTGGCTCAAAAAAATCGTGGTTCGTGACCGGATTCACGACGGTCCGAAGATGACCGGAACGTCGTACCGAATACCGTGCAAACCTGTGGCACCCGGAAGCGACGTACCTGACGACGAAATGTGCATTATCGAATCGATGCCGGTTAAATCGCTCATTACGTTCCCAAGGTCCGGTGTCGAACATGAGCTTGGCACAAAGTTCGCTCTGCGAGGCCATGCCTGGGCAGGAGATCTCGCGATTGAAATGGTGCAGATATCCATCGACTTCGGTGCAAGCTGGAAGAAGGCGGCATTGCAAAGTGCCGTGAATCGATTCGCCTGGCAGCACTGGAATGCCGAGATTGAATTCCCCGAGGCCGGTTACTTTGAGGTCTGGGTTCGTGCAACCGACAGTGCTGGTCGGGCCCAACCGATGGTGCTACCGGGCTGGAACCCGAAAGGATATCTAAACAATGCCTGTCATCGCATTGCGGTGCAGGTCGCTTGATGAGCCGACACGCGAAATTCCTTGCAGCACTCGCTGCCCTGCCACTTGCGTGGACATTGGTTCACGCGGACGAAACCGCGCTCGATGAGTTCACTGGCCTGAAAATGGCTGGCGACTGGGAGCTTGTGCGCAATAACTGCATCGCGTGCCACTCCCCTAAGTTGATCACACAGCAACGCGGGAGCGAGGATCAATGGCTGAACATGATTCGCTGGATGCAGAAAAAACAAAACCTGTGGCAATTCGAACCTGAAACGGAAGCTCGAATAATTGCTTATCTTGCCGAAAACTACCCACCACAGGCAGATCGTCGCCGCGCGACCATACCGCCGGAGATGATGCCTCCAAATCCGTACGCACCACCAACATCTCGGCCCGACTGAGATGATCATCTCCTGGAGAACGATCCCATGCTAGCCAATCCTTCGGAAATCGTTGCCTGGGTCCAGGCACAGTTTCCAGTCGACGTGCCAGACTAGAATCCTGTCATACCACCGGGCCGTGATCGAAGTAACTTGAAGTGACGGAAACCAATATCAATATATGGCTGCAACGGAAAGTCCACCATACCGTAAAGATCACGGTCTTTGATCGGTTGCGAGCACTCGAATTCGCCACCGTTTCCTTTGTTCATTTTTGATATCGACCGGTAGCAGAGTTTGGACGGACAAGTCAGCGCACATCCTGCGTTTGCAAACAAAGTTATCCTCTCCTTGGTTTCTATCTTTTCGAGAAATTCGAGGTCTTCATTCAATCGCATCGGTAACACAACCGAATCGTACAGTTTCAGTGCACTTTCAATTTTCCTGTACGTCTTGATGTTCTTGATGACGCTCGCATCGAGGCGATAATCGGGAAAGTCCTGACGGATCCACTTTGCGAGTTCGTCGTTTGTGACGATAACTGAATTGATCTTGCTTTGATAACGCGACAATAGTCGCGCGCTTTTTTGGTACTCCTCGGCGGTGACGAAGTGGTTCGACATCGGTATGCGTAAGCCGATCTCGGCACTGTTGAGCTGCAACACATCACGATACGACAACTCACGTCTGATAAAGGCGCGCCCTCCATAAAGCGGGCTTCGTTCGACGAATCCGAACACGCTATCGATTTCCCGAAGTGGAATATTGCCGTAGTTCTGCCGCAGGTAAGCCATGATGGGCTTGTCCGGCGGCTTGTTTCTCGCCGAGATGGTGTAAGTGACGGCCGGATCCGGCAACGCTTCGGTCTGCGTAAATATGCGCCCGCCCGGCACCATTTTCTTTTCGGGATCTGTTGCGTGCTCGGAGCTCATCTCAAATCCTGCCGAATTTCGATGCATCAGATTTCATACCAAGCCACGCTATCACAACCAATTCGGGAATTTTCCTAATGATGGCTTGGGACCAGGCGTTTTTTGGCGTTGAGGCGAGATATACTGTCGACATAAGCATTTGATAAGAACAACGATTCGGGGATCCGTCATGGTAGACAACTCGATTCTCAGGCCGCTCACTGGTTATCGCGATTTCGACGAACTCATCGCGAATTTCGCCGACATAAGCAATTCTGAGGAGCAGGAGGCAGCGCGAAGCAATATCTGGGATAAATACGGCGTAAATGGGGCCGTTTTTATTTCCGACATGGCCAGTTTCTCGAGCACCTCGAGAAAAGTCGGTGTGTGCCATTTTCTCAAGCTCATTCATCGCGCACGTCAGATCATTGCGCCGATAGTTGCTGCAAATCATGGCACGCTGCTGAAATGTGATGCGGATAACTGCTACGCGTTCTTCGAACGAACAGACGACGCCATACAAACCAGTTTTGATGTCAATGCGGCACTCTTCAAGTCCAACGAGACATATGGAATGGAGGAACAAATATATGTTTCGGTCGGAATTGACTACGGGCGGGTGCTGCTAGTTGACGCGGTCGACTTTTATGGAGACCCCGTCAATACGGCATCGAAGCTGGGTGAAGATCTGGCCATAAAGGCCGAAACGCTCGTAACCAGGCGTGCGATCGAAAACTCCGAGTTCGTGATCCCGGAAAGAGCTGAACGGATGACGGCACGTATCTCCGAAATCGAGATTCAGTACGTTCGAATTCCAATGATAGAGGCGGAACAACGTGACTCAGCAGGCAACTGAAGCAAAGGCGCTCCGCCGGATTCTTGAAGTCACCCGAAAGCTAGCCGCGCCTTTTGATCTCGACACAATGTTGACCGAAGTAGTTGACGTCTCTCGAAACCTACTGGATGCCGATCGCGGCACCGTATTTCTCTATGACGAAAATGCCGACGAACTCGTCGTCCGAGTTGCGACTAATTTCGGCAGCATTCGAATTCCGGCCAACAAGGGAATTGTCGGTGAAAGTGCGCAGACCAAGAAGCTGATAAATGTTCCGGACTGCTACGCCGACGAGCGGTTTAATCGCGATATCGACAAACAGACCGGATATCGCTCGCGCTGCATGCTGACGATTCCACTGCTCGGTTTTGAAGACTCGTTGGTCGGTGTTCTGCAGATATTGAACAAGAACCACGGCACCTTCGATGAGCAGGATGAGTTTATTGCAATGGCACTTGCGGCTCAGGCCGCCGTCGTGCTGCATCGCGCCAAAATCACCGAGCAGATCATCGAATCAGAGAAGCTGGATCGCGAGATTGCGGTCGCTCGAGATGTACAGATAGGAACTTTGCCAAAACAGATGCCATCGATCGAAGGGTACGGCTTTGCCGGCGCCTTCGCCCCTACCGACCAAACCGGCGGTGACCTGTATGACTTTGTACCGCTCGACGACCAACGCCTGTTCCTGCTGATGGGCGACGCGACTGGCCATGGAATCGGGCCGGCTCTGAGTGCGACCCAGGTGCGGGCGATGCTGCGTGTCGCCATTCGCCTTGGCGCGAGCCTTGGAGACGCGTTCGTACATATCAATGACCAGCTCTGTGACGATTTGCCCGACGATCGCTTTGTGACCGGATTTTTCGGCCTGCTCGATGCGTCGGAACACAAAGTCTACTTTCACTCCGGCGGCCAGGGCCCGATCATGCACTACCGTGCCGGATCCGGGGAATACGACTGGCATCCGGCGACGACATTTCCTCTGGGCTATATGCCGCAAACGGATCTTGCGGAACCCCTCGAAGTCGATCTCGAACCAGGCGACATTCTCGGTCTCATTTCGGATGGGATTTACGAGTATGAGAACGAGAATGGCGTACAGTTCGGACAGGAAGGTGTAGCGGAAGTTATTGATAGCCTACCCGACGCGAATGCAGAAGAAGTGGTAACGGGGATAATGCAGGCAGTCAGACAACACGGCGGCAGCGTCCCGCAAGCTGATGACATTACTATCGTGCTGGCACGACGCTCACGGTAGGAACGTAACGCCTGATGCAAAAGACATTTACAAGGAGTCTTGACTCTCTCAGTGACATATACGAATTCACTGAAGGAGTGCTGGCCTCAGGTGATATCGAGGACGCGGTCCGCTATCCGGTTCACCTTGCAATGGAAGAGCTCTTCACCAACATGGTGAAATTTTGCCCGGACAACGACAATCAAATACTGTTCGACGTGGCCGCGAATGACGGCAATGTTAGCGTCGCGATTACCGATTTTGACGTGGATCCATTCGACGTCACTGCGTCGAGAAATGTCGATACGGAAATGCCGCTTGACGGACGGGTTCCAGGTGGCCTCGGCCTGCACCTGGTACAGCAAATGGTCGATAGCCTTGAATACGACTACCACGACCGCCAGAGTACGGTAAAATTTACCAAGGAGTCAGGTTAAAACTATGTTTGACATCGAATTAGGTGAGAACGGCGACATTCTGTGCAGCGGCAGGCTCGACGCGGCTCAGTGCGCCAAAGCCCAGGATTTCATGGACTCGATCAGTGGTCCGAGCGTACTCGATTTTTCCCAATTGGAATACATCTCGAGTGCCGGGCTCGGTATACTGCTTAAAACACAAAAACGTCTCGTCGAGGGTGGTGCGGGACTAAGAATAATAAATGTTAACAATCACATACATGATGTTTTCCGATACTCAGGATTCCACTCAATCTTTGAGATAGAAACAGAATAGGGATCTACCCGAGATCGCGTCAGGGAGGTGGCGCTTTCCAAATGGACGCCAGCGAAAATCTACTCGCCCACGGCGGCGTTCGTGCTGCCAACTTTTTGTATTGTCGGCTGTACGTATGAATAAGCCAGACGACAACAAATTGATGGAGCGTTGCATAAAAGGTGATCGGCAAGCGTTTGAAACACTGTTGATCAGGTATGAGAAACCCGTCTACAACGCCGCGTATCGGATGCTGCACAACCGGGACGACGCGCGTGATGTAACCCAGACGGTTTTTCTCAAGGTCTACGAACACATGGATCAGTTCGACCCGTCACGCCGCTTCTTCAGCTGGGTCTACAGAATCACGCTGAACGAGTCGATCAACTGGCTGAAGAAGTCGAGTCGCGAGGAGGCACTCGAACATGAAGCAGCAGATAAAACGAGTGGGCCAGAGCAGCAGGCTGATGACGCCAGAACCGGCGAGAGTGTGCAGGCCGCTTTGATGATGATCAAATCTGAATATCGTGCAGTCATCGTACTCAAGCATGTGCTCGGCTGCAGTTATTTGGAGATTAGTGAGATTCTTGATATTCCAGAGAAAAAAGTGAAATCACGTCTCTACACTGCGAGGCAGTTGCTGCAGGAGAGACTCACAGACCAGGGTTTACATTAATGGCCATTGATCCAAAACATGTCGAGCTAATCAACGCCGATATCGATGGCGAGATCAGTTCAGCCGACAAGACAGAGCTTGAAGCGATCTTGGCAGACAACCCTGAAGTACAGTCGCTGTATGCAGAGCTCTCGGCTCTCGGTGAGTCACTCGATAGCATTCCAGACCTGGATTCCCCGCCGCACCTGAAACACGCGATCCTGGCTTCGATACCACAGCCGCAACCGTCGCAGGGGAACAATGGCAGCAGATTCCTGCAGGGCCTGTTCGCGGCGCCGGCGCTCAAGTACGCGGCCACATTTGCTGCCGGGGCAATACTGACACTCAGCCTGGTCAGTTCTGACCGGGCTTCGCAAAGAGCATTTGATGACGTCACCGGTCTGGTCGGCACGATCTCCGACCCAGTACCTGGTGGACCGGGTGTTCATACGACGCAGATCAATCGGAAAGAAGTCGCAGGTACTGTAACCACGCGAAGCAGCGGACCAATCCTGATCGTTGATTTTGATCTCGTCTCGAGCGGTCCCATCGACATAGTGGCGTCCTATTCCGACCGGACCATCTGGTTCAATGGATTCGCTCAACTTGAAAGTTCAGGCGCCAGTATTTCGGTTCAATCAGGCCGCGTGACCATGCAAATTGACGGCAAACGGCGCTATGCGGTTTTCCTGCACAACGCTGGCGATCGCGACATCACGATCAACCTGCTGTTTATGTCGAACGGTGAGGCCATCTACAGTACAGACATTGAATATGCGCAGCCCGGGCATGCCGGATAAGCATTTACCAACTTTATCGAAGCTGCTCGGTAGGTAGTTACAGGCATATAGAATTTGGGGGCCCGACAGGGCACAGGAGGAAAGGAAAATGGCTACTAGCAATAAGACGATCCCCGCATTTGTGATTGGGGCAGTACTCGGGGTTGCGATTACCTACTTCGGGTTGACCAATCCACCGGGCGATCAGCTCACAGGCACTGTCGCGCCGGCAGAGCGTTATCAGGCAGAGCAGCCTGGTGCTGACTCGATTCAACTGGGCGACGAGTCTCTGCAGGAAGTCATGCAGTCCGACGTGTTTGCGTCCCTCATCGGCGACGAGTCGTTTCGTGCTGCAATGAACAGCGAGGCATTCCGTTCAGCAATGAATAGCGAAGCACTGCGAGTCGCATTGAGCAGCGAGGCATTTCGCGGCGCGTTGAATTCCGAGGAGTTTCGTGGTGCGTTAAACTCAGAGGCGTTTCGTGGCGCGATGAACAACGAAGCGTTCCGTGGCGCAATGGCCAGCGAAGCGTTCCGTGGCGCGATGAACAACGAAGCGTTCCGTGGCGCAATGGCCAGCGAAGCGTTCCGTGGCGCGTTGTCCGACGACGCTTTCCGCAGGGCTTTGAATAGCGAAGCCTTCCGCGGTGCATTGTCGAGCGAAGCCTTCCGCGGTGCGCTGTCGAGCGAAGCATTCCGCGGCGCAATGGATAGTGAAGCTTTTCGCGGTGCGCTGAACAGCGAAGCGTTTCGTAGCGCGATGTCGGACGAAGCATTCCGCAACGCATTGAGCAGCGAAGCCCTGCGCCAGGCATTGAGCAGCGAGGCCTTTCGTACCGCACTGTCCTCAGAGGCTTTCCGCGGCGCAATGGCCAGTGAAGCATTCCGTGGTGCGCTGAACAGCGAAGCGTTTCGTGGCGTGATGTCCTCAGAAGCATTCCGCGGCGCGATGAACAGCGAAGCATTTCGCAGAGCACTGAATAGTGAAGCTTTTCGCGGTGCGCTGAGCAGCGTAGCGTTCCGCAGCGCGCTGTCTTCAGAAGCGTTTCGAGGTGCGATGTCCAGTGAAGCGTTCCGCAACGCGATGAGCTCTGAAGCCTTCCGTGGCGCACTGAGTTCGGAAGCGTTTCGCAGAGCGGTAGCCACCGAAGCCTTCCGCGCAAGGGCAGAAGCAAGATAGCAAGTGCCTGGAGGACGCGGCGCAAAGCCGCGTCCTCACCGCATTTCAAGGCCAGGGGCATTATGGGCGGAACAATACGCGTCTTGCCAGCCATCGTGCTGGTTTTTGTCATTGGCGCCACGGCTCAGGCGCAGAATCTGCAGGTGGCCGAAACAGACGAGCTGAGACTCCTGTATTTCGATCCCACCGAGACCTATCTCGTCCCGCGCATCATCCAGACCTATCACGATTCGCTCGACCGTCAGAAGAGCATCCTTGGTTACACACCGGCAGAGAAAACCACCGTTCTGCTAACAGATTTCGCTGACTATGGGAATGCCGGCGCAAATTCGGTGCCTGCGAATTCCGTAGTCGTCGACATTGCGCCAGTGCCTTTTACATTCGAGACCGTGGCGCCCGCAGAGCGCATGTACACGCTCATGAATCACGAAATGGTACATGTTGCGACAACAGATCAAATGGCACCCGCGGACAATCGCTATCGGCGCTTGTTCCGAGGCAAGGTGCTGGCGACTGCGGAGCACCCGGAGACAATTCTTTATCAGTACCTGACAGCGCCGCGCAAATCGAGTCCACGCTGGTTTCTGGAGGGTATCGCCGTCTTTCAGGATACTTGGATGGCGGGTGGTCTGGGCCGATCGCAAGGCGGCTATGATGAGATGGTGTTTCGATCCAAGGTTCGCGACGGCGCGCACTTTTATGACCCACTCGGGCTTGTCTCAGAAGGTGTAAGGGTTGATTTCCAGGTGGGTGCCAATGCCTATCTGTACGGCGAGCGCTTTATCAGTTACATCGCTTACGCCTGGTCCCCCGAAAAACTGGTCGAGTGGGTCGTGCGAACGACAGAAAGCGAGCGCAACTACGAGAGCGAGTTCGAAAATGTATTCGGTCTCGAACTCGATGAGGCCTGGCAGAACTGGATCGAGTTCGAGCACGAATTTCAGGAAGAAAATCTCGAGGCACTACGTCAGTTCCCGATAACGGAACATGAAGTACTGGCCTCCGGCGCACTCGGCTCCGTGTCGCGGGCCTATTATGATGCCGACCGCGATAGTCTGATCGCGGGCGTACGTTACCCCGGCGTCGTAGCCCATATCGGAGAGTATTCACTGCAAACGAGAGAGATGAACCGGCTTGGAGATATCAAGGTACCGATGATCTACCAGGTGTCGGCGGTCGCCTATGATGACGAATCCGAGACCATTTTCTACACGGCGGACAACTACGCGTATCGCGATCTGATGGCCATTGACCTCGCGACACGCAAGACGCGTCTGTTGCTCGAAGATGTGCGAATTGGCGAGATCGTATTCAACAAGGCAGATCGATCCATCTGGGGGATCCGGCATTTCAACGGATACGCGGCGCTCGTGCGGATTCCATACCCCTATGAGGAATGGAATCTCGTGCACTCGTTCGACTATGGCGAAGTTGCCTACGACCTCGACATTGCACCGGATGGAACGTTGTTGTCCGGGTCGTTCGGCGAGGTCGACGGTCAGCAGGCGCTCAAAGTGTTTGAGATCGAAGACTTGCTCACGGGCGACATCGAACCCGTTAACACACTGGAGTTCGGACAGGCCGTACCCGAAGGATTCGTCTTCTCTCCGGATGGCCGTTATTTGTTCGGCAGCGCATATTACACGGGGGTATCAAATATCTTTCGCTACGAGCTTGCTACCGATGAGTTTGAAGCCGTATCGAACACCGAGACGGGTTTCTTCCGACCGATACCGATCGACAACAAGAACCTCATTATCTTCCATTACACGGGCGACGGCTTTGTCCCTGCACGAATCAAGGCGATGCCAATCGAAGACGTTGCTGCAATTAACTTCTTCGGCACTGAGGTGATCAACAAGCACCCGCAGTTGGCCGACTGGCGTGCCGGTACAGAGGAAGGTCCGTCAGCCGAATCCCGAATCGTATCGCAGGGAGATTACATACCGGCCAGGAACATGCGGCTCGAATCGATGTTTCCGATTGTTCTCGGCTATAAGGACTCAGAGTCGCTTGGCATGAAAGCGATCTTTTCGGATCCGATTCGTCTCGACATGCTGTCAATCGGGGCCGGTTACAGTATCGATAGTGATTTGCCGAGTGATGAAAGCCTGAACCTGAGTATCGATTATCAGCACACGGTCATCAGTGCGTCACCGCTGTCCGGCTCCTGGCATCTCGGCGCCCGCCTGAACCACGCAGATTTTTATGACCTGTTCGGCCCAACGGAGACCAGCCGCAAGGGACAGCGTTACTTTGTCGGTTACGACAAGACCCTGATCTTTGATGAGCCACGTCGTTTGGCGTTTTCGGCCGAACTGAACCACTACCGGGATATGGATGCGTTGCCGCGTTATCAGAACGTGGCAACGACCTTTGACACGATGTCGACGTTCTATGCGGACCTGAGCTATGAGCACGTACGTAGCTCCCTCGGCGCCGTTGATGGCGAGAAGGGCTTTCGCTGGGATCTCGGCACATCCGTGAGCTACGTCGACGGAGACACGATTTCGAAAATCGGGGGAAGTTTCGATTTCGGATTCGCGTTGCCGTGGAAACACTCGTCAATCTGGTTGCGCAATGCCGCCGGAGCGGCTTTCGGCGAACCCGACGATGAATTTGCGAACTTTTTCTTCGGTGGCTATGGCAATAACTACGTCGACCGGGGTGCAATCAAGCGTTATCGCGAATTCTATGCGATGCCTGGATTCGAGTTGAACGCGATCCCGGGCCGAAACTACTATCGCGGCATGCTCGAGTGGAATTTTCCACCGATTCTTTTCGAGCGCGTCGGCACACCCAATTTCTACCTGGCATGGGCCCGGCCCGCGTTGTTCGGGAGTATGTTGGTAACGAACCTGGATCGAGGTGAAATACGAAACAATGCCAAGAGCATTGGTTTGCAAATCGATTTTCGCTTCACCGTCAATTCACGATTAAATATGACGTTATCGACAGGATATGCGAAGGGATATGGCGAAGAGTCATTCACCGATGATGAGTTCATGATCTCGCTGAAGATAATGTGACCGCCGACTTTGTGATCCACGCTTTACTCGGCCTATTGCCCGTGTGCTGCTTTCTGGCAGCACTGGTCTACCTCGACAGCTACAAACTCGTCCCGATCCGGTGGGTTCTCGCGGTCATCGCACTCGGCTGCGGCACAGCCGTTCTGAGCTACCCCATCAACCTGCTCGGTCTCGATTGGCTTGGAATCGAATTCACGACTTACACGCGTTACTTCGCGCCGTTCGTCGAGGAATCGCTGAAAGCGCTGGTCATCATCATCATGATGCGGCATAACCGCATCGGCTTTCTTGTCGATGCGGCAATTTTGGGATTCGCTGTCGGGGCTGGCTTTGCGATTTTCGAAAACATGTTCTATTTGCAGAGCGTGCCAGAAACACGTCTTGGCACTTGGATTGTCAGGGGATTCGGCACGGCAATCATGCATGGCGGCGCGACAGCGATCTTTGCGGTGGCGTCGCGCAGTATTATCCGACGAAAGCAGACAATCGGAAGTGCTGCATACCTGCCCGGCTTCCTCGTCGCGACGATCACGCATTCAGTATTTAATCATTTCTTTTTTGCGCCGATCGTAAACACGCTTGCTGTTTTATTGTGCCTGCCACTGTTACTGGTGGCGGTCTTCGATCGCAGCGAGCGGGCCGTATCCGACTGGCTGGGAACGGGTTTTGACTCGGATACCGAATTACTACAGCTGATCAACTCTGGCGAATTTTCGACGTCGAAAATCGGGATGTATCTGAACTCGCTGAAAGAGAAGTTTGAAGGTCCGGTCGTCGTGGATCTGCTGTGCTATTTGCGACTGCACACCGAACTATCTATCCGGGCAAAAGGCCTGCTTATGATGCGCGAGTCCGGATTCGCCAATAAGACCGGTGAAGAAACCAGGTCCAAGCTCGAGGAACTCGAGTTTCTCGAGAAGAGTATTGGTACCACAGGCAAACTCGCGATCAAGCCGTTCATGCAAATGAGCCAGAAGGACTTGTGGAAGTTCTACATGCTCTCGGACTAAGGTCTGGCCGAGACATCTGCCGTGGATGAAGCGGAGAAGACCCACGCTCGGTGAGTCTTCTCCCTTGACGTCGCACTAGCTGGTCTCACTGAACGTGAATTTCAGCGGTTTGTTGTTACCGTTGACAACGCATGTCGTTGCGTAGGCACGAATCGCTTCGCTTTCGGCTTCACCATACAGCGAAGTGCTGATTTTCAGCGTGTAGCCGACCGTCCGGCGCTCTATTGCAACGACGTCATGGCGCACGCGGGTAACGTCGTTGTAGTCCATACGTTCCCTGACTTCGGCGACGCATGCATTGACTTCGTCTTCGACTCCGGATTCGGCGACAGTTGCTGCGCCAGCTGGTATTGAGAAAACAAACAAGCCGATTAGCGTCAGGCTGATGACTGCTTTGCTTGTATTGAACATGATATTAACTCCTGGTTGTTAAGCAGAATCTTCGTTCTGCTTTGATCAAAAAAAAGTCCTTTCTTACTACCTCTATTGCTTATTCAGAATATTCATTCTGTTTCTGTCAAAAAAAATCTCAGTTTGAGAGCGCAGCCATGGTGCTATCGACGATGCCTATCAAGGCCTCACGATCGAACCCAGTTCGGCCCAAGACGGTCAAACCGAACATCGTACTGGTCAGCAGATCCCCTACCACACGTACATCGAGGTCGGCCCTGACTTCGCCGTTCTCTTTCGCCGACTCAAGGCCAATCGCAAATGCTTTGGACATGCGCTTCATAAATTTCTTCAGTACGCCCTGCAATTCCTCATCATCGGGCGCCAGTTGCATGGCGGTGTGAATGAACAAACAGCATTTGTGCTCTTCTGTACAGCACATGTCCGCTACACGCTCGTCGAAAATCGTTCGAATGTGTGACAGGGAAGCATCGGGCTCCAGCAAGCGGAGAAATGACTGCTTACCCATGCCCTCCGCATAGCGATCCAGCGCCTGCTCGAACAACTCGCGCTTGCTCCCAAACGTGCCGTAAAGCCCATATCGGCTAACGCCGGTTGCGCGAACGATGTCGTCCATCGACGTATCTGAATACCCCTTGGAGGAAAACAGATCCACCGCAGCTGACAGGGCTGTCGATGGATCAAATGCACGTGTTCTAACCATGGGAAACAGAATACTCATTCTGTTTTGAATTGTCAACCCATTTGGCCACACGGCGTTTATAGGGTATTAAACACAAGGACAGGAGTACCCGATATGCGCCACATGAAGCAGATTCTGATACTAGCCATCGCAAGCCTGATGACCATGGGCACCGTGTATGCCCAGGAAGACACACCCGACGATCGCCAGGGAGTGAGCTCCGAAGAGCGCCAGGCCGCAAGGGAAGCTCATCGTGCCGAGCGGGAGGCTCGGCGCACGGAATGGGAGAGTATGTCGGAAGACGAACGCGCAGTGGCTCGTGAAAAACGCCGGGCCGAATCGGACGAACGCAGGGCCGCAATGCGTGAGCGTTACGACAATATGTCGGATGAGGAACGTCAGGCCTTTCGTGAAGAGAGAAAACATCGCCAAAAGCAACACGCCGGGAACAGAGGTCATAGACGGCATGGCGATTCTCCCAAAGGGCCGCGAGCCAAGGGCGACTAGCTCAGTGAAAAGGGCCCGCCAG
>Ga0255053_10000773_pt1 | contig 17469 bp, 18 predicted proteins | sample JV7_2_22_MG_FD_188635 | JGI IMG/M metagenome (GOLD analysis project Ga0255053, IMG submission 188635) | Seawater microbial communities from Jervis Inlet, British Columbia, Canada - JV7_2_22 | ecosystem: Environmental > Aquatic > Marine > Inlet | place: Canada: British Columbia | collected...
TCGGCTTGGCATCTTTTTGTGCCCCCCCCTGCGGGTTTTGAAAATTTCTTAGGTCCATAACCCTTTCCTGCTGAGATTTGAGGTTCTGACCCCATCGAACAAAAAAAGTCTTGGGTCATTAAATATGTATTGTTTTAAACCGCCTAATATTATTTACAATTTCATTTTTTGTCAATAAATTCTCTACCCCTTTTCTTGGACAGGTTCTATTTCTTTTTTTCAAAATAAAAATATTGACACCCATGAACAGTGTTTGTTAACCTTTTTACATTAGCAAATTGGGGGCTGTAGCTCAGCTGGGAGAGCGCATGACTGGCAGTCATGAGGTCGTCGGTTCGATCCCGATCAGCTCCACCAACAAAATCAATAGGTTAAAAGCTGGTAGTTTTTTTAAGGGAAAAATACAACAGTTTTGTGACATTTGACGTTTTTAGAAACAGTTGCTCCATTTTATTCTTGCCAACTGGAGACCTTACCGTTTTTAAGGTGGACATACTTACTTCGGTATCTGTTAGACCTGTAAATATATTGTTTTTGGACACCCCACGAACCAACTGATTTTGGATAGCCCCATGACAATTGCAAGCCTACTTCGCTCATACCCACTACCAATTTCCGCCGATCGATATATTTCCACTCGTGAACCGGAACAGCCTTTCGCCTTATCAGCTCATCTTTGATAACAGGGGGCCTGCCGTTTTGATATTGATACACCAAATCCTCAAGCCCGGATTCTTTAAACTCTGATGGTGTCATGTTTACCATGGGATTTGTGCATCCTAGAAACCACACGGCAATGGTGACTAAGCCCATCATTCGTTTTTTCATTTTATACCCCCTTTTCAAGCTATCTCTGGCGGGCTTTCCCAACAAACAAATAAAGATTCAAGATGTTATCTCCCCAGTGTCTAAAACGGTTTTGAATTCAACGCCAATTCCTTTTTCTTGGGAGCCAACCCATATAATCGTGCCTGATCTCTCCTCATTTCCAAAAATAGGTGATTCAAATGTCATTGAGATGTCCTGCCCTACGGAGAAATGACCTCTTGTTGTAATAAAAACACCGTTGTCTCCTGCATTTCCGACAACGCCACGGTAGGCTCGACCCTCAACAGTAAATGTTACAAGTCTGGAGGTGAAAATCCTGAAATATTCTCTTCTGTTTTTAGTCGTCATACATGCAGATCCCCTTTTTTGTTTTCATGCCCGCCCCATGCTTACTTGATAGCACGTATAGATATCCTATCAACCGGTCTTGGTCAACTTTTCCGTCCTCTTTAAACCGCAAACTTTCCCTGCCAGGAATCTCTTTTTTCCAAAAAATCGTTGATCATCAACAGGGTTTCACCCTTTTTGAGGGACCATGCCGGCGCAACAAGTTCTTTTAAATGGGGATCGCTGGTAAGGCGCTGAATGACCACATCACCAGGAATAAGTTCCAGGAAGTCACAAACGAGGTCCACATATTCATGTTGCTCCAAACAGTTGTAACTCCCATCCTGATAAAGTTTCTCTAGCATAGTCCCTTTCACCACATAAAGGGGATGGAGCTTTATACCATCGATACCCAGGCGAGCGATGACCTTTGCGGTCTGAAGTGTCTGTCCTCTCTTTTCATTGGGAAGCCCGATGATAACATGGGCACATATTTTTATTCCTCTGTTTACTGTTTTTTTTATTGCTTTTTTGAAACAAGCGAAATCATGTCCCCGATTAATGAGCGCCAGTGTTTTATCAAAACAGGATTGCAGACCATACTCGATCCAGATCAAATAATTTTCAGCATATTGTTGCAGCAGCTTTAATATCGGCAGGTTCACACAGTCAGGACGTGTCCCGATGGAAAGCCCGACCACATCTTCAACCGAAAGGGCCTCTTCATAGAGACGTTGAAGTTTTTCCAGGGAAGCATATGTATTGGAAAATGACTGGAAATAAGCGATGAATTTTTTTGCACCGTATCGTCTGGCAAGGGCCTGTTTCCCACCGATCACCTGTTTTGTTACTGAAAGACCTTTTGCGTAAGCGCCTGTCCCCGACCCGTGGGAGTTGCAATAGATGCATCCTTTTGTCGAGAGGGTGCCGTCTCTGTTGGGGCATGAAAGGCCCGCATCTATGGTGATTTTCTGAACCCTACATCCGAAGATGTCTCGGAGATAGGTATTGAAATCATAGTATCTTTTATTCATGCGTTCCATCTGCAAACTTGACCTCACTGCAAAGTGATTATATATAATGATGAAAAAAAGAGGAAGCGAAAAACGACAAAAGCCCTAAATGGATTCTGAAATAAAAAAATACGATATCATCGTTATCGGTGCGGGTCATGCCGGGTGTGAAGCTGCTCTTGCTGGTGCCAGAATGGGATGCAGTGTCCTTCTTACGGCCATTGACTTGGATAAGGTGGCGGCGATGCCTTGCAGTCCTTCCATCGGCGGAATGGCAAAGGGACAGCTTGTAAAAGAGATTGACGCGCTCGGCGGTGAAATGGCAAAAACAGCAGACAAGACAGCCATTCAATACCGGACCCTGAATACGAGAAAAGGACCCGCTGTCCATTCATCTCGAACCCAAAACGACAAGATCCGTTACCATATGGCCATGAAATCGGTTTTAGAGGGCCAGGCCAATCTAGATCTCAAGCAGATAATGGTTGAAAAGCTGATTATCGAGAAAAACCGGATAGCAGGTGTAGAGGATCATACCGGGTTCGGGTATTCGGCAAAAACGGTAATAATGGCCACCGGCACCTTCTTAAATGGCCTGGTCCATATTGGATTTCATTCGTTCGAGGCTGGGCGAGCGGGTGAGTTTGCTTCCCATGGCCTCCCCAAACAACTGAAGGCGCTTGGATTCGAAACCGGCCGGATGAAAACCGGCACACCGCCCAGAATTAAACGTAGTGGCATCGATTTCACAAAATTCGCAAAACAGGATACAGATTTACACCCCACTCCCTTTTCCTATTTTACGAAAAAGATTGCCCTGCCCCAAAAACCGAGTTATTTTACATATACCAATCCGGACAGCCACAAAATCATTCGAGCCAACTTGAAACGCAGCGCCCTTTACGGGGGCCTTATCAAAGGGGTTTCTGCCCGGTACTGTCCGTCTCTGGAAGATAAGATCGTCCGATTTCCCGATAAAGACAGACATCAGGTAATGCTCGAACCGGAAGGGATCGATACCGAAGAAATTTATGCGAGTGGTCTTGGAAACAGCTTTCCGATTGAGATCCAGATTTCTTTGATCCAATCGATTGAAGGTTTGGAGAAAGCAGAAATTATGCGGCCGGCCTATGCAATAGAGTACGATTATGTTAATCCGGTACAACTCAAACCAACCCTTGAAACCAAATCAATTTCAGGCCTTTTCATGGCCGGTCAAATCAACGGAACATCGGGTTATGAAGAAGCAGCTGCCCAAGGACTCTGGGCAGGTATTAATGCGGCCTGCGCTGTCCAGAAGAGACCCCCGTTTATTCTGGATAGATCCCAGGCCTACATGGGTGTCATGATAGATGATCTGGTAACAAGAGGAACACGTGAACCTTATCGGATGTTTACATCAAGGGCAGAATACAGGCTGATGCTCCGTGAGGACAATGCTGATCTGCGTTTGATGGAAACCGGACATGAACTCGGTCTGATCGATGACGATGTGGTTAAAGATGTTCAAGAGCGGAAAAAACAGATCGCTGAAGAGATCAAACGAATAAAAAAGACGATTGTCAAGCCCTCTGAAAAAGTAAACAACTATTTAATCGATCAGGGGGTACGACCTCTAAATAATGGAATATACCTGGATCAGCTGCTAAAAAGGACCGGTCTCAATTTTAGGACGATCGAAACCGTCGCTAAACCGCCGAATAATTTAAACCATAAGGTTACACAACAAGTAGAAATAGAGATAAAATATGAGGGGTATATCCAGAGACAACTAAAGGAGATCAGAAAATTCAAAAACCTTGAGAAAAAAAAGATACCGATAGGCCTTGATTTTTTAAAAATACATGGGCTTTCAAATGAATTAAAAGAAAAGCTGTCAGACGTCGGACCAGCCTCTCTGGGTCAGACAACCCGGATTGACGGAATTACCCCTGCTGCGATTTCTGCAATCTTGATTGCCCTCAAATGCGCTGGAAATCCATCAAATGTTAAGAATTAAACCATCATCTTGACACGTTGAAACTTTCAACTTATTTTTAAATATCAAATGGTTTTATCACAATGCAAACTATTGTGGAAATAGACTGAATATTTAGGAGGATAGTGATAAAGGCAACCGGAAAATGTCTGAAACGAATTATTATAAAATACTCGGCGTAGGCAAAAACGCATCTGTTGCAGAGATCAAAAAGGCCTATCGGAAAATGGCGATGAAGTACCATCCCGATCAAACCAAAGGAGATAAAAGCGCCGAAGAAAAGTTCAAAAGTATCAGTGAGGCCTATGCGGTTTTAAGTGACAAAGAAAAGCGCCGGCAATATGACACATTCGGTTCAGCCGGATTTCATCAACGCTATTCACAGGAAGATATCTTCCGGGGATTTGACTTTGGCGATATTTTAAAAGAATTTGGATTTGGCGGGGGAAGACGCTTCAAGGGGATGGGAAATGGAATTCGGTTTTCATTCGGTCCCGAATCTCCTTTTGGCCCTCAGCAAAGACGGCCACAGGCCCCGGTGAAGGGGGCTGACCTCGTATATGAGCTTCCGTTGACATTACAGGAGGTTGCGACCGGAACCCGCAAAATGGTCAACTTCCAACATGGCGGACGGTCTGAAAATTTAACGGTTAAAATTCCAAAGGGGATGATAACGGGAAAGAAGCTCCGACTTGCCGGAAAAGGTGACCCCAGTCCCTATGGCGGCCCACCGGGAGATCTTTTTATCCAGTCGAAGGTGGTCGCAAGTCCCCCTTTTTCTGCTAACGAATACGATCTCACAATGAAACGTGAAATTAAATTAAGTGAAGCCATATTGGGGACAACCCTATCCATCCCGACCATAGAAAAGAAAGAAATAAACCTGACCATCCCTCCTGGGACAAAACACAAAACCAAGATGCGTCTACCTGGAATGGGCCTGCCCCACATGAAAGCAAAAGGAAAAGGCGATCTTTATATCCTCATTCATATCAACATTCCCGAGCAACTCACCGTACAACAAAAAAAACTAATCAAACAATTGGCAAAGGTCGGTTTGTAACAAAATAAAAATTTTGATACATATACCAAAAAAGACAGTCGTTATGAGATGAAGATTCCGGCTCAACGATGTTCCTAAAAAATGGATCGTTTGCAGATTCTGTACAACCGGTTGAACCGGATCTTCGATCTGCATGAAATGTAAGATTAGGTTTTTATTCAAATCATGCCTGAATTTATTCCGTTCTTAAAAAAAGAGGATATCGAAAGGATGGTCGCTGATGTGGCGCTTAGGATTTCATCGGATTATAAAGACCGTGAACCGGTTCTTATTGGAGTTCTAAAAGGTGCTTTTATTTTCCTTTCCGACCTCACCAGACATCTCACCATCTCGGTCACCGTCGATTTTGTTCGTGCTTCCAGCTATGGTTCCAATATCAGTTCTTCAGAAAATATCCGTTTGACAAAAGGGATAGAAATTGATATAAAAAATAGGGACTTACTGGTGATAGAGGACATCGTCGATACCGGCCTGACACTTGCTTTCCTTTATGACTATCTGAGATCGTTCGGTCCAAAAACCGTCAAAGTCTGTACCCTGCTGGACAAGCACGAACGCCGCAAGGGAAGTACGGTTATCGATTATGCCTGCCACGTGGTAGAAAAAGGCTTTCTTGTCGGATATGGACTCGATTATGCTGAAAGGTATCGGGGTTTACCCGAGATCTACAAATTAAAATTTTAACCAAAGAGGGTTTATTATGAATATCACTTGTGAGGAATGCAGCACCACTTTCAGTCTGGATGAAACCATTGTAAAACCGTCAGGTTCCAAGGTTCAATGCTCGAAATGCAAAAACATTTTTACAGCATATCCGGCAGCTCCTACAGAGATATCTAAAGAATCAGCTTCGGCCTTATCAGATCTTGAGCAGAGTGAAACAGATGAACAACTTCAAATACCCCAAGAGGATTTGTTTGAAGAAAAATTTGACCCGAGCGACCTTAGAGATTCTGCGGAGATAGAAGAGAAGACGGCCCAGGTGGTGGAATCTAAAAAAGTACCAGACGAGTCAGGTCTTGAATTTGACTTTGATTTGTCTGGCACCGACGATGATGAAACTGGAGAAGAAACAGGAGATTTCGATTTTGAAATTGATCTGGAGGAAACAACCGAGGAGGAAATAGAAGAACTTGATCTTTCTGAGCTGGAAGAAATGCTCGAGATAGAAGAGCCGGAGACAAAACCGGAGGTACAGGAAGTTGAACCGGATGCTGATATTGTGCCCGATTCCAAAGAAGGCACTGAGAAAAAAATCGAGGAACTCGATGTTGAACCCGATTTACAGATGACCTTTGAAGATGATGTCGGGTTATCAGACATAGAAGACCCAGACAAACCGGACAGCCTGCAAAAAGCCGAACCGGAGGCAACACCGACATCGGAGGAACTGGAATTTGAAACTGCAACCGATGACCAAGAAAATGTATTTGAGGAAAAACCAACAGAAAAAGAGGAATCGATAGAGGAGGCATTCGGCACCGGAATCTCGATCAGTGAGACTGAATCACAGGAAGAAGAAAAGTTTCAAGAACCTGGCCGTGATTTAGGTGAAAACGCCCTCTTTGATGACGAGGAAATCAAACCGATGAGAAAAAAGGGGGTTAGTTCTCCGCTCCTTGTTATTTTACTTTTAGCCATTCTGGGCGGGGGGGGCTATGGGGCATGGATTTTCCTCGATAAACCGGAGGTAACTATTCCCTATATCAGCGATTTCCTGAAACCGAAACTCCAGGATTTGGGAAACCTAAAAATAACCCCATTCGACATCAACAGCAGTTTTGTAGATAACGCTAAAAATGGAAGACTTTTCGTTATTACCGGTCAGGTGAAAAATTCATATCCCGACACACGAAATTTTATCAAAGTGATTGGAAGATTGTACACCAAAGGAAAAAAGCTTACAAAAACGGAAACCATTTACTCTGGAAACATCCTGTCGAAACAGGATCTTTCAAATCTCGAATTAAACGTAATTAAAAAACGCCTCACAAACAAAACCGTTGTCAATGTGGAGCCGGGAAAAGCGCTTCCCTTTATGCTCGTGTTTAACAATCTGCCAGGCGATCTTGATGAATTTACCGTTGAGGTCAAAGAATCTTCCCCCATAAGGTAAAATTTCGGACTTGACGGCCCTTAAACGAGCTGTTAAAGAGGCCGAGCTCAACAATTGAGCAAGGGTTGAACTGTCTTTTCAAATGCTTGTTAAATTTGTCGATGTTGTGGCGATGTAGCTCAGGTGGTCAGAGCATGCGGCTCATATCCGCAGTGTCCGGGGTTCAAATCCCTGCATCGCCACCATGTGGAAAAATCTCTGCTGCCTTCAGATAATGAAAACCGATATCCCGCCGGATGTCCAGACGATTCCCTTCGCTGTTTTCGCGGGGAATAACCCTGACCTTCCCACTGGTAAAAGCCGTTATCAGTTTTTTCCTCAGACGTTCTGCCACCTCTCCCCGAGCCTCATTTTTTTTTACCGTCCCATTGGCGTTAAGATATGCAACCCGTGTGCCATCGGATTTGAATCTATTTTCTGATGCCGAATAGGTCATCGCCGACGGAATTATCTGTATCCCTTTTCGTTTAAGATAATTAAAGTCAATCTCCAACGGTTCTCCCTTGGTACAGGACCAGGGATATCCCTTTTGGCCATCTGGACCGCCCGGGCCTGTCACCAATGCAAAACAGATCGATAACTGATCCGATCTTACTTCCGGTTGCACTTCATTCAATTTACCTTCAAGGGTGGCCTTGATAAGCGCGCCAAAGTTTCTTAATCTTCTTGCTATCGGCTGGGCTTCAGGTTCCCCGGGGCGGATATTTATTTCACAGATTCGAATGCTCGTCGGGCGTTTTGTTTCATCAAGGGAGACGAAACAACCCGGGTACAGGACACAGGGACGGAGAATGTCCAGTCGTTTCATCTCTTTTATCAATGGCTTTGCAATCACCTCTCCGGCCATTTCAATCAAATCCGGTGTTTCCATCGGATGAGGCGAGATCGCCCCGATGCCTCCTGTAATCGGATTGCTCTTACTCGCAGGCCCTTCAAAGCGCTCCGGGTAATCCATGGCGGTCGGCAATATTTGAAAATTTCCGACCCTGTCAACCAATATGGTAAAACTGATCTCCACGCCGGACATCAGCGACTCAATCAAAAGTGGCCACTTTGCTTTTTTCCCAAACATCTGCCCGTAGATCATTTTATAATCTTTGAACAGCGTGTCGTAAACTTCTCTTATTTCCCATGAATTTAATATGATTCGTGCGCCCTTTCCTCCAGCACTGTATGGGAACTTGAGAACCGCTCCGCCGAATTGATCTATAAAGGCCAAACTGGTACGCAAAACATCCTTATAGTTTTTGGTATCAACTTCTTCCCAAGAAGGCGCCACCGGAATACCCGCCTTCTCGCATAGCATTTTGCACTTTATCTTGTCTCTTTCGATAAAGGCACCCTGTTGATCTAAACCAATAATCCGATCTCCAAATCCCGCTGCATCGACTGCATCGACAAGCCCCTCGAACAGGAGTGCTTCGGGCATCGGCAAAACGTAGTCTATCCGGTTCTCTTCCAGGGCCTGGATGATGGCTTTAGAATAATCCTGGATTGAATTGCTTTTGGTGAGAACAAATCGAACAGGCCAGTTCATTATCTGGACAAACAATGGCATTGCCGGCGTTCCTCTTACCACCACGGCTTCAAACCCTTCTTTGTACGTTTCGCTGGTAGCTGTGGATACCACCTGGGCGCATAATAGGGTCCTTCCATCAGTTCCAGCAAATGCTATTTTTTTCATGAGTTTTTTAATCCCCTGATGCGATTGTGTTTTATTCATTCCTACCCATCCAACACTCCTATTGTTATCAAAACCGGATGGATAGGGTCAAATCCTAAATGATGTTGATCATCCCCTTTTTTCTCACCACCGTTACAAAGATCCTAAAAAAAAATCGTCAGGAGCGTTTGGGCATTTTCAATAAAAAGACAACGTAATTTTTTGGCTTGAAAATGAACCACTTGTTGTATATATCCTTTTAAAAACCTATGTTAAAAACGATATCTGCTATGATAACCGGTTTCGAAAAAATCGTTGAAAACCGAATAAAACAGGCACAGAAAAAAGGGGCGTTTGAGCATCTGCCAGGTTCGGGCCAACCCCTTTCTTGGGAGAATGACCATTTCGTCTCTGAAGAACTCCGACTGGCCTATAAGATACTGAAGAATGCCGATTGCCTTCCCCCTGAAATCGAGTTGAAAAGAGAAATCAGGGTGACGGAAGATCTCCTGTCTGGCATGACAGAGACCGCCGAAAAATATCGAACCTTAAAAAAGCTAAATTATTTAATCATGAAGTTGAATTCAATGCGAAATACGTCTGTTATATTTGATCTTCCCCAGAAATACGCGGTAAAATTGGTGGAACGTTTTGGCGTACCGTCTTTAAAGGGCAAGAAGGATCGGTAAACATTAAGATATTTTTTTTAAAAAGAGCATGACAATATCATGAAAAAGCTGTCAGTTGCCCTGCTTTCCGGCGGGATATCCTCTGAAAGAGAGATTTCGATTAAAAGTGGCGATCAGGTTTATGAAGCACTGGATAAAGAAAAATACACGATCATCCGGTATGACCCCAAAACTGATCTTGCCCGTTTGGTTTCTGATGCGTCTCAGATTGATGTTGCCCTGATAATTCTCCATGGACCATACGGTGAAGACGGGACCATCCAGGGGTTTCTTGATCTTTTAAATATTCCCTATCAGGGATCCGGTGTCCTGGGAAGTGCGGTTGCCATGGACAAGGTGATATCAAAACAGCTTTATGAAAGATCCGGATTGCCGGTTCCAGCTTACAGCGCAGTTAAGCGAAACGACGTTTTCGATCCAAAAGACCTTGCCGAACAGTTAGGCCTGCCGCTGGTGGTCAAACCGGTCAATGCCGGATCCAGCGTCGGCATTACCATTGTCGAATCTATGGATGACATTGATGACGCTGTCGAATCGGCATTTGATCACGATGACACGATATTGATTGAGGCCTTTATACCAGGCATAGAGCTGACAGCCGGCGTCATTGGAAATGAAGTTCTTAACGCCCTGCCGATAATCGAAATCATTCCTGACACGGAGCACGCTTTCTTTGACTATGAAGCAAAATATACGGCAGGTGTAACCCAAGAAATCTGTCCGGCCCGTATCGATGATGCATTGACAGAAAAGGCCAAAACCTATGCGAAAAAAGCACACCAGACGCTTTCATGCAGAGGATACAGTCGGACCGATATGATCCTTAATAACGAAGACTTATATGTTCTTGAAACCAATACGATTCCTGGTATGACCGCAACCAGCCTGTTTCCCCAAGCCGCAGAGGTTGCCGGAATTTCTTTTCCCAGGGTGCTTGATAAATTGATCGAGCTCGGTATTGAAGAGGGTAAGCTAAAAAAACGTTGATCGATGATAGTCAAGGTTAATCCGGGATTGATAACGTAAAACACAGGAGGTATTTTTGAAAACCGAAAAAAAAAGCAAAAAAAACACCCCTGAAAAGAATCCAAAAGTCGGAATCGTAATGGGGAGCGATTCTGATCTAGATGTCATGGCGGAAACAGCAGGTGTTTTGGAAAAACTAGGGATTCCCTTTGAAATGACCATTGCCTCTGCCCACCGGAGCCCCAAAAGGGCAGCCAAATTCGCATCTTCCGCCCGCCGGAGGGGTATAAATGTTATTATCGCCGGGGCCGGCCATGCAGCCCATCTAGCGGGGGCAATGGCCGCCCACACCTCTCTGCCGGTCATCGGCGTACCTATCGACTCTTCTTGTCTTCTTGGATTCGATTCACTCCTTTCCACGGTGCAGATGCCCCCCGGGGTACCGGTGGCAACCGTTTCAATCGGAAAACCCGGTGCGAAAAATGCGGGGGTCCTCGCTGCGCAAATACTTGCATTAAGCGACCCTGATCTTGAAAAAAAACTGGGAGATTATAAAAAGGAGATGGCATCACAGGTTGTTCAAAAAGCAAAAAAACTCGGGAGACACAAATAAAGCGATCCAAGAAAAATCCAGGATTATAAACCCGGCTCATCCTTCCCCTATAATCATCGAGGAGGCGGTATCAGTAATCAAGGGGGGTGGGGTTGTCCTGTTTCCAACCCGGTGTCTTTATGGACTGGCGGCCGATGCCTCGAACCCGAGAGCAGTTGAACGGATCTTTCGGATCAAACGACGCTCCTTTCAAAATCCCCTCTCCGTCCTGGTAAAGGATCAAAATGAAATAGGTGGGCTGGTCCAGCATGTCTCACCCGAAGCGACGTCGATCATGAACAGTTTCTGGCCGGGAAAAATTACCCTGGTTTTTAAAGCCTTGCCTGTAATTTTATCTGCGCTTACCGCAGGGACTGGTAAAATTGGTGTTCGGATACCCGGTCACCCGGTCGCATCTCGTCTGGTTCATCGGACGAACGGTGCCATCACCGGAACGAGCGCCAATATCTCAGGATTCCCGGGCGCCTCTCGGATTTCGGATATCGATCCTGTAATTATTTCGGAGGTCGACCTTATACTAGATGCAGGACCGCTAAAAGGGGGATCGGGATCAACCGTCGTCGATGTGTCTGAAGAAACCCCAAAGATTTTAAGAAGGGGTGAAATCTCCCCTGAAAAACTCCTTACCATTCTTAACCACCGATAGCGTAACCCGGTTTCTCTTGTAATTATTAAGAAAATTACAGTGACCATAAAACCGAAGGGGATCAAAAATGGATGAAAAGAGAAGCGGTAAAGAAAGACGCTCCAGCGAAGATCGAAGAAAAGGCGGGGCTTCTTCTTATAACGGCCCGGAAAGAAGAAGCCAAAAATACAGAAGAAGCGATACAGACAGAAGAAAAAAAGAGAAATAGGCAAAACCAAACTGGTCCTGGAGCATGAGAGAAAGCAGATCGAATCCCCGCTGACCCGCCGAAGGATGGATTCCATTGGGCAAGCTGCTACAGGGAATGCACTCGCTGGTTCGGTTCGTACGGTCACATCTGTGAATAACACCAAGGGGCAATCGATTAAAATCGGCCATAAAATCAAGAATAGTTTTTTTAGTTGAATTTTAATTTATTTATAGTTATTACATGTCGTTACAAAAAGACGCTCTGCTCTTTTATCCACAGTGTCTTCGGAAATTATGAATTTATAAGATATTGTTTTTATTGACATTGCCGGAGTGGTGAAACTGGTAGACGCGCTGGACTCAAAATCCAGTGGGCTTTATGCCCATGCGGGTTCAATTCCCGCCTCCGGCACCAATGATATCAAGGGGGTTATCGGTTTAAACCGATAACCCCCCTTTTTGATTTATTGGGCCTAGTTACCGTATGGATTTGGAAAATCAGCGCAGGAGGGGCTTATATTGAAACTGAAACTTTATTTCCGGTCCGAAGTGTGATTTCAATGACATATTCGCTTCCTGATTCTGGAAAAGAAAACAGAATCGGCATAATCGTCTGGGCTAAACTTCAAGGAATTGGGGTAAAATTCAATCCTCCTAAGAACGCATAACAATGGCAGGCCCTTGGTATCTGTCATCGGTTTTTTTTCGCGATCTTTGTAACCTTCCCTACTTTTTCATTTGCAGTATCGCCACCTTTCACGAATTTCATTTGTTGTTTTCCGGCCTTTCAAATTTTACGCCAATAACTTGAGCGCCAATCCAGATAATCCGGCCGGCTCTGTTTTCTCGCCCAAAAAGATGGAACGAATATATCATCGAGATATTCTGTCCAACCGAAAATGCCCCTTCGGTTTCGATTAAAAACCCGTCTTCGCTTATATTTCTGATCGATCCTTGGTAAAGCCGACCTTGGACGATAAAATCTACCGGTATGTCAACAGGGCGCCTGACATATTCTCTTTTGTCCTTAGCCGTCATGTTTTCCCCCGGTTGCGCCTTTTTTCCCTCAATTTAGGTTATAGTCACCACCCGAAGTCCAGATGGGGCAAACCATAACGCAAGCTCGCCATGTAATACTTTTCAAAGGCGATCTTCATCCAGTGAGCCCTCTTCCCCTTTTTGTGAACCAACTTATTGCGAGGCGGAAGCAGAGGGCTTGCCGAAAGGTAAAACCCGGTGTCGCCGGCATCGGCAATGCAAATAACCGAAAAATCTTTTCCCGGCTTTTTCGGACCCCCATTAATGTCCGCTGCGATATTGTGGGCTGCTACGCCGGCCATCTCCGCGGACATCTGCCCTGTTTTTGGTACACCGACCGGCACCTGCGTTTCGAAGGGAGGGGGAAAGGCCAGAGACACACCAACCGCGTAAATGTTTTGGTATTTGGGATTGGCCAGGTAATCATCTCCAGGTATAAAACCACGTGGATTGGAAAGCCCCTCTATGCCGATGTATGCATGGCTGCCAAAAAAGGACGGCACAATGAGGCTGAAATCGTTCTTTAATTTTTCTCCATCTTCCAGTTCCACATTTTCAGGTGTCACCTGTGCCAGTTTGCAGTTCACTTTCCATTCAATATCTCTGTCGGCGAATTCATCCTCAAGCATCCTCGTCATCTTACCGAAACCGTTCACTCCGAAATGACCGAGATACGGCTCGTTTGTTAACAAGGAAAGCTTGAATCTGTTTCTCAGCAGTTTCCTGCGCAGGTATGTATCCACCATCATTGCCATTTCATATACTGGACCAAGACAGGATGCACCCTGTGCATTACCGAATACCAGTGAGCCGGCCCCCTTGTTTATTGCGCCCATTAAGGCGTCTCTGGCATTAAGGGCCTCTTCAACGGAAAAAAATGAATAACTGTAACCTTTTTTAGGGCCTAGACCGGGTATGGCTTCATAATCGAGTTCTGATCCGGTAGCCGCTATAAGGTAGTGGTACTCGTATTCTCCTTTTTCACCAATAACCCGATTGTTTTCCGGATCGGCCCTGACAATGGTGTCCTGAACAAAGTCTATACCTTTGCGGCGTAAACTTCCGGCTACCGGAAACTGTATCGCAGAGGGTTTGCGCCAGCCCATCACAACCCAAGGTAAAGATGGGATAAACGTGAATTCATTATCCGATGAAACCACTGTGATTGAATGTTCCCGGGTAAGGTGCTTTCGTAAATTTAGTGCCGAGTGATATCCACCAAAGGATGAACCCAGAACAAGTATGTTTTTCCCCATTGCATCCTCCTATTCCAATTGAGCGAAAAAAAGCTCAACGGGGGGTATGGATTAAATGTTAATGGTTATTGGCTTTTAATTATGTTCATTAAGCTGTATTCCTTGTATATATGAGATACAATTTTGATTTAAATTTTACCAAAACCAATAACTGATAATGAATAACATCTAATCGAGTTTTGACTCGATTAAGTTAACAGCAGGGATTAGAGATAATTGACTTAAGTTTCTGGAAACGACCAGTGATGACATCCAAAAACAGGTAGCATCTATGCTATTTACAGTCAACATATTCAGACTTTTATCAACTTGGTGAGATTATGAGAATTTTGAGCGCAACCCAATATAATTGTTTTTGACCCTTGCCAAAAAAAATGTATATAACCCCAATTGAGGTTAAAGGGAGGCATAATATGGAATACGATTTTCTTGTTGATACCTATAACACCGAACGGATTAAGACCCTTAGCGTTTGGAGTATGTTCATGGATGACGATCTTTTAATTCGCCCTCACCCTTTGGACCAAAGAGATCGGAATCCACTCGAGCACATGGTACATCAGTGCCTTAGCGAAGAGAAATGGTTCCACGATATGTTCGGTATTGATGTGGGTGCAGCGCCTTTGCCTGAGAAGGAAACACGCCTTGAATTTATCAAACAGTATGCTGAAGATTCCGGACAACGGCTTACCATTCTGAAAGCAAAGGACAAAGTCTGGTGGGAACAAGAGGTTTCTTTTTTTGAAACCAAGCGAACCAGAAGTTGGATTATGGTGAGGAGGATAGCACATACATCATATCACCGGGGGGAACAGACGGCGATTCTAAGAATATTGGAAAGAAAAATCCATAGTATTTATGGACCGTCTGCTGATACAGGTGGTTTACCCAAAAATAATGCATTAACCATATACGCATACCCGGACATAAAATCTCTTATTGAAGGCGAATCCAAGGGCGGCTTAAAAGCACCCTTACCCGGACCTGGAAACGCGCCTTGTACAGAGCGGCCGGATCTTTAAGAAAAGCATTCAGTCCACAAGTGTTTTCGGCACATTTTAATCTGTCCATCGAATAAAGCGAATAGGATCCCAAGGGTCATGATTTCGAATTGGCAGATTAGTAAGGAGAGGTAACACCATGTCAAAATTGGTTCCGCCCCATGGCGGGAAAGGATTGACCATCTGCCTGCTGGAGGGAGATGAACCGGCTGCAGAAAAGAAAAAAGCGGTGGAGTTAAAACAAATACCCATCTCACAACGAGTGAAGGGTGATTTGATAATAATCGGGATCGGTGGATTCAGTCCACTGACCGGTTTTATGACGAAAGCTGATTGGAAACGCGTTTGCGAGGAGTTCCTGCTGATCGATGGCACCTTCTGGCCGGTGCCGGTCACTTTGGATGTCGCCGGAAAAGAGGCGGTTACCGTCAGTGAAGGGGATGAAGTTCTGGCTATTCTTCGAGAGTATTACAACGGTTTGACATAAAAAGTTGAAATTAGACTGCATGGCGCCGCAACCGGAGATCAAAAGTAATCATCTATTTTTTGCTTTTTCATTCTCAATTTGAACAATAAAATAGGAAAGCAGTATCTGGCTTTTGTTTGATGACTCTAGGTTTCGCGGATGTGAGTTACTCAGAAATTTTAGCTTCTGTTGGAAGCAGCCTGAACAATCTTAATCCCAAAACAAATAGAAATCCGATGATCCCAAGTATGCCTATAGCCTGGAGCACCTCATAAAAACTGATAGAATAGTTAACAATTCCCTCCTCAAGGGCAGAACCGACAATCTCCATATTTGGGAAAAGATCCACCGGGTGGGTCTGCCCCGGAATCACAATGAGATACCGCTCACATAAAACACCAAAGACCGTTAAAACAGACGACAACACGATCCAGGGAATTGAGCTTCCAGTCCTTGGATTGAAGAGAATACCGGCAGGGATTATAGAGCCGATCACAATCATCCCATACCAGAAAACCGAACTGTGAAAACCGCCGAAAAGGAAATAATAAGCTGCCTTGCGGGATTCAGGGAGATAAAGACGATAGGCATTTTCAACCAATACAAAATACATGGCCACAACAATGAAAACTGCCAAAAGCTTACCCAGTCTTACCATCAGCCTATTATCCAAAGCCCGCCTGGTAAGCCTGAATAACACGAATATAACCAGAATCATCAGTGCAGTCCCGGACGAGAGTGCCGCAGCAATAAAGCTTGGTGGGAGCAAAGGTGACTGGAACAATTCTCTAGGGACAAAACCGAAAATCGCACCTGTGCCGCTATGAACTCCGATTGCCCAGATAACGGCGATTAAAGCGATAATCCTTACCAGTTTTTCTTTTTCCCTGAACATTGCCCATAGATAGACAAAACAGATAAATATATATACGGTATACAAAAAAGGGTTGATCGAAAACATGGATACTGGATTAAAGTGTGAAAAAGGCACAAAAATTCTGTCAGGTCTTCCCCAGTCAAGTATGATTGACAGGAGAGCTGCCATCAAAAAAAGTATGGCAAGCGATACTGAGATCCTTGCAAAGGGTTTATACTCAATTTTTCCAAAAATAGCATATAAGGATGAAATCACCAGTGAACCGGCCGATAATCCGATGTAAAATACAGCCAATATTATTTGAAGTCCCCATGGCACCCGGTTCGTCATCCCTGTGATATAGAGTCCTTTACTGTACATAAGGTAGCTAGATACCAACCCCACGGCAGCCGATATCGCGAGAAAGGACATGAGCAGATAGAACTGTGTTGACCTCCCCTCTATGGTCTCAAAATTGGTTTCCATGATTTTGCTTTACAGACCTATGTAATAAACTTTTGGATTAGTACCCAGATCTTCCCTGATACCCCTTGTGGGATTACCGGCCATCAGATGTGAAATATCACTGGCCGGATCATTTAAGTTTCCGAAAACTAAAGCTTTAATGTTAATCATTTCACAAGCATCTACACATGCGGGTTTTTTACCCTTGTCTACAAAGTGCGCACAAAAGGTACATGATTCAGCTACCCCATGCATTCTTTTGGGGTAATTCTTATTATGCCATTCACGGTTTTCTT
>Ga0255053_10000774_pt1 | contig 17456 bp, 15 predicted proteins | sample JV7_2_22_MG_FD_188635 | JGI IMG/M metagenome (GOLD analysis project Ga0255053, IMG submission 188635) | Seawater microbial communities from Jervis Inlet, British Columbia, Canada - JV7_2_22 | ecosystem: Environmental > Aquatic > Marine > Inlet | place: Canada: British Columbia | collected...
GGGTATAGGTCGTGAACTCGACGTCGAACCACACGAGGCCGACGATACTGAGCGGGTAGCTGGCAACTGTCGCGACGCAGCCCAGGGCAATAACCCCGATGACCCATTTCAGCGGGACGAGTTTGTAGCTGTCGAGATAGACAAGGGCGGCGAGGAAGCAGCAGACGGGCAGGAGCCCGAGCAGGGCATGTAACACGATATCCGCAGTCATCGCGCCCGAGTTTGTCAGAGTATCTTCAGCGATACCATGAATTCTTCATCGAACCTCGTGCTATCCAGGTAGCCGAGCGCGTATCCGAAGGACAGCGTCATCTTATAGCGGGACTTGATCGTGAACTCAAAATCAAGTTGTGTACCAACGCTGGCCGCCTCGACCTTGAGAGCGCTATCGTCGAGATTGGTTGTCAGCGAACTCACGAATATCGCCGGCCGCGCGTGGGACACATAGAAATTCGGACTGCCAAGGCGAGAGAAGCGCCATGGCGGGAGGTTCCATTCGAGCATTCCGCGGTAGAAATTGCGACCGGGGATAGCGTTCAGGTCAAAGCCCGGGAATGCGTAGAACTCCCGGTAACGCTGGATTTCGCCGTGGTCCACATAGTTGTTGCCGAAACCGCCGAAAAAGAAATTTGCGAACTCATCGAGCTGGTCGCCGAATGCCACACCAGCCACGTTGCGGAACCAGATCGATGAATTTTTCAGTGGCAGTGCGAAACCGAAATCGAAGTTGCCGCCGATCTTAGGAATTGTATCGCTGTCGACGTGGTTGATCGATGCAGCGATATTCCACTCGATGCCTTTTTCGGCGGTGACGGCACCCAGCGATTCCCGTGTGTGGGAGAAGCCGAGGCGGGCGTCCAATGTCGTAAGTTTGTCGATCGACGCGGGGATATCCTGGTATCGCGGTAGTGCATCGATGTCCACGTAGTGATTCAGCTCCGTCGATACTTCAAGTTTGCGGGGCTCGTCATAGATGATTATCTTCTCGTAACCGACGTAGTAACGCTGCCCTTTGCGACTTTGCTTGGTCGGACCAAAGAGGTCGTAAAAATCAGCGTTATTGAGTCGTGCGCCGAACAGCCAGGTGCCGGCTAGCGGGCTGTTTTTGATCACCGAGTGACGGTAATCCAGCATGATGTTCGGTCGCTCGTCAGAGGGTAAGTCGCCGTCGAGACTGTAACCCAGGCCGACGCTGAACGCGTCGAGCATTACCGGATCCGAGAATTTAGCCTTGAGGGCCAGTGATACCGAGTCCTTGTAGCCGAGCACGATCGGGAATATCGACTCCAGGCGCAGGTTTCGGACCGGTACATATTCTCCGCGCGCGACAATTCGTGATTCGGCCGGGAAGTCAGCATTCGACTCGACCTGCCAGTCCTTCAGCTGGGGGTGCTTCTTGATGGTCTCGCTACCCAGAAATGTGACCGCGGCGATGTCCTCGATCGGCTCAGCTTCGATCTTCGCGGGTACGAATCCGCTCCCGGTGTAGTTGAAGACGATGAGGCTCTCGTTATCGACGGGAATCGGCCTGAAAAACCCGGTTTCCGTATTGCTGACAGCCTCAAGTTCGCCAGTCTCGAGTTCGTAGCGATAGATATTAGACACGCCCGTGTAGTAGGAACTGCCGAAGAGATACTTGCCATCCGGTGAAAAAACGAATCCTTCCGGCACCGCAAGACCAAAGTCAAAGCTGCCAAATTCGTCGATGCTGCCGGCGAGAAGATCTTCGCGACGAAATATTTTCAGCGACTGTTGTCCCTCGATATCACCAAACGATCCGGAAAGCAGGTCGCCAGTGGGGGAAATGTCCAAGTCGTAGACAATCGTGCCGTAGGGAAACGTGTACACGAGATCCCATTGCTCGTATGGGTGTGGGATTCGAACAAGCGAAACGTAACCGTTGAGATGCCTGAGGCCCCAGAGTGAGCGGTCGGATTTGTCGAATACGAGTTCTCCAATGCGTGCGTCGTGCAACAGCATCCTTGCTTTGCCGGTATCGACGTCGACGGTCATCAGGTCACGGTAGGCTTTGTTGTCGGCGGCGTAGAAGACCGATTTCGAGTCTGCGTCGTACGCTACGGATGTGACCGTGTACAACATCGGCACCTTGACGTCTTCGAGGTGCCGGACCTGACGTTCGTCAAGCGAATATTCACCGATGTGCGCAACGGTCCCGGGATAGCGCATTCCGGCAATCAGGCTGTTGCGGTCCAGGTCGTAATAGGCGCGGGACATCGAGCCCAGGCCGCCATCCGCCAGGTCCTCATGTGTACTGATCGGAAACTCGCGTATCGCCTCGAGGTTTTTGCGCTGGAATTCGTGTTCCCAGTCGATCCAGTTTTGCCAGGCATCGTTCAGCGAGATGCCGAACACGCGTTCGAATTCCTTGTCGTGTGCACGTTTGCCGTCACCAGTGCGCTTGACCCACTCGATGAGTTGTTCCGGAGAGTACGTGTACGCGACAAAGGTCATGAAGCGCCCCCCGTACAGGTAGGCGTTTGCACCGGCCTGGAAATCAGCTTCCACACCTTCGGCGACGAGACCGAGCGGATCGTAAAAGTGCGCATTGTCCCGCACCATGGAGCGGAACATCATTTCGTCATAGGGACCTTGCGCCCGTCCGAGACCACCTGCCATCCAGGTTTCCATGAAAACGGCGATGCCCTCGAGGTACCAGCGCGGGCTCGCGTCGCGCGGCGTGGTCAGGTAGTGATACAGCATCGTCTCCGGATGCTCGGAGGTGGGTAGTACCTTGCCGCCGAAGAGCTTGCGGTAACGATTCTCGGGCGCGGCAGGCTGGTCCGTGGTCACGACGTGGACCATCTCGTGGTTCATCAGCGTGTACATGCGCTCGACCGGCGCGAAGGTTTCGAAGCTCGGGATGATCGGTGAGACCTGCAGCATGACGAGATTGCTCGGTACTGCGGTGGCATTCGCGTTGCCGTAATCGGCAAAGTCGGTCAGCAGGACCGTCGTCTTTTCGTCTTCCTGATAGCCGAGGACCTTGCGGTGAACATCCATCGAGCCGTGAAAGCTCTGGACAACATGTGGAACGAGGTAAGTTTCGGTTGGATCGAAATACAACAGGCGCAGCTGGTCCGTCTCCACACTGCTGAGACCTTGCCCCTGCACAACGGCGTTGGCGGCCAGGAAGGCCGCCAACGCCACTACGATTTGTCTTGTTCTTTTTATTATCTGTCCATCTTCGAGTCTAGTTACTCACGGCTGCCCTCGCCGCGCTGTTCTCGAGTGCGCTACGGAACGCCGAGTTCTGCAGTGCGTTCATGAATGCCGCGTTTGCCATCGCCGACTGGAAGGCTTGATTCGAGATCGCCGCACGTACTGCCGAATTGCTCATCGCGGACAGGAACGCCTGATTGGCAACTGCCGCGCGAACCGCCGAATTCTCTAGTGCCGCGCTAAACGCCTGGTTGGCCATCGCCGCCTGCACGGCCTGACTGGCAACTGCCGCGCGAACCGCCGAATTCTCTAGTGCCGCGCTAAACGCCTGGTTGGCCATCGCCGCCTGCACGGCCTGATTGGCAACCGCTGCCCGCACTGCCGAATTGCTGATCGCATTCAGGAATGCCTGGTTTTCGAGCGCTGCGCGAACGGCGGAATTCTCCATTGCTGCGCGTACTGCCTGGTTCTCGAGCGCTGCGCTAAACGCCTGGCTCTCCATCGCGGCCTGCACTGACTGATTCTGCAATGCATCGCGAACCGCCTGGTTTTCGAGCGCCGCAAGAAATGCCTGGTTGCTGAGCGCGGCATGGAACGCCTGGCTTCCCAGCGCTGCGCGAACCGCCTGGCTCTCGAGCGCCGCATTAAACGACTGGTTCTCCAGTGCGGCATGGAGCGCCTGGTTTCCTAGCGCTGCACGAACAGCCTGATTCTCTAGCGCCGCGTTGAATGACTGGTTCTCCAGTGCGGCATTGAATGCCCGGCTGTCGAGTGCCGCCAGGACTGCCTGGTTCTCCAGCGCCTGGCGCGCTGCCGAATTGGCCATCGCGTCATGAAACGCCGAGTTACCGAGCGCGGCAAGAAACGCCGGGTCTTTCATTGACCTCTGGAATGACTCGTCGTTGATAAGCCGGTCAAATTCGGCCGATTGAAGGACTGACTGAATCTCCTGGTCGCCCAACTGAATGTCATCAGAGCTGGGCTGCTCTGCGCGGTAGCGCTCGGCCGGAGCGACAGTGCCAGTCACTTCGGAGTCTGTCGGTATCACGCCGCTAAAATAGGCGATCGCAATCAGTGCGATTGCTCCGATTATCACGGCGGGAAGTGTCTTGTTGCTCGTAGCCATCTTCAGTCCCCTTTATGCCCGCAAACCGGGCGCTTTGCTGTCTGACTTACTGCCTAGTACACACCAGGACAGGAAAAGTTGGTCGACCAGGGCTCGATACCTAGTCAGCCTCTCCATAATTCAGTTGTGCTTCATGGATGACTTCACCGTCGGCCATGAATTGCAGGTTGATCGTTGCGGGCCTGAGGCCCGGATTGTTCAGATACACCGCGTAACGCCGTTTCCCGTCCATCTGCAGCGTCACAGCGCCCTCTTTCGCGGCAATGCTCGTGCCATTGCTTTCCAGTTGGGCAAAACCGTTGAACCAGATCGACTTGTCCGAGTAACCCGCAAGAATCTCGACGGGCTGTCTTGTGCTGAGATCGAAGTCGACGATCAGGATCGGGCCCGTACTGCGTAGTGTTACGGTGCCGGCGAGCTGACTCTTGTCGATGGACACGGTGCCGTGCTCGGGCACCACGAATTCCGTATTGGCAATCGTACCGACCAGCCCGGTGACATCGTCGAACGCGTCACGGGAAATCTGCCCGGAATCGACAAGAGCGAGGGTAAGGGCCACGCCCACCGCGAACATGCCGATGTAGCCTAGTGCAGGCCCCGCGAACAGTCGCCGCAGAGGCCCGGGTGCCGGGCTCTGCGCAGACCTGGTGGGCGCCATGTTCAGAAGTACGTGTTTGAGGTGTGCAGGAGGCTCGATCTCGGGCATGCCATCGAGGGACTGACACAGCGTCGCGAGTTCCTCGTACACTGCTCGACCTTCCTCGCTGTCGGCAAGGAACGTATCGAGTTCCGCTTTGCCATCGCTATCGATCTCGCCGTCGATGGCCGCCTGGATGAGCTCGAAATATCTCGGATCGATAGTCATCTAGTGTAGTCCGCGTTCTATCAGGGTTTCCTGCAGGAGCTTGCGTGCCGTGTATAGCCTGGACTTGACCTTATTTTCGGAAATCTCGAGAACCTCGCCGATCTCCTGGTAGCTGCACCCGAGGAGATGTTTCAGGACGACTACTGCTCGATAGTCCGGGCTGATTGTCATCAAAGCTGCCTGCATGCCTTCACTCAGTTGTGCGTTGCCTGCCTCTTGCTCCGGGCCACCCCGGGCATCTGGCGTATCTCCGTCGAGCACGTCCAGCCGGTTCGACTTCTTGAGCCAGTTGATGGATTCATTCAGCGTTATGCGATAAATCCAGCTGAAAAAACGGTATCTCGGGTCGTATTGATCGAGGTGCTCAAAGACCTTGAGAAACACTGTCTGTGTCACATCCCGCGCATCGTCCGGACTATTGAGCATCCTGTACGCTGCGTTGAAAACGGGTTTCTCGTATTTGACCAGCAGTACTTCGAATGCTTGCCGGTCGCCTTTCCTGCACCGCTCCATCAGCTTGATGTCGTCTGGCTCATTCATACGTACAGCCGGCCGACAGAAAAGTTGGCCGTGGAACCTCCCTTGTTGGACCACTTGCTGATCCTCGTCGAGATTTACAGGGTTTCTATCTCGAAGATCGCGTTAAAGCCCGAGTAGCGGAAAATGTCGTATATATGCTTGTTGACGTTAACTATTCTCAGAGCCCCACCGCTCTCGGACAGTCTTTTTTGTGTTTTCAGCAGTATAGCCAACCCGGCGCTGGATATGTATTCCAGCTGCTCAAAGTCCAGCGTGCTGTTGGCGTCCAGGTGCCCCATGAAGGCCTCTGCTTTCTCGCTTTGCGCTGCATCCAGCCGCCCGCGGCAGACAATTTCGCCGCTTTCCCCAAAATTGATCTCAAACATCGTCTGATTCCGCCTCCTTGCTAAAGCGGATTCTACTCCGCCCATCCCGATAGTCGTATTCCAGCCTGTCGACCATATGTTGAATCAGGTGCAGCCCGAGGCCCCCGGGTTTGCGATCTTCCAGCGCAGCGCCGGTATCGACCTGCGCGGCCTTGGTGACGTCGAATTTGGCGGCATCGTGGTCAGTCATTGTAACCGTGACGCCATGGTTTGCGATTTCGACGTCGATCAGGATGTCCCTCTTCGCGCCCGGGTTGTAGGTAACCAGGTTGACGAACAGTTCTTCGAGCGCCAGTTGAATCGGAAATCTAACCGAGTCCTCGACGTCGTTGTCCAGCATGATGTCCTCGGCGAACCGGTAAATTTCGCCGAGATTGTCAACGTCACGGGTGAAGGATTTGTCTGTCATGGTCCTATCGTTGCCTCCGCACCAACAGGATAGTGATGTCGTCGGCCTGCGGTGCCTTGCCACCGTGCAGGCGTGTTGCTTGCATCATGGCAGGGACGAGCTCCTCGGCGGTACCGCCGGGTAGCGCGTCGATGACGGACGCGACGCCTTTCTGGCCGAACTGCAGGCCTACCTCGTTCTCGTATTCGTAAATGCCATCGGAGATCAGTCCGAGTATGTCGCCAGGCTCCAGCTTGATCGCGACTGCCGCTTGCAGATTCTTCTGCGCCATGTAGCCCAGTGGAAAGGTCGACGGTTCGTGCCAATCGTAAGACTTTTTGGCCGCGTGGTAATGCATGATGGGCCCCTGGCCCGCGGAATGGAATTGCACGGTATGGTTCTTCGCGTCGAGCAAGCCAAAGAATGCCGTGACGAAACGGTCATCGGGCAAGTCCTCGACCAGCTGATCATTAATATTGACGAAGACGTCGTCGAGGTCGGCATCGAGCCGCAATGCGACGCGCAACATCGCACGTACCTGTGTGGCGCTCAGCGCCGGTCCGATGCCGTGGCCCGTGGCGTCACCCATTAACAAGAAGAGTCGCTTGTCCGACAACGGCACGAGGTCGTAGAGATCGCCGCCGGTCTGGTCAGTGGGTGAGAATGCACCAGCGAAACCATAGCCATCGATAACTGGCATTTCCTTCGGCAACGTTCCCATCTGCACGTCACGCGCGACGGTGATTTCACGGTCGAGTTTTTCCGTGTCCATCATCGACTGAATTAGCCTGGCGCGATGTAATACCACAGCTGCCTGCGCGGCCAGAGCAGTGGCGACAAACTCGTCCTGCTCGTCGAATACACCCTCGTTCTTGTTCAGAATCTGTAGTACCCCAACCAGGGTGTCCTCGAAGCCGATCAGCGGAATCGTCAGCATGCAGCGGGAGCGGTAGCCGGTTTCCCTGTCGATGGCGCGATTGAAGCGATCATCGGCATAGCAGTCGGGAACGTTGATGAGCTTACGCGACATCGCCGACTCGCCGACGATGCCTTTGTTAGCCGGAATTCGTATCGTGCCGAGTTCGGTCGCGACGCGCACGACGAGTTCGTCGGAGTTATCGTCATACAGGAAGACAGTACCGCGGTCGGCGTCGAGCACATTCCTCGCCGCATCGACCACTTCGTTCAGCATCGTGTCGAGGTCAAACGGTGCGCTGAGCTTGCGTGTGACTTCGAGAACGCTGCGGAGCGCTTTCGCCTCGCTGACCTGCCGACTCACGCCCTGACTTTCCTTTCGATCTCGGTCATTGGCAGCCTGACATACTTTATTTCGATGTCGGAGATCCTCGCGACCATGCGCTCTGCGGCCTCCGGAATATCGAAGGTCGACTGGTCAATCGCTCGCTTCGTAACCAGGGTTTCTGCCTTGATCGCGAGATCCTCGCCGAGTTTCGATGCCGTATTGACAGGGTCGCCGAAGAACTCGAGGTCCCCGATCAGCAATACTCGGCCGTAGTCGATTCCGACAGACAGGTAGATTTGCTCCGCGATGCCGAAGTCCTCATTGTGCGCGAATAGCGCGGCATTGACGTCGAAGCTTGCCTTTATGGCATCGTCCGTTTTTTCGAAAAAAGCGTAACAATTATCCGCATCACACTTGAGTAGCAGACCGTTATTTTCGGCGATCAGCGGCGCAATGATTTGCCGTGCCCGATAGATCATCTTCAGGAAGTGGCAGACGCCGATCTTCCTCGACGTGCTCGAAAAACTTGCCATGTCCGAGATGAACACGGCACCCTCGGTGCCGAATTGCTCCCAGATGTGCATCCTGGCGGCTTCCATCTCGTCTTCACCGCGCAGATTCGCAAAATCGGCGATCAGGCCGTCGAAATCAGGATTTCCTGTTAACGGATTCAAATGCAGGTCTTCCGCCATGTTCTCCCCAGTCTTGTTGTTGTCATAAATGGCAGCAGAGCGAGTATATCCCGGATTTGGCTCGAATTTTCCGGCGGCAGCTAAGGGTTCTTCCGAATTCCAGTCGGAGGAAGGTTGGTAGATTCCCGAATTAGTCAATCGAATCCCGAAGGCGCCATGCCCGAGGTGTCATGTCGTGCAGCTTCTTGAATACCTTGACGAACGAGAGTTCGGACTGATAGCCGACATGTTCGCCGATATCCCCGACGGACAAATTCGACGTTGCCAACAACTCCCGGGCATTGCGCATGCGCAATCGAGTCAGGTAGTCGAAGAAACTCATTTGCAGTAGTTCTTTGAATTTTCGCGCGAACCCGGAGCGCGACATCGACGCAATTTCAGCCGCACTCTCGATTGTCCACTCGCCGCCGGGATTTTGGTGGATCTGCGTTAGGGCATTCGACACGCGATTGTCCTTAAGTGCCGCGATGATCCCGGAGCGCTCGTTTCGCCCAAAATCCTCTCGCAGCAACTGAACAAGCAGCACTTCGGTGAGTTTGTTCACGGTTAATTCGCTCCCCGGCGCTCCAGACATGTACTCGGCGCTCAGGTGCTCGAGCGTGCGAGTGAGCCAGGGCCATTCTTCCAACGCCTCGTTTCGCAGAATAACGAAACGAGGCAGGGCGCGCATCAACACGTCGTCCTCACGGTTCTCAAATTCACAGTAGCCGCAAAGTAGCAGCGTCTGTGTCTCGCCGATTTCCTCGCTGCGCATGACGTGGTCGACGCCAGGTGCCATGAACACGAAGTCACCGGGCACCAGGTCGTGGACCTCTTCGTCAACTGCGATCTGGCAGTGACCGCGTCGGACGAGGTGAAACATCGCCCGATCTTCTCCCGAGTAGGGCAGCTGCCAGGGCGGCACCAGGAAATCACAGAAATACACGCTGCCTGTGGCGCGCAGACCTCTGAGGATGTCGGTCAGGACCTCCATTATTGCTCCATAGTCTATGTGGAGTAGACGATTAGTAACATAAATAGCCGATATCAGCCATAGATAGTGAAGCAACGACAGTTCAACATACGCCTCACGGAAAGAAAGCAATCGGAGCTAATACCATGACCCACACAGAAATCTACTTCAAGACCTGGTGCCCCTACAGTCGCCGGGCACTGCGGCTACTCGATCGCAAGGGTGTCAACTACACGGCCATCGACGTGACCGACGACGTCGTGCGCGAACTCGAAATGCGTGAACGCGCGGGCCGTACATCGGTGCCGCAGATCTTCATCGGCGACCGGCATGTCGGCGGCTATGACGATATCGCGGCGCTCGACAAGACCGGTGAACTCGATCTGCTCCTCGCCGGCATTGAACAGACTGAAGAAGCGGCCTGAACCAGGGCTGTCTGCCTCACAAAAAGGAGAGTGAACATGACTTATGCAAAACAAATCATCACCACCGCCGCACTAGCGTTGCTATTCGGCATGGCGGCAGCGGTCGCTGACAATCACGACCGCCTCGCGAAGTATGCGGATCCCGCGGAACCGGCGTTGCCAGCCACCAATGTCGACATTTCACTGAGCGACACGGCCCTCGTTATCACCGATCCGCAGATCGACTTTCTGAGCCCTGAGGGAGTGACCTGGGGCGTCGTTGGTGAGAGTGTGACCGAGCTCGGCACGGTCGGGAACATCGGCCGGCTGCTCGACACGGCAAAGGCAGAAGGGCTGCCCGTCTACATTTCGCCACATCACTACTACCCGAGTGATCACGGTTGGAAGTTCGAAGGCCCGCTCGAGAAACTGATGCATGCCATCGGCATGTTCGATCGCGAAGGTCCGTACACGCTCGAGGGGTTTGACGGTTCGGGATCGGATTTCATGCCTGAGTACAAGGAGCAGATCCTGGACGGCGAGACCATCATTGCGAGCCCGCACAAGGTCTACGGCCCCGAGCAGAATGACCTCGTATTGCAGCTAAGAAAGCGCGGCGTATCGAAGGTGATACTCGCAGGCATGTCGGCCAACCTGTGCACTCAGGCACACCTGTACGAGCTGTTGGAGCAGGGCTTCGAGGTGGCTGTTGTCAGAGATGCGACGACGGCTGCCAAGCTACCGGAGGGCGATGGTTACCTGGCAGCAATTACCAACTTCCGCTATGTCGCGAACGGCCTCTGGTCGACTGACGAGGCGGTTGCAAAGATCAAGACGGCGCGATAAATCCAGTCTTCCCCCAAAGACACGCGCTTGACTGCCCGGGTGAAAGCCCGGGCTTTTTTATGCCCAGAAGCCCGCGACGCGACCGATGAGCCAATAACTGGCAATGCCACCGATGACATAACTCGCCGGGGTCGTGAGTGACGTCCAGTGCACGTCCTCGCCGTCGGTCTGCAACAGGCGGCTGAGCACCGGACGCAACACAAAGAACGCAGCGAGCAACGCCAGGACAAACAGAATCTGGCCGATTTCGACACCAACATTGAAAAACAGCAACGCCGTCGGAAGTTCCGTCTGCGGCAGACCAATGTCCCGAAGCACTGCGGCAAAACCCAGGCCGTGTAACAAGCCGAACGAGGTCGAGACAGCGACCGGGTAGCGATGCGTCAACTGCGCTTTATCATCCTTGACGATCTCCCAGGCGAGGAACACAACGCTTAGCGCGATCGCGGCTTCTACCGGCGGCGTCGGAATTCGGATGATGTCGAGTGCCGCCAGCGCGAGCGTAATCGAGTGCGCGATCGTGAATCCTGTAATTGTGATCAGCACCTTGCGCGCCGTCCGGGCGATCAGTAGCAGGCAGGCCACGAACAACAGGTGATCGATGCCGATCCAGATATGCTCGACGCCGAGTGCCGTGTATTGTCCGGCAACGGCGAGCTTGCTCTCGGACTCGGGCACAACCCACTCTCGTTCATCAGGTTTGAGGGCGCGGACGTATTTTTCGCCATTCGCAAGACGGACCTGAAATAGTGTGGACAACGATGGATTGACAATCGGGAACTCGATGCCAATGCGTTTTCCGGACAGACCGTCCGGGCAAGTGTAGTCCTGCCGACCAACGTAGGCGCCCCCGGCCTGCTGCGTTGCCCGACGCGCATCAGTCTTGCAGTCGGACGGCATATTGATGGTCGGCAAAGCGTTACTCGGGACCGTCGATGGCACCTTCCACTGCACACTGAAAATCCCCGTCTCCGTCTCGATGATCTCGATGAAGTTCGGGCGGGAGTCGTGTGCTTGTGCCAGGGAGGCAAAACCAAGCAGGATTCCGACAGACAGAATACGTCCGATCATTCGGCGGTTCCGCGTTCGAAGTTCATACGTACGTCGTAGGTGCCGACAATCGCCTGAACGGCGAGCTCGTTCTTCTCGTTGACCTCCACGCGCAATGCATCCTCACGTACCGACTCCTCGACATCCGCAAGTTCGGGATACATTCCCTCGGTTCGTTTGCTCACCATCACGAGGTGATGGCCGTACGCAGATTCGACCGGACCCTGCCAGAGCTTGTCATTCGCGTCGAGCGAGAATAATGCCTGCGCCATCGGCGACCCGAAATGACTGCCGACAAAATCCTCTGTTCGCTCGACGTAGTTCACGTTGTAAAGAAACCGGTCACCATGGCGCGTGCTCTCTGAAAACGGCACGTTGTTTGTATTCAGTTGCGTGAGCGTCGTCCCGGCGAGTGTACGGGCCTGCTCATGTCCGTGGCGGTCAACGCTGAAGAAGACGTGCGTAAACGTCACGTATGGATCGATGTAGTAGTCGTCTTTGTTGGCATCGTAGTAGGCGGCCACCTCGTCATCAGACACATCGACAGCGGCCGTCACGAAGCCGTTGGTAATGAACCGCAGAGACTGGATCATTCTCTGTTTGATAACGTAGTCGTTGGCGTCCATGCCAAGTGCCAACGCTTCGCGATGCAGGGCTTCCTCGCGAACGAAGTCATCAATGAGCATCTTGAGCTCCGTCTCACTCAGGGCGTCCAGTCGTGCCGCGGCAACCTTTGGATTGAAGGCCTTGGACCGATACTGCACGAATGTCAGCAGAGCATTGCGATCGACAACGATAGTTTTGCTATCCAGATTGCTGTCTTCTGGTGCGACAAATTCGAACAAGACAAACAAGCCAAGACCGATGGCCAGGAAATGCACCAGCGGTTCACGAATCAGAGTTTTCAAAATGCCTCACCTACACCAAAGTAAAATTCTGTACCGTCCTTGCCGACGGCGAGGTCGGCGGATAGCGAAACGCGGTGTTTCTGCGAAACGACGAAACGGGCACCAATGCCGGTCGCAGGCAGAAAGTTCCTGCCGAAGTCACTCACGTCCGGTGCGACCTCACCGAAACCCGCGAATCCGGTGAATATCCATTTGTCATTCATATGCCAGCGATATTCGCCCTGCAACGCATACATCGCTTTGTCACGATAACGCCCCGAGGGATAACCCCTTAGATCCGTGCTACCGCCGAAGGTACTCATAATGAAGAACGGGGCGTTGCCGCTCGTGGTTCGAAAATAACCACGAAACGCCAGTACATCGCGGTCGCGAACGGGGAGATACCGGTTGGCGTTGATCATGAAAGTTTCGGCATCGAAGTCACCGCCGACATCCTTGCGGTAGATCATCGTACGGCCGGTCATCATCCAGCCGTTGCGTGGAAACTGCTCGTGGTCACGTGAATCGTAGATGATGGGTATGGTGATAGCGCCGATATCCAATTTGACAGACGGGTCGAAAAAAGGCTCGTCGATGATGAACTCCAATTGTGAATCGACATCACCACCGACATAACCAAGGCCGATATACAGTTTCTTCCACACCCGGTAGGAGGCAGATGCAAAATATATCGGTGCTTGCTGCAGGACGTCCACGGAAATGCCAAGGTCATTTAGTCTGTTGCCGACACCGTAGAAGCGATACCGGACGTCCATAAAACCGCCGCCGAATTTGACGCGTAAATCGTCGTCGAGCAGGTGCAGATTGCCGCCGGCACCATAGGCATAGCTGCCATTTTCCGCGTACCAGCCGAAACCGCCCAGAATCGATGGCGCGGTATCGCTGTCCTCATCTTTCGACTCCAGGAAGTAGCCGCCCGCGAGCGCAAGCGACCAGCCGACCTGCGGCGAGTACCCGGGAACCGGGGCAATAACGAGGTCGTCGGGCCACTTCTCTGCGAATCTCTGCAGGAAATTGCCAGCACCGTCAGCGCCTGTGAGGTCGAACCCACCATCAGTGATGGTCCCGGACAGCTCGCCAGCGGGCAGTTCGAAGTCCGTTTCCTGCGCCCGCACGGGTTGTGCCAGAACGAGGACCGCAAGCCCGGTGGCAAGGAGACTACGAAACATCAGTTTATTGCCTGAAACAGAAAAAATCGGCCGCCATGATACTGAACATGGCGGCCGGGTTGGAAAAGATCTTTGAATTACGGTGTATACCAGATCGGCGATGAATACGCGCGCTCCTGGATCGTTGCCGGGTGACCGGTCTCCTCGACCGGGATGTTCAGCGCTATTGCGTCATACAGCGTGTGGCGCGGCGTCGGGATCTGCAGAACGCGAACGTAATAAAAGGAGGCTTTGCCCGATACGAAGTCCGGGTCGCTCCACGCGATCGTGAGCTCGGGGTCACCGATGCTGTTGGTGTAGCTGCCCGTGCTGATGTCAACGGTATTGCCGATTGGCGCGACTTTGCCATCAGCCCCTACCGTGCGACCGTCCGCCATCGCGACGTTGTACACCTTCTCCTGAGGCATGCCCTCATCGTCCAGCCAGCCTTTGATGACCTGGATACGATCGAGGTTCGCGCCCACCGGATCCTTCACGGCGCGGATAAGGAATGACGGTGCCTTGCCTTCAGGCGCGGCTGAGAGATCGCCGCCCATTGGAACCCCTCGCTGATAGCCGATCTCGGCCAGGTTACTGCTGTGTGCGTCGGCGCCCACAAAGCCGAAACCCCCAAAGAACCGCAACTGAATACGAGGTCCGGTGCTTGCGTAGACTTCCTTGCGCTTCATCGCGTCAAAAAGGGCATCGCGCGAGTTTTGTGGTGCCCAGACGGCAGCAAGACCCGCCGCACCCATATCCCAACCCGGCGTGCCGGGGACGATCTCCTGTTTCTTGTTGGCCGGTGTCGAGTCGATCGCCATCTTGCCATGGAAGTTATCTTCTTCAGCTGACGCCATCGCCGTATGCGAATCGGTTGAACCGATCATGCCGAACTTGTAGGGATTGCCGCGATCGCGGCTATCGAGCACTAGACCGCGGAGCAGGGCGGTTCGCGCATAATCACCGTTCTCGACAATGCGCGCCTCCTGGCTTTCGATGACGGCGCGATCCGCCTCAGTGAGCGTACCCAGGAACGCATCACTGAACATGCTGGGCGCCTCGACGCCTTCGACAGCGATCAGGTGCTCGTAGGTCTCGTAGTCGGCAAATTCGTCGTTCGGTGACAGGCGCGGGTGTGTTTCCGAGTCGCCCTTGATCTGCGTCATCTCCACAATCGGTTCCCAGCGCATGCGCAGCGTCGAATATGCCTGATCAACGCCTTCACCCGTGCTGTCTACTAGCGGGAACATGAGTCCGCCCGAGATATTCGAGTTGTGCGGAATCGCGAGGAAGTCCGCGCCGGACTCGGCAGAAGTCTTCTCCAGCCAGGCCCACAGATCTTCCGGGTCCATACTGTCGAGGCTCGTGTAGGGGATGAATTTCTCGCCATTCGCCTTGTTACCTTTCATGATCAGTACGCGATGCAGGTTCTGGCCCTGCGGCGTGGACGACCATTCCCAGCCCATAAATGCTGTGAACACACCGGGTTCATTGTGGAGATCGGCAGCCGCCATTATCTCTCCCCAGACGGAGGCGTTGATCTCCGGATTGTTGAGATTCGGGTCCGGCGGAATGACGCCGTTAACCTGCGCGATCAACTCGCCGAATGCTTCCATTTCCCGACCTTCCGATGCCAAGTGCTGGAAGCGCTGACCGGTTTCGGTATTCGCGACGCGCGGGTCGCCCTGCAGCAACATCGGCACCACGCCCATGAATTCGCCATGATCCGTGACGGCGAGAAAGTCGAGTGGCGTGCCAATCTGGATACGTGCTTTGTGGTACGGGTGTACGACCGGGTAGCCCTTGGCATAACGGTACGCCGTGTCGGGATCCGCCGAACGGTTCTGCATCAGGTACGCGTCGGGTGAGTACGACGTGTGCAGGTGCGTGTCGCCCCAGTACAGGTTGTTAAGAGGATTCGAATCGAGCGTCACCGTGGCTTCTGCAGCAGGTGCTTCAGCAGGAGTTGCTGATTCGTCGGCCGTAGGCGCTTCTTCGGCGGGCTTGCTGCATGCTCCAAGTGTGAGTGCAAATCCGATGACAAAGAGTAGTTGTTTCATGTTCTTGATCCTTGATTTCTGACTAAGGCGTGTACCAGATCGGTGAGGTGTAAGCGCGCTCCTGAGTCGCGGTAGGAGCATCGGAGGGGTGCTCTACGCCGAAACGGAACGCATCGTAGGCAGACCATCGCGGCGTCGGAATCTCGATAACGCGCATGTAATAGAACGCGCGCTGATCAGTGTCAAAATCCGGGTCGGTCCAGACGACACCGAGTTCGGCTGCGCCAATTGTGTTCGTCCAAGTTGCATTCGCAACATCGACAGTACTACCGACCACCGGCAGTTTGCCGTCCGCACCGGGCTGGCGATCGCCGGACCAGGCAACATCGTAGACCTGTTCGTGCAGGTTCTTACCGTCGTACCAGCCTTTGATGATCTGGATGCGATCGAGGTTCGCGCCGATCGGATCGCGCAGGGCATAAGCCATGAAAGTCGGCGCTTTGCCATCGGGGGCTGACGTTAGATCACCGCCCATGGGAACGCCCTTTCCATAGCCGGCAAATGCGGGCTGGCGGCTGTTGAGATCTGAGTCGGTGTAATCCCAGCCACCGAAAAAACGCACCATCGGGCGGCTGCCGGTCGTGGCGTAAGTTTCCTTGCGCGACATCGCGTCGAAGATGGCCTCGCGAGTATTCTCGGTTGCCCAGACCGCAGCAAGTCCGGACGCAACCTGCTCCCAGTCCATGATTACACCGTGCTCGGTCTTCATGACAATGTCGCCCAACCGATGCGGGCTGGGTTCAACACCGGAGTGCTTGCCGAAGAAATTGTCCTCCTGCGCAGTAGCCAACGATGTATGGCTGTCGGTCGAACCGACCATGCCGAACTTGTAGGGGTTCGTGCCGAGTCGATCCTCGATGGCGAGACCGCGCTTCAGAGCTTCGCGCGCATACTCGCCCGCGAGCATGTCGTTGGTCTTGGCGGCGGAGAGGTCGAGATTGCCCTTGTCCCAGGTCTCGTAGTCGGCGAATTCGTCGTTGGGTGACAGGAACGGGTGCGTTTCGCCATCGCCTTTGATCTGCGTGGCTTCGTACAGCGGCTCCCACTTCGCGCGTTCCTGGACGTAGGTCTTGTCCAGTTTCTTGCCATCATACTGTGCGCGATCCGGGAACATGATGCCGTTCGCGAGGTTGCCGTTGTGGGCCAGTGCCAGGATGTCACCGCCGGTCTTGTCTTCATACTCGGTGAGCCACTTCCACAGGTCACGGGGATTCGGGCTACCCCACGGCGCCGACATGGTAAACGGCACCATCTGGCTGCCTTTGTCTGCCCCGTCGCGGTAAACGACAACGCGGTGCATATTGTTGCCCGTGACCAGCGACGTCCACTCGTAACCGATGAAGGCCGTGAACGTGCCGGGATCGTTGTACTTCTCGGCAGCAGCTAGTGTCTTGCCCCAGGTATCTTTGAAGGGCGCGGAATCCGGCGTGTATGCGAGTTCCGCCGGAAACTGATCCTGCGAGAACGCCATAATTAGTTCGAGTGCGACGGCGACGCCATCGCCGCCCTTGATACGGTCGTAATACTCGCGGCCCAGCGGTTCGGCGAGAATGTGAGGGGCACCGGCCATCAGGTCGGGGAAGAAGCCCATGTTGTCGGAGTGATCGGCGATAACGAGCCAGTCGAGCGGTCGCGACAACTTCGCCGGGAAGCCGCTGGTTGCGACGACTTCTTCGCCTCGTGCAAAAC
>Ga0255053_10000775_pt1 | contig 17452 bp, 21 predicted proteins | sample JV7_2_22_MG_FD_188635 | JGI IMG/M metagenome (GOLD analysis project Ga0255053, IMG submission 188635) | Seawater microbial communities from Jervis Inlet, British Columbia, Canada - JV7_2_22 | ecosystem: Environmental > Aquatic > Marine > Inlet | place: Canada: British Columbia | collected...
TAAATTGAAAAACCATCTGGGTTTCCTGTTATAAAGGGGTTTAGCAAACGATAACCCAAAAAACAGGAGGTACCCAGATGGTAAAACAACGGAAAGAGAATACCAAGAAAAAGCGTAACGGTAAAGGTTTTAAAGAAAATGGCGCGCAGGCCAGAAAAATCAATGCTTCAACGGTATATGAGACTTGCACTGAGCAGCTAAGTCCATTTGGCGGGCTTTTGCCACTGATAAAATTTTTTGATTTGGTCGGATTTAAAGATATTTTTGACTCCACTTATTTAAAGCCTCGCCGAGACCCTAAGATAGGCCACCATTTGATGCTCGTAGGCATATTGATGCTACTGTTTATCGGCTTTAATCGACTTTGGCATTTTACCTATATACAATTGGATGCCATGCTTTGCGGATTTTTTCGGCTAACAAAGTTGCCGGTAGCCAGCACATTTTGGCGCTATGTTGACAGCTTAGGGATAAATCAAGCCAATTCATTTTTAAATATTATGAGCGCCCTGCGTGAGCGAGTTTGGCAGCTTTGCGATATTAATTATTATAAAATCCGTATCAGTATCGATACGACGGTGGAGACAATTTTTGGCAACCAGCAGGGAGGCCGCAAGGGGCATAATACCAAATACCGTGGCAAAAAGGCGTTGCGGCCGATTCTTTGTTTTATCGATGAGACCCGCGAGTACCTGATCGGTAAACTTCGTAAAGGCCAAACAGTAAGCGGCAAGGAAGCCGCGGCTTTTATAGCAAAGATCCAAGATCATCTGCCCGGTTGCGTGCAACAGGTGTTACTTCGGGCCGATGGCGAATTTTTGAGCTGGCAAAGCGTCGCTGTTTGTATTGAAGCCGGTTTTGATTTTATCATTGCCAATAAAAGGTGCAATCCACCCTTTGACCCGCACAGCTGGTACCGGCCCTTCAAACGTAAAAGTATCGAATATAACAGCTGTGTATACAAGCCCATCGGTTGGGGTGCCGCGTGCCGGTTTGTGGTCATGCGCATTCCAAGACAGGAGGCTAGAAAGCCCGGGCAAGCTATTCAATGCGTATTGTTTGAAGATGACCGTTATCTTTATCGTATATTCTGTACCAATCTTGGCGGCAAGCCACATAAAATTATCGCCGAGTATGACAAAAGAGCTGATGTGGAAAACCTCATTGGCGAAGCCAAACGCGAAGGGTTGGATGCGATTCCTTCAGCCAAATTTAAAACCAATTATGCCTACTTTCAAATTGTCATGCTGGCCTATAACATCTGGCGTTATTTAAAGATGATCGCACAGTTCAGTATCGGTGATGATCAATGTGCTCAAGACGCACACTGTGCTACGGGTCTGCAAGGTATAATGAACAATACCATCCGGATTGCCCGCTTAAAGCTGTTGTTTATCGCCGCTAAAGTTGTAAAGGAGTCTAACGTCGACAAGGTTAAATATTCAATCCATGATGCCAGAACTGCGGCAATGATGAACTTCTTAAAATTTTTAGATAAACTACGGTTAAAGATACGACCCTGGGAAGAAAATAGTCATTGGCCACAACGATTTTCTTTACAAAGCTGTTAAGCAAAAAATTTCTTGCACGCAGATAATATGTTGAATTTACAGTATCATAACCGTATGCTTTTTAGATAACTTGAGCTGAAATTATCTAGAAAAAATTAATACCTGAATTTTGAAACAACAAACAACGGCCAGGGTCAATTATGATAAATCAACCTTGTAGAGTTCGTAGAGGAGATTTTCGTGCAAAATTCAGGTCATTACATACTAATTGTTTCTTCAAGTGCCTCCATTTTATTTTTGCAGGTAATACAAAAAGTTGTAACAGGTCTGGCTTTTAGCCGTTGTAAGGAGATCTTTTCACCACACATGTCACAGATACCAAATGTGCCTTCTTCGATCCGCGCAAGAGATTGGTTAATTTTGCCAATTAACCTGCTTTCGCGGTCTCTTATTCGTAGTGTGAAGTCCCGCGTTGCTTGAAGAGATGCTTGATCCACATGGTCAATTGCTTTAACAGTTGGCTCTTGGAGATCTGTGATGGTAACATCAGCCTGCTTGTAAAGATCCTCCTGCCAGCGGATCAGCATTTTACGGAAGTATTCAAAACCCCTATTTTTCATAATCATATATCTCCATTCTTCTCTCTATCTGTTACAACTTCGATTTCCTACGATATTCTGCTTCAATTATTGGTTCCGATTTATAATCGTGGCGCTCTACACATTGTGTTTGGAGTGCGATCGGAAATTTCATAATAAAACTGGCACCCTTACCTTTACTGGAAACCGCCTGTATGCTGCCTTTGCAATCCTGGATAATTCCGTAACTTATGGAAAGACCCAGTCCGGTGCCTTGACCCACTTTTTTGGTGGTAAAAAAAGGCTCGAATATCCGCTCTAAAATTGCTTCCTCAATACCCGGTCCCGTATCGCTGATCTCGACGGTAATCTCTTTACCATCGGATCTGGTTTTCAACGAAATTTTCTTGGCCTCTTTGCTGGGTTGGTGCGACTGCCATTTTTCATCCATGGCATCCCGCGCATTGATCAACAGATTGACAAAAACCTGTTCCAGCCGGTCAGGATCCGCCAGAATCAGGGGAAGATTCGGCGCAAGATCCCAAAATATTTCAATTCCCCTGACTTTTAATTGCTGGCCTAATATTTCGAAAGCGATTTCCAGCACCGCGTTTACCTGGACCTTTTCCAGAGTGGTATCCGACTTTCTGCCAAATTGGCGCATATGATTGATGATCTTGGTGGCGCGGTCGACATAGGAATCGATCTCCTCTGACAAGGTGAAAAGGACTTCATCCTCAATCTTCTCTTTTTTATTAATCTTTTTCATAAAAAAGCGACTCGCGGTTTTGATGACGGAAAGCGGTTGATTAAGCTCATGGGCAACACCGGTGGCCATCTCGCCCAGGGTTGCCATTTTGCTCGCCTGGATGAGCTGCTGTTCGGTTTCGAGTCGCTGGGTAATATCACTGGTGGTTACAAGATATACTTTTTCGCCCGGATATTCAGACGGTGATATCCGGATATTAACGAAAAGTGAGCCGCCATTTTTGTTGAGGTGTCTGACCTGGTTTACGATGGAAGTCGTTTTTATCAAGGTCTTATAATGATCTTGTTCTTCCGGCCTGAACAGCTCCAAAAAGGATCGTGCAATCATTTCATCCTTTTTATACCCGTAAACTCCTTCAACGCTGGCGTTGCAGTCCAAAATCTCAAGGGTATCCATATCCAGAACAAAAACCGGATTGGGAATGTTATCGAATATGGCGTAGTATTTTTTCTCGGATTTTTCGAGTTCTTCCTCAAGTATTTTGGTTTGCGTGACATCGAGACTCATCTCCATGGCAGCAACAATCTCGCCCTGATCGTTTTTGATCGGAGAGGTGTTGACAATCCAATGGGTAGGGCTCCCATCCTTGTTAACCCCTCTTTCCTCACTGAAATGCGACAGGCCGTCTTCAAATGTTTTTTCAACAGGACAAATTTTACATTTTTCCTTCCGCCCTTTATAGGCGGAAAAGCAGTAATCTCCGGGCTGAGGTTTGAATTTTTTGTAAAATTCTCGATTATATTTAATCAATTTGTAGTTGTGGTCTTGAACGGTGATGATACAGGGGACTAGCTCGAATAGACTCTGATATTCATCTCGCTGTTTGTTCAGTTCACCCTGCTTTTCCCACATATTTGAAACAAGGTTTCTGCGGAGCTTTTTTATAAAGTTTAACATGGGTTCACGGTTTATAAACCATATGAAAATAGCTTGAATGGAAAGTGTTTATTTAATTTTTCGATTCAGATTACTGCACACGAACCGGGACTGTAAAGGTCTTTGCAATTATCACGCGAAGTCGGTGGGCATTCGGGATACCGAAAACTCCCCGTCCTTGTTCTTCGCTTGCTTTTTTGAAATCAAAAAAAGGCCAATACAGGGCTATTATAAATTAAACCCGGGTATTGGCCTACCGTACTGCTGATCAGCGAAAGGTTTGCTTTGGGATCCTCAGTTCTGTCCGCCAAAAAGATTCTATTTTATAATCAAATTAAGCATACGCTTATTTTTTTTTTAAAATTTTTCGTTCTAAATCCTCCGTTAACGTAATGATAATAATTCGTTCGCCGGTTTTCGTGCTGATGTCCGTATGAAAACTGGTGACCGCGCAACCGGCTATGCCTTTGATGACAGCAGTCAGAATATCGGTGGAGTTTTCCAGTAGTTTGGCCCGCACCTGTTTAATGAGCTGAATCCCCTCCTCATCTTTGGCCAGATGACGCTCAGCCGGGGTCAATACGCCCGTCAAGCGGATCAGCATCATGTCCTGGATAATATGGGTTCTGACATCCACCGGTCCACGACCCATGTGTTCTTTTTCAAAAGCAATCAGCGCGTTGCTGATTTCAGCTTCCATTTGCCCCTTGGTTAGAGGCCTAGTTTTGCTAATTTCTGCTTTTCTCATGGCAAGTTGATTGACTAAAAACCTTGCGTTCCGCTGCAAGTACTGTCTTACACGCTTATACTGAATTCAAAACGCCTATGCCGGAATAGAGCCATACAAATTAACTGTGTATTTAGTAAAATTTTAGGGATTAAGCAAGATTTTTTATGCCAATCTCTTATAGATACTTTTTCAGAAGTGGATTTTGGCACGCGGACACCACCACAAAAAGATGCCGGCGTCTTGGAAAGAGACCGGGACATCTCATAGCCATCTGTCACCCTTTATCTCAGAACCGATAGGTGTCCGTGAAGGAGGGTTTTTTATCCTGAGTCTCAACTTGCGTGCCGTTGAGCCCTTGCAACGATCCTCACACAACCGTTGGTTCCGTCGACGCGAATGACATCTCCATCGCTAATGGATTCAGTTGCATTTGAGGTTCCTACAACTGCTGGAATTCCGTGCTCTCTGGCAATTGTGGCAACAGGAGCCAGTAAACCGCCAAAATCGGTGACCAAGCCCTTGACCTTCGGGAAAATGGGAGTCAGTTCCGGTGATGCAAAAGGATATACCAATATGCTAACAGCTTTTAATCTAACAAGGTCCTCAGGACAGGTAATCACCTTTGCCAATCCTTCCGTTAATTACCCAGCCTCTTTCTTCTTCCTCACCGGCTATCTCCTTGCGTTGTTTTGCCAGTTCAAAGATAATTACTTTAAAGGTTTTTCCGGACCCTAAGCCCGCTGGCTTTTTAACAGGCTCTTCGAAAAGATTTGATGCTTCTTTCAATATTTTCTCCTTCCTTTTTTAATGAGTCGATCTGACAGCTTATTTATGGGATCTTCAGTATCTCCTGCACGGTAGGGCTGCCGTAATGGGTGCCACCGGTTTTTACGCTTAAGTTTGGAAGAATTTGAGCATTGCTCCCGCTATGAGTGTGGCCGCACAGCACGGTCACCTCGCAGTCGGGATAAGAATGCATGCACTCAATAAGCGCTTCTCCAAGGACCTTGCAGCTGAAATGGGGAAGCCAATGATCACTGGAAATACTTCCATCATGCCAACATGCTTCCTTGAATGGGGGTACATGTGTAAGCAGCAGCACATGATGGAAACGGGCCAAGGCCCCGGGCAAAATAGCTCTCAAATCGGCAGACGCTATGTCACCCAGTTCATTGAGCTTCACGAGGCGGGTATTTTGATCCAGGCCGGTAAGTTCTTTAATAAGGCTGTAATCGTTGAGCAAGACCATGGAATCCTGGTAGTTTCCCAATCGACCATCAGCCCACGAATCGATCCCGATGAGCCCCGTTTCTTTAGTAAGTTCGACAACCCCGACGGCCGGAAGCCAGTGCAGCCAATCGGAGCGATCGCAAAATTCTTTAATCGCGGTTCGCACGCCGGCAATGGAACCATAATAGTGGTCATGGTTTCCGAGAACGAAATAGATCGGCCTGCAGATTTCATCTTCGAGAACCCGAAGATATACCTTGATAGTTCTGGCATCACCGATATCACCTCCGAGCAGTACCGCATCTGGGTTACACTCGGCAATACTACGGCAAAACGCCTTGACCTTAGCAGGAGACAAGAAGTCGAGGTGAATATCGGTTAGCCAGGCGATACGTTTCATCAGCATTATCTCCGGTATTCATTTCTGAAGCATGCGTTTTAACGATATTTAAAGAACAGCCAAACCAATAACGCCAAGGCCGCGATCAGACAGCCGACCAGGAATGCATTTTCCATTTCTTTATCTCCTTGACGAAAGCAGGAAAAGAAGGCTGTTTTAGCTCAATCCTGTTGCACTATAGTTGGAACAGATTTCTGTTTGTAGAAATCCCCGTTTGAAGGTGACCGTTCACCCATCAAGGCCTCATGGGTACTTTGTTTCGGTAAGTTTATACTTGCTAAAATTTGGTGGCAGGATTGACCGTATCAACCGGCCGGAACAATAGGGGCAAAAAAACACCGCCATGTTGAATTCATCAATCATGATTTCGTCGGGAACTTCAAAATAATAAACCTTTTTGCATTCTTTGTTGTTACAATAAAATTGTGTATTCATAATTTCACCAACCTTTAATGTTGTCTTTTATGATCGCTGCTTCTATATATGATGGTTTAAATCACCCTCTGCCGGTCAGCCTTTAGGAATCCTTCCGGTCTGGACACACTCGGCGCGAAGCCGCCGGCCGATGGTTGCGATGATCTTTGTTTTGGGTCTTTTACTTTTAAACCGGGTCATTCGACTATCCAGACTAACATTAATGGTTTTACAAAAAGACTGCTTTACTTTCTAATTATCCACTCGTCGCCTTCAGATTTCACAAAACCTATGGTCGATAGAAACTCCAACCTGGTCAAAACCGCGTCCCTGGTCACGGGTCCTTCTTTTAGATCACGATTCTCCCCGAGTTCGTACCATAGGTCTTGTAAACACAGACTTCCATAGTGGGAAAGGATATCCAGAATGTTTTTATCAATTTCCTCTAAATGGTTGGCTTCTATCATAGTTGCACCCCGACTGTTTGTTCGGCAGTCCAAAATTGGTTAAGTCACCCGATCCCGTCAGCGGCCCGGAAACCAAGGTCGAGCGCTTCCAGGTTCATCTCAACAAATGCCGGCTTAGCTTTTCTCCGTAAGACCTGCCGGAAAAATTCAGGCCCCAGGGGTAGGGGTATCGCCCCGGTTTTGACCAGGGCGCCCAGTGTGAGGATCTTTTCTCCAGGGTTGTCTTTGAGCAGTGTATGCATGGAGTGGTTCCTTTGATTTTTGCGCCACTGAATGAAAAATGGCAGACGGGCTTGCCTTTACAGGCCCGCCAGCTATAGGAGTGAATAACACTAAATATCGCAATTATTCTTTCGGTGATCCCATCACTTCCCCAAACATCTGCTCATCCCACAATCTGGAATCGGCGATGTTCTGGCGGAATTTGATGAAGTCAATAGTGTCCTGACCCGTGATCTTCTTGGTGTTGAAGGCCCCGAAGCCCAGGAAGGCCTCGCCGTTCATGTTGGCTGCCAGCCAGTGACGGTTGCCATTTTTCGCGATATCCCAGAAATATTTCTTTTTCTGTCGAATACCGTCGATGGACATGATCAAACTGCCTGCGAAACTTTCATAATAAAAATAACGTCATTAAAAATGATTTGGTTTCAAAATTGATTCCGATTTGGCTCGATATAACATTGCGACCGGTAATCTGATTGATCCGGTCAATAAAAAATTCTTTGGAGCAATCGAATATTTTTACATACATTTGATTGACTAAATCGGCGTCTTGCTTATCAAACCCCATTTTCTGCTCTGCCAAACACAAAAAATTTTCCGCGCAAATCAATACCATGGTGTTCTCCATCATCACATTGACCGATTTGGCAGGGAATCCGAATTCCTGCTTCAGGAATATGCCGGCTTCACGAGCGATAGCTTTTTTTTGATCCTTCAAATTGAGATCTTCCATAATCTCTGATCCTCCGTGCCGGCAATGCGGTCCCGGTATTTATGACTTTCGCAATTCGCAAAGAAAAGAGCATAAAAAAAGGCCAACAGTGATATCACTGTTGGCCTACCTGAGACTGATCTCCTTTAATGTGTAAAGGTTATCCTTCCCTTGTCCGCCAAACTTATGACGCTACTAAGGATAAGCAATTCACGCCATAAAGCGCAATTAAGGGCAACGTAAAATATTATTAATTGGGTGTCAACAGAAATTTATCTCCATTCTTTTATTATAATATTATATGCGTACTATATCGGGTCGGTGTTTCGATTCTCCGTTCCTGATTTTTCGCGATTTTGATCGCGGCATCTTTTTAAGGCAAAGTTTATCTTTCCTGACAAGGGCACAAAGTTTTGGGTTTTCAACCTCTTTACAATTGTCAGGTGTATACATAGGGCATTCAGGATGTTTTTTCGACATGTTTCAGTTTTCTCCCCTCATGCATTTACAACGATCAAGAGAACTCACTTACCGCAAGCTTGAGCTTGTCGGCGTATTTGCCTGTTAATATGAACCTAGAGGAATTTTTCATCAATACCTTTAAATTATTATGAAATATACTCAGTCCAAAGGGATGAATCTTTCCTGTCAACCTATCGGTGTGAATATAAACCTGGCTGACATCTCTACAAGTTGCTCCGATCACATGGTTCAACTCGGATGCCGATGACCCATCGAAATCGCCTGACAAATTGAGATGAAGGTTTTTGTCTTTCCGAAGGATAGAGATTGTAAAATTTGACGCCATAATGCCCCCTTTCTTATTCAATCCTTGAAAATGGGCTGAAAAGCGCGATAGCAACTCTATACCACGAAGCAATTACATTCCTTCTAACCCTACTCTAATTTTATTTTTCACCTATCCCCAACAATAGACTACATGGTTCGATGTCCTTTCAGCTAAAAGCCGCGCGCTCTTTTAATAGAACAAAAAAGGCCAACAGTTATCACTGTTGGCCTGCCTAAGGCTGATCTACTTTATACTTAAAGTCTATCCTCCTTTTAGTCTGCCGAACTTATGTTAATAAATATAGAATCATTAAATAGTTGTCAATACATATTGGACCTTTAAGTGTTCCTAAGCTGTTTAATTTCAAAAATGTAATTACGGCGACTTGCGCGCCAAATAGTAGGCTTTGATCTTTATTATTGCGGTAACCGAGGCGTTATTACGTTAACCGATGCAGGAATCCCCGCCATTCTTATTAGGCGCCCATCCATATCTAACGCCTATCTTCCATAATCCTCAGGTTCAGACCGGCATGCGCATAATTTTTTCATACGCTTCAATAGTTTTATTGCGAATCTGCATCAACAGATTGAAGGCTACACTGGATTTCTCCATGGCAATCATGGTCTGGTGAATATCGGTTTGCTTTCCGGTGACCAAATTTTGTATACTCTCACTCGATTCTTGCTGGAGCCGGCTGACTTCATCAAAGGAATCCTTCAACATTTGACCGAAAGAAGTCGATTCAGTTTGCGGTGCATGTTTATCGTCAGAGGTAACCCTCTGCGGTGATTCCGTATTGTTTTGGATTGTGAAATCATTCATGGCTAACGACCTACCTCCAGTTCTTTTAACGCCATATTTTTGACGGTTTTAGGGGCTGTTACGTTGGCCTCATAGCCCCACGTTGTCGAAATCATGTTCACCATTTCATTTTTAGGTGTTTTTCAATGTGTTTGAAAGCAAAGTCTATACCAACCCTAAAAACAAGTATTGGAAGTCAGATATATAAATCATTATTCAAATTTGGATGATAAAAATTTCTCTGGATAAGAAACATGGAGCAGGTTATTATTGTAATTGAAGGATCATTTCGGCGCCTGGATGGTTGCAAAATCAGCAGCCGCAACCTGTTTCGGCAGGGTTTTTTTTCGTGGGATAACCAGCGCTAATCTGTATATGAAAATGAGATTTCAGCTATTAGGATCATGGCAAGAGCACCAACAATCAGCGCCGCTCAGAATATACAGGTTACAAACTAACCAACCATCTATTTACAACGCCAGGTACGGCATCATGGTCGGATACCGCATGCTTTAAGTAGGCGCTCACCACGTTCCAGGCGCAGCGGCTCAATTTGGCGAGCAACTTTCGACCGAATAGAAAATAGATCCTCAGCCTTTTGGGTATGCTAAAGACCCACTGGCGGTGGGAAACAAGCTTGAGCACCTGGGGTTCGTTTGTTTGTGGCAAAACTACGATCTCCCGAGAGGAGGACACTTTCAATCAATTTTCTCCAAAACCGTTTTTAGACAAGAATGGGGAACAAATATGAAAAATAAAGCAATAATTATTATCACAGTTGATCGGCCAATCTGCGCGCTGGGCTATTATTTTGTTGATAAGCCTGGTAACAGCTATTGCTGTCATCGGGCAGCTAACAATCACTCAGGCGCCCGAGGCAAATGCACTAGCTATCAGTATGATAGTGCAGGCATCGGTTATTTGCGGGCTGACGGCCTGGATTGACCAAAGACGACAGCTTATGGATCGGTAATTCTATGGTACTGTATAGAATGAGCCGGAACTCCATACGGCGCATTCTGATCTGGATTATGGCTTTCTAATCCGCAGCAAAACAGTAGAACTTGCCTGCACCGCCTGTACTTCTCAGACCATCCTGACTACAACCGCGCGAAGGATGGGCGGAACTCCATGAGGTATTTCCACCACCATGACGGTCATGGTGCCCTACCTGTGCGCTGCCTTTATCACTGCTGGTCCAGTTGCTACAGGTGTGATCCTGATCGTCAGGAAAGTATGCCGTGCCATCGTCCTGGCTACCGGTCAAAATATCATGCTCGTTAGGTTTATCGCCACGGCCTTTGATGCGATTACCCGATTCATCGAGAGCGGTTTCCAGCGTGATGGTACGATTGTACAGGTGCAGGTCGGTCAGGTTGGCCGCAATCAGTATGCCATGTGCATTGTACCAGGGACCATTGCCTATACGAGAACGTGCTGATATGCCGCGCTTGCCATCTTCTTCGGTACTCAGATAAGCACGCCAGTCTCTGTTACCGGCACCCGCAGCTGAGGCGAGTTTTTTGCAGTGGGCATCTGCGCCCTCAAGTCCGCCCAGGTCAGCACCTTTGCCCATCCCAACACTGGTAACGAAAAAACCCATGGGTCTTTCTTCTGCCAACGCGATGGATGTGCTGAGTAGCAGACAGACACCGATCATGTAGTTGAATAATTTATTTTGCATATCCTTACCTCCTCGGTTTAGATCGTATGGCAGGGTTATATGAGTTGCTATGAACTTTTCGCAGCCAACATATGAATTCCCTGTCCTCCAAGGTTTTCACCTTGCTGTTCAAAATATTCCTGCCGCCTTCCTACGTCCACTCCCTTCCCACCATTTAACCTGTTCAGGCTTTGAATATTTCCCTTTATCGAACCAGACGAAAGTCACCTTGAGATCATTGCCTTTTACCATCCCGCTGTAGGTGATTCTGCCATATTTTTTACTGTAAATGTCAGCGCTGAAAAACACCTTGTCGCCGTCCACTTTGGTTGTGTAATCAGCATCACCAAAACCATATTTCGCACAACCAACTGATAAGAACTTGCCGTTCTCAAATTTAATCTCATCATCTTCAGAACCACTTTTACCGATTTCTCCGTTTTTGCCGGCAAAGGTTTTTCCATCAAGTATGCCGCTGTACGCAGGGATGGCCATAATAAAGAAAAGCAGTCACTTAATGGCGTCGCATAATATGCCACATTGTAGCATTTTGTCAAGTGTGTTTTGGGAAAATGGGGATGTTATAGGAAGGGGGCGAATATAGAGATGTAAAGCACATTGGCATGATATAAAAAATGAACACAATTTCAGGTATATAATAAATGGATAAAATTACACCTAAAAAAAATTGATACTCTAAAATATCACAAATTGCGCCAGACACCGGGTAGCCAGGGGTCATTGCTGACCCCAAGCCCCCTAAGGTAGGGTCGAGGAATGGCGCGGTACTCGAAAGCCCGTTTCCAGTTCCCGCCTCGTCAAACGCATCATGCGGATTTCCCGCACTACGCTTTCTCTGTTAACTTCATCTGAGGGGTTATGAGGCCTATCAAACTGGCAGCGCTTTCGACCCTATCCGAACCTTACTCCACCTGTTCCAGCTGAATCAGTCTTCGCCTTCAGGTATATCTTCCTTCTCAGGTCCTGCAGACTCATGGACGCCTTTTTCATCTCGTCCCTGCCTTCCAGTGTTGTCGGAAGATTGTTAACAGCAGGGCCCTTTTGCTCCTTGGGCGTTACCCCGGTTCATCGCTAATACGGACCCATCCGCCACCCTCTCGCCTTTCGGTTCCCTTCCCGCTGTTCACGATTATAGAACCTACCTTGCTCCAGGGATTTCTCCCTGGGACGAGGAGGGCTTCTCCAGTTGCTCGGTATGTCCTTGTCACCGTGCTGTCGCCACCACCCCGCCGGAGTGAATAACCGTATCAATCAGCTTTCGGTTACCCATGCTGCCTTCGCCCTACGGATGGGGACTCGGCCTCCGGGGATTCTCACTTTCGGGGCCACCTGTGCGTTCACTTTCGTTACGGCCCGGTGACTCGCTCACACCCCTTAAAGAGTGCTTTGTCGATGGGCTTCAGGTAATCGGTCTCCCGCATACCTGCCATCCAAGCTACATGGCTTCTGATTCTTACCCTGACAGGACTGACTCCTGCTGAACATACCAGCCTTAGCTGGACGCACAACTGTGCGTGATAGTTTCCCATCACACAGCTCAAGCCCTTCATAGGCCGACCTCGGCATAGAGGTGACCCGGTGATTAAAATAGCAACCACCTTTGCGATACACACTGGCAGCCAAAACCCATTCGGTAAAGGGCGCATGGCACACATAAAGTTCTTTGAAGTGCGCAGGGGATTAAGAATAAGATTATCAATTCGAAGAGCCTGTCAAATGATTAAGCCGATCGATACCAAAACTGGCGTGAGGATATTGATTGCTACGTTTATCCCCATTGATGGAATCAATTTTTTTACATTCCCCGCATAACGATAGGAGCCAATACTCACCGGAACAGCTAAAATGGCAGTTGCAAGTCCGAAAAGACTCGCCTTAGGTAGATATTGATTGTAGACGCCCCAAATCAACGATAGATATGCCATCAACAGAAATCCAACATACACCAAACTGCTGGCACGACGACCGATAACAATTGGCAAATGCTTACGGCCGACATCACGGTCTTCTTCCACGTCCGGGAATTGATTCAGCAGCAATAAATTGCTTACCAGAAAAAACGGAATCAACGATGCAGCGAAAGCTGTCCAGCTATAGCTTCCTGTTAGAGCAACATGAGTGCCCATTACCATGAATGGACCAAAACCCAGTCCCGGTGCAACTAAGCACATATAAGGATGGTGAGTAATCCAGGGTGTGTAGAAAATCAGCAGAACCAGCCCCAGTATACCTATGGCAAGCAATGCCGGACCACGCAGGATTAAAAAATAAAATCCAATGCCGACAACAACGGTAAATGTGGCTATAGCTATGACCAATGCATGATTAGCCATGTGGGGATTTGCTGGGAGAGTACCGCTTCCCCCACTAAATGGTGTGCGTTGAGTATGAAAATCTAACCCACTTTTAAAATCAAAATATTCATTTAAAGCATTGACGCTGATATGAGTCGAAACTGCGCCGACAAGCACCATGATCACTTGAAAAGGTGCAACATACCCTTGTGTCCAAAGCGCCGCACCAAAACCAAGGGCGACACAGGCCGGGGTTAAAATTAAGAAGGGCAATCGCATTGGGCCCAGAATATATTTGATCTCAACCATTTTATATTTTCTCCAGTTTTAAATAAATGAGCGCCAAGGATGCTATAACATAAAAATCAACTTCTCAAAGGCACACAGGATTTTGATTCAATCGGAGTTGCAGACTAAGGGTCATATTTATCTATAAATTATAAGTAATGGTGACATGTCAGACTATTTAAACGTCAGAGCGACCGAGTCTAACGGCCTGGTGTGAGCATTCGAGCCATCATTGTCAAAGACTGCGATGCCAAAATAATAGGTCTTCTTCAAATTATCAAATTGGACATCGTGCTCCTTATCTGTTGTAGCCAGCCTCCTGCCGATCTCCAGCGTCCAGCGACCGTCTTTCCATACACCCTGAGCATCAACGTCTCCGCGACTGCCCCTGGGACGCGCGAGGACGTAACCCGGGATGGTATCTCCCTTCTTGAAAGTGGCTTTCAAGTAATCGATGGGCATAACATCCTCTTTCTTCAAGAAATAACTGCTGCCGGTTGACTCTCTTTCCATGAATTTTGGTTTTCCATCATCAGTTTTGTTGTCAGCGTAATTAAGACCGCCTTCTCCCTTGGCGTCTCCATGATGAGCCGCTTCTCGACGCTCATGCAGATCAGGTTCCTGGGCCACAGTGAGAATCTTGTTGTCCATCCACTTATCATCAAGATACCCGATCGGGTTGGTTCGGGCAGCTTTCCAGTGCCACTGATCTGCAATCTCTGTTGGGCTGTCGGTGGACATCCTGGACTCGCGTTTGGAAAAACTGCCGCTGTCGTGGCAGAGCACCAGACAACCCTTTTCGGCAAAACCTTTAATGGAGTCGTTTATTGACCAGTGGATGGACAATCTATCCTCGTCGGAGTTTGTGGGCTTGGGTTCATAAACCCTTTGTTCCTTCAAGGTGATCCATTTTTTCCCATCGTACCGCCACATTTTCTTTTTGACCGACTCTGTCTCATCCCGCCATGAAATCAGCATGTACACACTATCGGAGGTATAAACTGATCTGAGATTAAGCTCGGGGCCATCCTTGGTCTGGACATTAAACTCAGGTGCATTTTTCCAAACGGCATCACTGCCGCTTCCGTCGAGCCTGGGTGCGGATGTAACCTTTAGTGAGACCAGATTATCTCCTCGCGTTGCGGCTTTCAACAATCCTGATATCATTATAGAAACTATCGCAATCAGACTGATCGTGATGACGGGTACCGCATACCGATTTTTCTTACTCATGTTGTAATCCTTTCTGTTTTTATCAGTTTTGTGCCTGTGAGCTCCATCAGCCACGGCATCAAAAAGCCGGGGACACACATTTTCGTTTTTGCCCGGGTCAAAATAGAAAATGGACCCAGGAAAAAGGGGGTATTCCAGTTCAAAACGAAAAAGCCCAGTTTTAATGCCACATTGTGGTACTGGCTGTCAAGATATTTTTGGGTTTTTATGAATTCTATCTTAGAGAGAAAACTATATGAATTATCATTGACCAGGTTGGAGAAACGAAACGTTGGGTACGGTTGATTTATTGGAAAGTTTACTTAGTTTAATAAAATAAATTTATGTTGCAGATGCCACTCAAACGCAAACTCGCTGCCATCCTTAGTGCAGACGCCGAAGGTTACGGTCGCCTTATGGATGATAATGAAGAGGCGACCATCCGAACTTTAACAGCTTACCGTGCCACGATGACCGATCTTATCCAACAATATATAGGTCGCGTCGTCGATATGCCGGGTGACAACATCTTCGCAGAGTTTATCAGCGTGGTGGATGCCGCGAACTATGCTGTTGAAATCCAGCGAGAGCTTGCCGAAAGAAATGAAGAATTGCCTGGGGAACGCAGGATGCAGTTTCGTATCGGTGTCAGCCTCGGAGACATAGTTGAGGGGAGGCCGCATACGCCCAGTTCGCCAAACCCGAATATGCCATCAAATATCGCAAAGCGGTCAGACGGCCGAAACTATCGACCTTGAGCAATGCGTCGAACATTTCATCGTCAAAGCCAAATGTACTGCGGGCCGTTGCAGTTACCAATGAAAAGTATCTGTGAAACCTTTAACAGATGATAGTGCATTTTAAAAGACACTGTCCTAATTAATCATTTTTGTAGATTGTGTAGAGCAATCTTCGCGATTTTGCATAAAATTCGGTTGGAGATTAGCGCTTGAATACTAAATTTGGCGAGTTCAATTTCTTTTTGGATATCATGATGGAATATGCAATTTTTGAAAATTACAGATATGTGCCTGATCAGGGAGAAATTTGGGGTCTTTAAAATCTTTGATATCTTGCCAGAAAACCAAATATCAGCCAATTCCAGATTGAGAATATCACTAAAACGCGAAACTTGTGATATCATCTTTCATTATGTCAGATTAAAAGTGTCGTTCTTGCCTTATTTTTTCGTAACTTTCCTGGATTTCACGGAAGCGATCTGAGGCAAATTCAATAAATTCCTCCGGAAGTCCTTTTGAGATAATGACATCGGGATGAAAGTCTTTTACCAATTTTTTGTAATTGGATTTGATTTCCTCTTTTGTTGAGTCAGGTGTGCAGTTGAGAATTTTGTAATGTTTATCAAGATCATTGAAATAGACAGCTTTTATATCCTCATATTGATTATCGCTGATATTAAAAATCTCTTTAACTTTCTTTAAAGCGGCTTCTTCTGCGGAATGAAAGGTGCCGTCGGCCGCAACGATTTTGAATAATAGATCAAAATAGGAGAGAAGCAGCGTAGGTTGGTTTTTTACCGCCTGGTACAACTGGATTGCAAAATCATCTATCATGTACGGTGAGTTTTTGGCCTCGTTGAAAACCTGCCGGGCAAATTGCTTTTCTGTTTCGTCAATAGGCAACCTATTGATAAAATCCTGTACAACTGCAATTTCATCTTTGGTTACCACACCGTCTATTTTGGAAAGTTTGCCCAGGATTGAAAACAAACTGATAAAAAAGGCAGCCTGGTTCTTTTCTGCATACTCGAATTCCGGTTGCGGTATTGCCCTGGTATCCTGCCTGGCGAAATCGGACTTTTTATCAATCAGGGCATGCCCCAGTGCTGCTCCGGCGATAGCTCCAAGGGGTCCGCCAAACAGCATCCCCAATGATCCGAATGTTAGTTTTCCAAACCAACCCATTGATATCCTCCTTTAAAAGAAAACAATTCCGTGTACATCTTCGACATTGATAAACAACTGCCTTTATGGACTGTAAAATTTCAGCTTTTAAGATAACAATTTGTGAAATATTTCTACCGTTTTCTTTACATCACTTTCGTTTGTTCGCCAATTTACAACACTTACGCGCATTGCCAATCGATTCTCCCAGGTAGTTGGTGAGAAAAATGCTACTCCAGAATCATTAACGGCATCAATAATTTTTTGTGTTTGAGCATCATGATCTATTTCACCTGCATTCTGTTTTAAATCACGAAATCTTAGCAGCCCCTGATTTAGTTCTGACTTCCATATGATTTCAGCACCAGGCAGTTCTCCTATTTTTTCAATAATCATTTTACAAAATTTACAGGTTCTTGCTACTAAATCAGAAACGCCTTCTTTTCCAAGTTCTCTTAAAGCGGCATAAACAGGTACTCCTCGCGCTCTTCGTGACCATTCCGGATTCCAGTCAATTTGATCTCTGGCGATTTTATCAGAAGCAATATAAGATGCTTGTATTGTCAT
>Ga0255053_10000777_pt1 | contig 17422 bp, 16 predicted proteins | sample JV7_2_22_MG_FD_188635 | JGI IMG/M metagenome (GOLD analysis project Ga0255053, IMG submission 188635) | Seawater microbial communities from Jervis Inlet, British Columbia, Canada - JV7_2_22 | ecosystem: Environmental > Aquatic > Marine > Inlet | place: Canada: British Columbia | collected...
CCTCCGGCAGCGACACCGTCAGCGTTGCAAAGTCCAGCGCCCTTGCTGATGCGAATACGAGACGAACGGTTTGTTCCTGCTCGAGCGCGATCGTCACACCCGGGATTGCCGGGTCAGCACCAGGGAGCTGCGGCGCCGTCATCAGCATCGCCGTGATTACCCAGATCGCGAGACCTGCCGCAATCGCCGAACCGAAGCCGGTCATCAACCAGCGGTTCCGTTGACGCTGTGTTCCCTGATGTGCAGCTTGCACGAGGGCCTGGTCGTAGAATCCTGCTTGAGCTTCTGGCACGGGGTAATCCTTTAGCAATTCAAGGAGCTCCTGCTCCTCCATGGTGTTTTTGCTGTTCATAGCATCTGTCCTGTCTGGTCTCCTACACGCCCGCCGTCAGGAAAAGGTTCCATCCTCACTGAGGATTTGACGTAATCTGGCGCGTGCGCGGTGCAGCCGCGACTTGACGGTGCCGACCGGGGTGCCGGTGAGTTCCTCAATCTCGGTGAGCTTGTAGCCTTCCGTATCGTGCAGCAACACGATGATGCGATGCTCCTCGCTGAGCTGCGCGAGGGCCGCGTCGAGGCGCTCGAATTTTTCGGCACGCTCATTGTCGGCGACCGGATCGAGGTCGCCGGCGAGGTCCGCGAGGCCCTGGCCCGGCAAATGGCCTTCATCGACGAGAAGCATACGCTGGCGCGCGAAGCGGCGGTGCTGGTCGATGAACAGGTTGTACATGACGCGGCACAGCCACGAGCCCGGCTCCTCGATCGTAACGAGCTTATCGAGCAGGCCGTAAGCCTTGATCAACAACTCCTGGAACAGATCCTCGGCCTCAGCCTTGGTGCCCGTTAGCCGCCACGCAAGCCGATACAGCCGGTCGAAATGCGGCTGCACGACGCGCTCGAAAACGTGGCTTTGGTTTACGTCTTTCATCGCACCGCCGAGTGTATATCCAGTCGGGGGCCCTCCGACAAGGACGTGCTCTGCTATTCTTGAAGAAAATCAAAGCTCTCACGATGAACTTATTCCAGGAACTGCGCCGTCGCCGGGTTTTTCGAACCGCGGCGCTTTATGTCGTCGCGGCATGGATCGTGTTGCAGGTCGCGGACCTCGGCTTCCCCGCGCTGAACATTCCCGAACAGGCGATTCGCTACGTCTGGCTGGCTGCAATCCTCGGTTTTCCGGTCGCCATACTTTTCGGCTGGCGGTACCAGGTGACGGAGAGCGGAATCGTAAGGACCCTTCCGACGGCCGCGGGCGAAATCGCAGACATGCATCTCAAGGGGGCCGATTACGTCTTGCTGGGTGCGCTCGCGGCGGTCGCGATGGCCATTACCTATCGCGCCGTCGAGGAGATCCGCAATGTCGAGCCAGCCTATGCAATTAGCGCGCTGGGCAACGAGATTTTGCCGAATTCCATCGCCTTCCTGCCGCTCGACAACCTGACGGGTGACACTGGCCAGGCGTATTTTGTTGACGGCATTCACGAAGCGATCACGTCGGTGCTATCACAGGTCAGCGGTTTGCGCGTCAAGTCGCGTCGCTCCACGAGCCGCTACGCCGACTCACAGAAGTCGATTGCGGACATCGGCCGCGAACTCGGTGTCGCGAACGTACTCGAGGGGTCGGTGTTTCAGACTGGTGAATCCGTGCGGGTCATGTTGCAGTTGATCGATGCGGCTACCGACGAGAACGTCTGGGCACAAAGTTACGAACGCGAACTCAAGGACGTCGTTACATTGCAGGCCGAAATCGCGCGCACTGTTGCCGAGCAGATCGACGTGGAGCTGACGGCCGACGAAATCGGCCGCCTGAGTGCCATACGGGAGGTCAACCCCGAAGTTTACCAATCTTATTTGAAGGGAATGTACTTCCTCAAGGCCCTCGACCCCGACACCATGGACCTGGGGTTCCGGCACCTCCACGAAGCGGTCGAGAAAGGGCCACGAGATCCGCTGGCTTACGCGGGGCTGGCTCTCGGCTACAATCTAATCGGTCACTTCATTGATACCCACGAGGCGTTTCCGAAGGCCGCGGCTTTTGCCCGCAAAGCGCTGGAGCTCGATGAGTACTCCGCGGAGGCTTGGGCGGCGCTCGCGGAGGCGCAGCTTTACTACGATTGGGACTGGGCGGCATCGGAAAAATCGTTCCTGCGTGCACTGCAACTGAATCCCAATCTCGACGACGCCTACGGTCATTTTTCTTACCTGTTGATACTGCTCGGGCGTGTCGACGAGGCGCTGGAGGCGTCGCTCAAGGCAAGGGAACTGAGTCCCGTCGAGCCTCTGTGGGCTGGATTCACGGCCTGGATGTACATGATCGAAGGCAGATACGACGAGGCAATGCAGCATGCCGACGAGTGCCTGACTTACGAGCCGGGGTTCTGGCTTTGCCTGTACACGATCGGGCAGATTCATGGGCTGCGTGGCGAGTTCGATGCCGCGATCACGGTACATGAGCAAATGCTGGTCGAGCCCGAGGTTGCGCACTGGGGACTCGGGGTCACTTACGCGATGGCCGGCGAGCGTGACAAGGCGCTGGCATCGATCGAAGCGATGAAGGAATTTGGGGGGCCGAAGGACCTGCTCCATATCGCACTGACCTACGCGGTGCTCGGTGATCTCGAGACAGCCATGGACTGGATGGACAAGGCCGTCGAGGTTCGGACCGACTGGGTACCGTGGGTCGCACGGCCTTATGCCTACGGGGGTTCGGCCATACCTCTGCGGGGCCATCCGAGATTCGAAGTGCTGATCGATGACCTCGGTGTCGCAAGGCCCAAATGAAGGCCAATACCCTGGCGTTGACCGCGGCGGCGATGGTCGCATTCGCGGCCAATTCGGTGCTTTGCCGCCTGGCGTTGGGAGCCGGCCTCATCGATGCGGCGAGTTTCGCCACTGTCAGAACGGTATCCGGCGCCATAATTCTCGGCATCGCCCTGATGTTGCGGCCCGGCAAGCCACGGGCGAAGCCGGACTGGCGGTCGGTCGTGATGCTGTACCTCTACATGGTGTTCTTCTCGTTTGCCTACCTGTCTCTTAGCGCCGGCACGGGCGCACTCGTGTTATTCGGCGCCGTCCAGCTGACGATGTTCATCGTCGCACTGCGCTCGGGTGAGCACTTCTCGCCGCTTTCCTGGGTTGGTCTCGGACTCGCGATCGCCGGTCTGGTCTACCTGGTCTCGCCCGGTATCACAGCGCCGGACCCCCTCGGTGCGGGGCTGATGGCCGTTGCCGGTGCTGCGTGGGGCTTCTACTCGCTTGTCGGCCGGTCCGCCGGTGATCCGACCGAGGCAACCGCTCACAACTTCATTTTTTCGGTGCCGCTCGTTGCCGTGACGAGCCTGGTGTTTCTCGGCGACTTCGAGGTTTCGCTTGCGGGCGCTTCGTATGCCGTCGCGTCGGGCGCGATTGCGTCGGGTATCGGCTACGTCATCTGGTATGCGGCGCTGCGCGGGCTCACGGCAACGAGTGCGGCAACGGTGCAGTTGTCCGTGCCGGTAATCGCCGCGGCCGGCGGCGTGATGCTGATGTCCGAAGACGTCACGGCACGCCTGGTCGTCGCATCGGTCGCCACGCTCGGCGGCGTTGCGCTGGTGCTGACACAGCGCAACAGAAGACCCGGAAAAGGTTGAGGGCCTAAATAGCGACCTGAATCAGGAAATAGTGATCAATTAGCAGCGCCGCAAAAAGTATCGCGAGATAGGTAATCGAGAACTTGAAGGTGCGCATCGGCAGCGCGACGTCGTCTTTGTTTAGTCGCATGCGGATCGCGTGGTTGAGAAACATCCCGCCGAGCACGAGCGCTGTCGCGAGATAGATCAGGCCGCTCATGCCCGTCAGGTATGGCAGCACCGTGATGAGAACCAGCAGGATCGTATAGAGGAGAATGCTGAGCCGCGTGTAATCTTCACCGTGGGTCACGGGCAGCATCGGAATGCCGACCTTCGCGTATTCGTCCTTGCGGGCAATTGCAAGCGCCCAGAAGTGCGGCGGTGTCCAGACGAAGATGATCAGGAATAACAGCAAGGCGCTGCTCGTGATCTCTCCTGTCACAGCCGTCCAGCCCAATATGGGTGGAGCAGCGCCTGCGGCGCCACCGATGACGATGTTTTGCGGTGTCGCGCGTTTCAGGAACACGGTGTAGACGACGGCGTAGCCGATCAACGAGCCGAACGTCAGCATCGTAGTCAATGGATTGACCAGGAACCAGAGGATGATCATCGACAGGACACATATGACCGACGCGAACATCAATGCGTTGGTCTCGCTGAGGCGACCCTGTGGCAAAGGTCGCCCACGCGTGCGCAGCATGTGAATATCGATACGGGCGTCGAGTACGTGATTGAAAACTGCCGCGGATGATGCGGCCATGCCGATGCCGATTGTGCCGAACACGAGCGCTGTTGCACCGGGCCAACCGGGTACGGCGAGGAACATGCCAACGATGGCCGTGAAAACGATTAGCATGACGACGCGCGGCTTGGTCAGCTCGTAATAATCGCGCCAGTCCGTCAGTCGTTCTACGTTAGTGCTCAATCTGTTCCCTCGCTCAGCCGATTCGCGACAGTTTCAACAGACGCTTGATGTCATCGACCATGTCCCGCGGGTTAATCTCCGGGCTGAAGTACAGCACCAGGTTGCCGTGCGGGTCGATCAGGTAGTAGCCGTCTGCATCAAGCGCGCCGGGCTTCTTGTTGTCGAGGACGGCCCGCAATGCGGCGTCCTGCAGTGTGATGAGGCCCTTGTGCTCGTCAGTAATGAGCAGGGTATCGGGCGCTTGGGCACCATGCAAGAACACGCGCTCCACACGGTCCATCTCCTTGCCGAGCATCAGGCGCGACTGCCGCACGGTATACAAGGCGTTTCGGCAAGTGTCCCCGCAGACGCCATCATTCGCGTACAACAACAGCCAGGTACTATTATCGGAGATCGCGGACCCGGGAACGACGTCGTGAAGATTGATGATCGGTTCGAGCAATGCGCCGTGATTGGCCCGCTCGTCGGGCTGCAAGGCGTCGCCCCGGTAATACAACCACGCGGCAGCAAGCAACGGGCCGAAGAACACGGCGGCGATAATGAGGAATTGGACGCGTCCCGAGGCGCTACTTGAGTCAATCATGTCTCGATTCACGCTTACGAAAATTCCAGGCGAGCAAGCCGGCCAGCACGGCGCCCATCGCGAACCACTGGAACGCGTAGGCGTAATGACGGCCAGGCCCCATCTCCTCGGGCACCCAGTGGCGGACCAGCCCGAAATCATCGTCCGGATCCATCAATAACACGAACGGCTGCACCTCTCGGCCGAGCGACGCCGCAAGCTCGTCGAGCGTCGGGTACACCGCGTGTTGTGGCCAGGTCGTCGGTGACTCGATCGAAATGCCCATGCGATAGCCGGCCCTGGGCAACGAGCCAACACGGCCACGGACGGTGAGCCGCGAGCGGTCAAGTTCGATCGCCGCCGGATCGGGTTCGCTGCTCGTACGTTCGATCCAGCCACGGTTGACGATGAGCACGGCCTCGTCATCGCTATACACGAGGGGCGTAAGCACATAGTGGCCGTAGCGAGAATTGAGAATGATGTTGTCGAGCAGGAACTGGTGCCTGGCGTCGAATACGCCTTCGGCCTCGAGCTTCTGGTACGGACGCACGTCCATGCCGCTTAAAAAGGGAGTGAAACCGGTCTGGCCTTCGTAAGCTTCCTGCTCCGCGCGTTTTTCGAGCGCACGACTGACCTGCCACACTCCGAGACCGGCGAATTGCACGACGAGCAACGCACCGACGGCGTACGGCAACCAGCCCCTCAATGATCTTTGCAAATTGATGTTCACGCTATACTGCGACCATGAAACTGGTCGTCATTCTCCTGCTGGCTGCAGTCGTCGTCAGCCTTTTCTCGGGCCTCTTTTTCCTCGTCAAGGACAAGGATACGACCGACTCAGCGCGAATGCTGAAGGCATTAAAAATCCGGGTCGGCTTGTCGGCCACCTTGATTCTTGTGCTCGTTGGGTCCTACCTGATGGGCTGGATCGCGTAGTTCGACCGTGGGAGCGCGCCCCAGCGCGCGATTCTAATTCGGGCGGTCTGACGACCGCTGCTACCGCTCGCACGCTGGGGCGCGCTCCCACGAGAGCTAACTACATCCAATAAACGAATACGTACAACCCGATCCAGACGACATCGACGAAATGCCAGTACCAGGCGACAGCCTCGAATGCGAAGTGGTTTCTCGCCGAGAAGTGCCCCTTCATCACGCGCAACCAGATGATCGTGAGCATGATCGCGCCAATGGTGACGTGCATGCCGTGGAAGCCGGTTAGCATGAAGAACGTCGAACCGTAGATGCCGCTCGTCAGCTTCAGGTTCATGTGCTGGTAGGCTTCGATGTATTCCTCGGCTTGCAGGAATACGAAGATGAAGCCAAGGATGAAGGTCAGCGCCAGGAAAAGCTTCAGAATGCCGCGGTTGCCGGCAATCAGTGCGTGGTGCGCGATCGTGACGGTTATTGAACTTGTCAGCAGTATTGCCGTGTTGATCAGTGGCAGACCGAAAGGCGGCATTGCTTCAAACTCACCACCGACATCGCCTGGACCATTCGTGGGCCAGGTGGACTCATAACCCTCCCAAAGCAGCGCGTTCGTGAAGAAATTGTTGCTGTCGCCGCCGAGCCACGGAATCGACATGTTGCGAGCGTAGAACAACGCGCCGAAGAACGCGGCGAAGAACATGACCTCGGAGAAGATGAACCAGAACATGCCCATGCGAAATGACTTGTCGACCTGGTCGTTGTACAGGCCGCCCTGACTTTCGCTGATGACCGTGCCGAACCAGCCGATCAGCATGATCACGAGTACCGCGACGCCGGTCAGCATGATCCAGAAACCGGCTCCCGCTCCGTTCAACCAGTTGGATACACCCACCATGAGAAACAGCAGGCCTATCGAGCCAACGATGGGCCAGTGGCTGCCATGGGGTACGTAGTAGCGGTCTTCAGCGTGTGACATGGTTTTTCTCGGGTCTCTCTGTTAGCTCTCGTCGCTCGCGGTAACGCGAACGGTGTCGAAAAAAGTGTACTGCAGGGTAATAGTGTCGACGAATTCGGGCAGGTCCGGATCGACAATGAACTGCAAAGGCATCGCGCGTTCCTCATTCGCCTGGAATTCCTGGCTCGTGAAACAGAAGCACTCGATCTTCTTGAAGTGCTGCGAAGCAAGTATCGGTGTAACGCTCGGCACGGCTTGCGCGATCCTGTCCTCGCCGGTCTTGTTACGGGCCGTGAACGTCGCGTAGTACATCTTGCCGGGATGCACGGTCATGCTGTCCACTTCGGCCGCGAATTCCCACGGCGCGAATTCGTTGAGCGTTGTTACAAACTCGATGCGAATTTCGCGGCTGAGGTCTGGTGTTTCCACGGCTGCTTCGGCGACGGTATTGGTGCGACCGCCGAAGCCGGTGATTTCGCAGAACGCATTGTAAAGAGGCGGCAGCACGAGGAAGCCAAAACCGAACATGATGCCGGCAAGTAACAGCAAGCGCAGCGTCAGAGCTTTATTCGACACCTGCTTGCTGCTTGCGTTATTGCTCATCGGGTGCGGATGCTCAGGCACGGAGTACGCCCATCAAGATAAAGCCGAGATAAAACGCCACCGCCACGGTGACAAGAATAATCGTCGTGCGGCGAGCAGCTTTCTTTTTGTCGGCTGTACTCCCGTTCACTCAAAGCTCTCCTGCGCGATGCGTACTTTGGGCGGCGTGTCGAAGGTGTGATAGGGCGCCGGCGATGGCACGGTCCATTCGAGACCCCGCGGCGCCTCCCAGACCCTGTCGGTGGCCTTCACGCCGCGCCAGGCCGTGAGAATGACCAGGACGAAAACCAGCTGCGACAGGCCGAAGCCTATGGCGCCGATGCTCGCGATCTCGTTGAAGTCCGCGAACTGCGTCGAGTAATCGGGAATGCGCCGCGGCATGCCGGCAAGCCCCAGGAAGTGCATCGGGAAGAACGTGACGTTGACGAAGATCGTCGACAGCCAGAAGTGCAGCTTGCCGAGTTTCTCGTTGTACATGTGCCCGGTCCACTTCGGAAGCCAGTAGTAAACGGCCGCCATGATGGCGAATACGGAACCCGGGACGAGCACGTAATGGAAATGCGCAACGACGAAATAGGTGTCGTGGTACTGGATGTCAGCCGGCGCGATAGCGAGCATCAGGCCCGAGAAACCGCCGATCGTGAACAGAAACACGAAAGCCAGCGAGAACAGCATTGGCGTCTCGAAGGTCATTGCACCGCGCCACATCGTGGCAACCCAGTTGAAGACCTTCACGCCCGTCGGTATGGCGATCAGCATTGTCGCGAACATGAAGAACAGCTGTCCCGACAACGGCATGCCGACCGTGAACATGTGATGCGCCCAGACGATGAACGACAGGAACGCGATACACGATGCGGCGTAAACCATCGAGTCGTGGCCGAACAGCGGCTTCCTCGAGAATGTCGGAATGATCTCGGATACGACACCGAAGGCCGGCAGGATCATGATGTAGACCTCGGGATGACCGAAAAACCAGAAGATGTGCTGGAACATGACCGGGTCACCGCCGCCGGCCGCGAGGAAGAAGCTCGTGCCGAAAAACTGGTCCGTCAACAACATGGTGACGGCGCCTGCGAGTACCGGCATGACAGCGATCAGCAGATAGGCCGTGATCAGCCAGGTCCAGACGAACATCGGCATCTTCAGCAGCCACATATCGGGCGCGCGCATGTTGAGGATCGTCACGATGATGTTGATCGCACCCATGATCGACGAGATGCCCAGCAGGTGGACCGCGAAGATCAGGAACGGGAACGCATCACCGGTCTGCAGGACAAGCGGCGGGTACATCGTCCAGCCGCTGGCCGGCGCGCCGCCCGGCATGAACAGCGTCGATATCAGAATGCCGAACGCAACAGGCAGAATCCAGAACGACCAGTTATTCATGCGCGGCAGCGCCATATCGGGCGCGCCAATCATCATCGGGATCATCCAGTTGGCGAGGCCGACGAAGGCCGGCATGACCGCACCGAATACCATGACCAGAGCGTGCATGGTTGTCATCGAGTTGAAAAACTCGGGGTGCACGAATTGCAGGCCGGGTGACATGAGTTCAGAGCGAATGATCAACGCCATCGTGCCGCCGACGAAAAACATGATCAGGCTGAGAACAAGGTACATCGTGCCGATGTCCTTGTGATTCGTTGTAAACAGCCAGCGCCGAATGCCCTTCTGCGGACCGTGGTGCTCGTCGTGGGCGTCGTGCGCGTCTGCGACTGCCGTTGTCATTCTATCGTTCTCCGTTCATGTGCCGTCTTGGGGCACAGCATGAAATGCGTTTACTGGTTCGCGGCTACCCGCGCCCCCGACTCTCTTTGTGTGTCGGCCCACGCCAGGTAGGCGTCAGGCTCGACGACCTCGACAACGACAGGCATGTAGCCATGGTCCTTGCCGCAAAGCTCGGCGCACTGGCCACGGAACGTGCCGGTTTCCTCGGCCCGGAACCAGACTTCATTGATGATTCCGGGAATCGCGTCTTTCTTGATCGCGAGGTCCGGTACCCACCAGGAGTGCACGACGTCGTTGGAGGTAATAAGCAAGCGGACCTTGGCGCCCTTCGGCACAACCAGCGGACGATCGACTTCGAGCAGGAAGTTGTCAACGCTGAAAGGATCGATGCCCGAGTTCTTTGGTCGCGCCTCGATGCTTGCGCGGTCGAGACTCGAATAAAATTCGACGTTCTCGTCCTGGTATTTGTAGTGCCACTTCCACTGGAACGCGGTCACCACAATCGAGATGTCAGGGTCACGCGAATCCTCGAGACGAATCATCGTCTCGGCGGCCGGTACGGCCATGAGCAACAGAATGACCACGGGAATCGCCGTCCAGATGACCTCGGCCGTCGTACTGTGCGAAAAGTCCGCGGGCTCGGCGCCCTTCGACTTTCGGTGCTTAAAGAGCGAAATGATCATTACGCCAAATACGACGACGCCGATGGCAACGCACCACCAGAACACCATCATGTGCAGGTTATAGGTCTCGGCGCTGAGTTCGGTAACGCCCTTGGGCATGTTCAGGGCCCATTCGGCGCTCGCCGAACTCGCCCAGAGGATACTGAGCAAGCTGAGTAGCGAATTTCGAATCATTGTGTAAATACTCCACGAACCGGCGACAGTCCGCGCTCTTAGAATCATCGGATGGCTGAAAAAGGCGTCGGGGCAGCCGGACGCCCGGTCAAAAGCTTGCGAAGTTTACTGAAACCGGGGCGAGCAGGCAAACCGCTGTACCTGCGAGCCGCGAATGAAACTCATTTATATAACAACGGCTTAGGGTAGGAGTTCGGCGAGCACCCGCAGGTACATGCCATGACACGGCCGGTCATCGTCGTCGCAGCGGGATATTCCTGGCATCGATCGGGACGCCGCTAGCGGCGTCCCGGGGCCCACAGCCCCAGCAGTGACCGTAGACCAGCTCGAACTGTAGCGCCGCTTCGCCGGCCCCGTCGGCGCCGAACAGGGCGCCGGTCATCGCTCTGAATCGGCGCCGGCCGAGCAGGCCGCGAGCGCGTTGTTGCAGCGTGTTGCGAGCGCCCGTGGCAGTGATGTCGCGGAACAAGGCCTCACTGCTTTGGTAGCTCACCGACAGCCGGTCGACGTCGAGAACCGGGTCACGCAGACCCGCCCGGACAAGCGCATCGCCCAGGTCATGCATGTCTGCGAAGCGTTTTACGTGGACACCGGAATCGACGGAACGCCAGGCGTCACGCAGCCCTAGCAGGCTGTCGGGCCCAAGTGTTGCGAACGCGAACAGACCGTCCTTGCGCAGCACGCGCGCGATCTCGGTGAACGCGACGCCCGGTTCGTCGATCCACGGCAACAGCAAGTTGGCGAAGATGACATCGACACTGGCGTCAACAAACGGCAGGGCCAGGGCATCGCCCTGTACGGCGGCGACTTTCGAAAACCAGCTTCGCTTGCGTTGCAGATTGCCGAGCATCCTGCGCGACGAGTCGACGGCGACGACTCGCGCGCCGCGAAAGCGCTTGGCCAGTTGGCGCCCGGCAGACCCGGTTGCAGATCCGAGGTCAACGACGATGCTGGCGTCAACAGACATCGGCTGGATACGGGACAATAAACCATCGCGCGTAACGTGATGCACAAAATCTGCATCGTCGAAATGGTCCGCGGCATGATCGAAGCGACGTCGAACGTCGGCGCTATGCAACGTCGAATTATCGTCAGTAACTGTCATTGCAAGGTTGTTGGGCAAGGGCGCTGGAGGGTGGCAGCGAAACGTTACCATGCTTTCCCTGTTTATCACGGAGAATTGATGCGCGTTGCCACTGCCGGCAATCACGATAATCAGGGGATGCATGCACGACGGATACTGATGCCGGCCTGGCAGTTACTCTGCCAGTCGGTCGAAGGCCTGGAACATGCGCTGATGCCACGGCGTTGTGTGTTCTGCGGAGTCATCAGGGCTGGCGCGGACTCGCTGATTTGTCCAGGCTGTGACGCTGACTTGCCGAGGGCCCGACATCAATGCCCGGGTTGCGCGCAGCCGCTTGCAACAGCGCTGGCCGAAGGCGTTGTTTGTGCGGACTGCCAGGTCCACCCGCCTCCATTTGCCGCGGTCATGGCGCCGTTCCTCTATGAATTTCCGATCGACGCCGCGATCAAACGCTACAAGTTTCAGCGCCGGCTCTATTACGCACGGGCCTTCAGCGAGTTGTTACGGCCCGCTTTCGCCGCTCTGCCGGAGGACATTGACGCGTTGCTGCCGGTTCCCTTGCACTGGCTCCGCCACGGAACACGAGGCTTCAATCAGGCGGTGGAGATTTGCGCCCTGCTCAGGAAAGCGACGGGCTTGCCGCTTGTCCGCAATGTGAGGCGACTACGCGCAACGCCTTATCAGTCAGGTCTCAGCGCGAGAGAACGTCGTCGCAATCTGAGCAGGGCATTCGCCGTTAGCGGCACAATCACAGCGCGCCACGTTTTGATCGTTGACGACGTCATCACGACCGGGGAAACCTGCAAGCAACTGGCGGCCCTGCTGCGGGCGCACGGCGTGGAGAAGATTAGTGCGCTGGCAATTGCCCGCGCATGAATCAGGGATTGAAGGCGTAGTGCAACACAATGCCGACGAACACGATAAGCCCGATATGACGATTGTGAAGGAATGCTGCAAAACACCCGGCAGGCTGCCGCTCGTGGGCGAGCCACTGATGGTAGGCCATCAGGCCGGCCGCCAGCGCCACCGACGCGTAATACCAGAATCCGAGTTCGGCGCGCAGGCCAACGAAGATGAGCGCGAGGACCATGACGAGCTGCAAACCGGCGATGACGAACAAATCCATGTCGCCGAACAGCAATGCGGTCGACTTAACGCCGACCTTGCGATCGTCCTCGCGGTCGACCATCGCGTAGAAGGTGTCGTAGATGACGGCCCAGACCAGTGTCGTGCCGAACACCAGCCAGGCGAGTTGCGGTGTCCCGCCCGTTTGAGCGGCAAACACCATTGGCGCCGCCCAGCCGAATGCCGCACCGAGGAAAAACTGTGGAATTGAGACAAAACGCTTCAGGAACGGATAGGAGAGCGTAAGCGCCGCGGCGACGACGGCGAGCAGTTGTGCCTGCTGGTTCAGCATCGACGCGAGCCCGATCGCGATGAAGCCGAGCGCGGCGAACAGCGTCAACGCCTCCATGGGCAGCACGGCGCCCGACGCGACCGGACGTGTTCGTGTACGTTCAACGTACGGGTCGATATTGCGGTCGGCGTAGTCGTTCAGGACGCAGCCGGCCGAACGCATGACGATGACACCGAGCACGAAGACGACAAACAGGGCCGGGTCGGGATGCCCTTTGCCAGCGAGCCATAACGCCCACAAGGTTGGCCACAACAAAAGCCAGGTACCGATGGGCTTGTCGAGCCGCATCAATTTGGCGTAGTTGCGCAGTTGGCTGACGATGTCGGGCGCGATTTTGCCAACCAGTATTTTCATCGCCGCTAAATTACCAGAATTACACTCACAGGAACTCAGACTTTTCCATACCGGCCCGCGTCTCCCAGCCAGCGCCGCACGATAGCCGCGGCGGTTGCCGGCGCATTGCGGGTTACGTGCTCGGCAACGAGCTGTACCTTTGGCATGAGCTCGGCGTCGCGCACGAGATTGGCAATACGATAGTCCGGCAGGCCGGTTTGCCGCGTACCGAGCAACTCGCCCGGTCCGCGGAGCTCCAGATCGCGCTGTGCAACGACGAAGCCATCGTTCGTATCGCGCAAAACCGCCAGGCGTAACTTGGCGACCTGTCCCAGTGGTGGCTTGTAGACCAGGACGCAATGGCTCTGCTGTGCACCGCGCCCTACCCGGCCACGCAGTTGATGCAGTTGCGACAAGCCCATTCGTTCGGCGTTCTCGATGATCATGAGGCTCGCATTCGGTACGTCGACACCGACCTCGATGACCGTCGTCGCGACGAGCAGCTGAATCACACCGTCTTTGAATGCCTGCATACCGCGCTCTTTTTCGGCGGGACGCATCCGCCCGTGCACCAGGCCGACACGCAGTTCAGGCAACGCTTCGGTGAGCATCTGGTAACTGGCTTCGGCGGCTTCGAAGTCGAGCACTTCGGACTCATCAATCAGGGGGCAGACCCAGTAGGCCTGCTGACCGTCTGCGCACGCCGAGCGCACCCGCTCGACGATCTCGTCGCGGCGGGTTTCGGGGATGGCGACCGTGGTGACTGGCTGGCGGCCGGGTGGCAGCTCGTCGATGATCGACACGTCGAGGTCGGCATAGGCGGCCATCGCGAGCGTCCGCGGAATTGGCGTGGCGGTCATGACGAGCTGATGCGGATGGCCTGTATCGCTGACGCCCTTGTCGCGCAGCGCCATGCGCTGGTGCACGCCGAAACGATGTTGCTCGTCAATCACCACGAGCCCGAGCTTGTGAAAATTCACGCCTTCCTGGAACAGCGCATGTGTTCCGACGACGACCGGGGCCCGGCCATCGGCAATTGCCTCGATGGACTCACGCCTCGCCGCCGCACGCTGGCTGCCGGCAAGCCATGCCGGCTCCAGCCCCAGGGGTCGCAACCAGTCCGAAAAACTCCGCCAGTGCTGCTCCGCCAGCAATTCCGTCGGCGCCATGATCGCTGCCTGTACGTTGCTGGCGATAGCCTTGATACAGGCAATCGCGGCAACCACGGTCTTGCCCGAACCGACGTCGCCCTGGATCAGGCGCATCATCGGGTGTGACCGGCTCATGTCGGCAACGATTTCATCGACGACGCGCTGTTGCGCCGCGGTCAATTCGAAAGGCAGCGCCTGAATGAACTTCCCAACCCGCTCTTTGCCGCCGCGGAGTGACGGCGCCGACTCGGTGTCCGCGAGAGCGCGCAGGTTTTTCAGGCTGAGGTAGTGAGCCAGCAATTCCTCGAATGCCAGGCGTTGCTGGCAGGGATGCCGCCCCGCGAGCATGGCTTCGACATCGGCATCGGGTGGTGGCCGGTGCAGATAGATGATCGCGTCGGCCAGCGACGGCATCGCAAGTTGTTCGCGAATGTCGTCTGGCAGCAATTCGTCCGGTGGTGCCAAGCGCATCGTCCGTAGTGCCTGGTCGGTCAGGTTTCGCAACCGACCCTGTTGCACGCCTTCGGTCGCGGGATAAATAGGAGTCAGCGATTCATTAATGGCCGCGTCCTTGTCGGCCCGCAGGATGCGGTACTCCGGGTGGATCATTTCGAAACCGCTGCGGCCCTTGCGCGCTTCACCGAAGCAAGTTACCCGCACGCCCGGCTGAAACTGAGCCTCCTGCCTGCGGGAGAAGTGGAAAAAGCGCAGCGTCAGCTGACCGCTACCGTCACCGATTCGCACCAGCAGATTGCGCCGGCCGCGGTATGCGGTCTCGGCAAGAAGAACCTCGCCCGTAACGAGACATCGCGCCCCTGGTGCCAGCGCGCCGAGCCTGACGAGCTGGGTTCGATCCTCGTATCGCAACGGCAACAGGAACAGGAGATCTTCGACGCGGCTCAGGTTCAGCCGCTGCAGCTTTTCCGAGAGTGCCGGTCCGACACCGGTCAGCTCAGTTAAAGCAGATTCAAGTTTGACGGGCTTACCCCAGCGCGAGGATCGCGTCGGCTTCGACATCGACACCTTTGGGCAATGACGCGACGCCGACGGCGGCACGAGCCGGAAACGGTTGCTGGAAGAAATCTTCCATGATGCTGTTGACCGTCGCGAAGTTGTCGAGGTCGGTCAGGAATACCGTTACCTTGACGACGTCGTCGAGACTTCCGCCAGCAGCCGCGGCGACAGCCGCGAGGTTTTCGAACACGCGCCGGGCACGCGTCTCGAAGTCGCCATCGACGACTTCCATCGTTGCGGGATCGAGCGGAATCTGGCCGGACAAAAAGACCATGCCGCTCGTTTCGATGGCTTGTGAGTACGTGCCGATCGCGGCGGGCGCGTTATCGGTATGGATTGCATGTTTGCTCATTGATGCTCTTCTTTTTGATCAGGCGCAGTCGCGCGCAACGCGCACGACGTTGGGCATGTTGCGGACATCACGCATTATACGGGCGAGGTGTTTGCGGTCCTTGACCTGGATGAGGAATGACAGCATCGAACAGTCTTCGTGCCGGCCCAATACCTCGACCTGCTCGATGTTGGAGCCACTGTCGCCGATAGTCGCCGCAACTTCTGCGAGCACGCCGGGTTTGTTGAATGTATCGACCTGGATCTGGCTCGAGAACTCGCGATCGATGGTCTCCTCCCAGCTGCACGCGATCCACTTTTCAGAATTCTTGCGGAAGTTCGACAAGTTGCCGCAACAGTTGCGATGGATGACGACACCACGTCCGGAACTCAGGTAGCCCATCACGTCGTCGCCCGGAATCGGGTAACAGCATTTGGCGTAGCTGACCACCATGCCCTCGGTGCCGGCTATTGTCAGGCTGGCCTGGCCAGTTTGATCCTTGCCCTCTTCATCGACGCCGATGAGGAAAGCAGCCGTCAACGGCGCAAGGCGCTCTCCGAGTCCGAGCTGCTCGAACAGCTCCGACGTGTCATTGAGTCCGAGTTCGTCGAGCGCAGCCTTCATGCGCACCTTGCCAACCTTGCGCAACGATGAGCCCATGTCTTTTAGTGTCCGGTCGAGCAGGCGCTTGCCGAGGTCGACCGACTCGGTGGTGCGCATCTTCTTCATGTGATTTCGAATGGCCGTGCGCGCCTTTGCCGTGCGCACGAAGCTAAGCCAGTTCGGATTGGGTTTCGCGCCACGGCTGGTAATGACTTCGACGGTCTCGCCGTTGTGCAGCTGCGTCCGCAATGGCACCAGTGCACGATCAACCTTCGCCGCAACGCAGCGATTTCCAACGTCTGTGTGCACGGTGTAGGCAAAGTCCACCGTTGTCGATCCTTTCGGCAACGGCATGATGTCGCCCTTCGGCGTAAAGACGTAAATCTTGTCGGGAAACAGGTCGACCTTGACACTCTCGAGGAACTCTTCGGAAGTGCCCGATTGCTGCAGCTCGGCGAGATTCGAGAGCCATTGCCGTGCGCGTCGCTGTGGTGTGGCGTCGACCTTGTCTTCGGCTTTGTACTGCCAATGCGATGCCACGCCGGATTCGGCGACGCGATCCATGTCGCGTGTGCGAATCTGTACCTCGAGCGGCAGCCCCTTGGGTCCGAACAGGGTCGTGTGCAGGGACTGATAACCGTTGATGCGCGGAATCGCGATGTAATCCTTGAATCGCCCTGGCACGGGCTTGTACAAACCATGTACCAGGCCCAGCACTTTGTAACAAGTGCCGACGTTGTCGACGACGATACGGAAGCCGTATACGTCGACGATGTCGGAGAGCATTCGCTTCTTCTCGGTCATCTTCTTGTAGATGCTGAAGAGGTGTTTCTCGCGGCCGTTGATTTCGCCCTCGATGCCCTCTTCCGCCATCGTCTTGCCGATCTCCTCCGAAATACGCTTGACGATTTGCCGCTGGCTGCCCTTGCTCTTCTTTAGAGCGCGATCGAGAACCCGGTACCGCATCGGGTAGAGATTGCTGAAACCAAGATCTTCGAGTTCGACCTTGAAGCGATTGATGCCGAGACGATTGGCGATGGGGGCGTATATGTCGAGCGTTTCGCGCGCGATCCGCTTGCGCTTGCTGCCCGGCATCGCACCCAGAGTTTTCATGTTGTGCAAGCGGTCGGCGAGTTTGACGAGGATGACGCGAATATCTCCGATCATCGCCAGCATCATTTTGCGAAAGCTCTCTGCCTGCGCTTCAGCGCGGGAGTGAAACTGGATCTGGTCGAGTTTGCTGACGCCGTCAACGAGCAGCGCAACCTCCTCGCCAAAGTTTTGCTCGATATCCGTGATCGACGCCTCGGTATCCTCGACG